>JABAHR010016318.1_pt1 | contig 18225 bp, 21 predicted proteins | sample 7062101 | NCBI WGS metagenome assembly JABAHR01 (sample SAMN14534553, study PRJNA622989) | marine sediment metagenome | biome: marine biome [ENVO:00000428]; feature: marine pelagic biome [ENVO:01000023]; material: deep marine sediment [ENVO:00002113] | place: India: Gulf of Kutch | collected... | reverse complement strand
CTCCGAACTGACCGAAGCGGCAACGTTCGGGACGATCGATGTGGCGCCCATCGAGCTGCCGCCGGAAGAAGCAATCGAAGGCTCGCTGTACTTCGACCTCGGCGGCGAGCTGCCTGCGACGGCAGCCGATCTCGTCTTTCCTGCGGCGAATAGATGGGCCAATGCGAGCATTCACTGGGCGGATGCGATCGGGGGCACCTGGCGGCAGATAATCCGCAGACGTCTGTTCTACGACATCGATTACGAGGATCAGCGCTTCCAGAGCTTGCCCGCCGATTTCAATCGGGTCGAAGCGCGCTACTGGAGAGTAATGTTCGATCCGGAAATCCCAGCCGATGGTGCCGAGCTTCGAATCACGTATCCGGAGGAACATTTGAGATTCGCTGCCAACGGGTCGCCCCCCTATATGCTCGTGGGGGGAACGCTGAACAGCGACGCAGGCCCGGATCCGACTTTCGCTGCGGTCATCGACGCTCTGGCTCCCGATCGAGATGCGGTGCCGAGGCTACGCCTTGGAGAGCGCACCGTTCTCGGTGGGAGTGCCGCTCTGGAAGTGCCAGAGGAGTTCCCATGGCGAACAGTCCTGCTTTGGGCGGCTCTGATCGCTGCAGCGGTAACCGTTGGCTGGATGGCATTCAGACTCGCGCGTGAGATGTCCGCTAAGGCGTAGAGACGGCAGCGTGTGGTATGCGCCGGGGTAAGCCGCCGCAGCAGATTGCGCTCAAGCGAAAAGATCGTCAATGACTGGTAGCTCACCGCCATTGGGGAGCGCCAGCACCGCCTCGATCAGCTCTTGTCTGCGCTCGGCCGACAGGCCCGCATGAGAAAACAGCTGGTCGGCCTTTGCGCGCATCTCGTCGGGCGTTACAGGCGATTCCGGATCGCCTTTGCACGCCGGGCAGTCGGCGACCAGGGTCTGGCCGTTTAGGCCGTGCACGGTAAGCCGCGCGCCCCATCGGTCGGGATAGGAAGCATCATGCGCAGCACTCGATTCGACCGTCGTCTTGGCGATCAGCGCCACGTGTCGCTGCCTTGCCGTCGCATCGAAGGAGCCGAGCGTCACGTCTCCATTTCTGATCGCCGCGGCGGCGCAGTGTTGAAGAGAAAATTTTGCCTCGTATTCGGAAGCTGGCGCCGCGTTGTCGCAGAGCTCGAGTGCCGTTTGGTAGGTCTCGATCTCGATTCGCCCGATCTCCTCGTTCGGGATGCGCCCGTGAAGCTCGAGCGCTGCTTCAATGGCTGGGTGCGTGTGGCGGCAGGAAGGCCACGGCTTTATCGACGTCAGCCTCAATTGCCAACTCGCATCCGGCGCTGCGAGAACCCGGTCCGGCGCGGCATCAGGGCAGGCAGCCACGAAAAACCCTTTGCGGCCCTCGAGGATTTGCGCGGGCCCCGTAAAGTCGAGCGCCGCAAGCTCTGCTGAGAGAATTCCGGATTCCGCGGCACGGCCCGCATGCAGGTGCTTGCTCATCGCGCCTTCCTCGAGGAACTGCCAGAGTCCGGAGGCCTGCGTGCCGGCGTTACCCAGCGCCCATACGGTCTGCTGCTCCGTCAAAGACCTGAGTGCAGCCGCGGCGAACGCAGCCCCGAAGGGTCCGCAGGTCGCCGTGTTGTGCCAGACCGAGTAGTGCGACGGGCCGACCGCGTTACCGATGCGACAGACGGCTTCATACCCGTGCAGCACAGCGCGCAGGAATGTTTCCCCGCCGATCGCGCTCTGTGCCGCTGCGGACCAGGCGGCAGGGATCACCACACAGCCCGGGTGGGTTACCGATTGACGATGCAGGTCATCCATCTCGAGCACGTGGACCAGTGAGCCGAAGAGAAACGCCCGCCGCGACGGGTCACGGCGCGCTTCGCGAAACCAATCGAGAAGAATGCGGCCCTGCGGCGACGGCCTGGCCCCGAAAGCGCACGCGAGCGTGTCGAGCACGAACAGGGCCGCGGCATGCAGGTCTTCGTCCGCGACTGTCTTGGCGCGGATCAGCGATGTCAGGTCTCGAGTCAGGCTCACGCTACGTTTCCGCGGCTGATACGCTGCTGCATCAGGCGCCGTATTCCTCAATGAGAGTGTCTGATTCATGCTACCGGTGGAGCGCGGCGCGGCGCAATTCGATTCCGATTATCCTTCTGTGAGCTTGGATGTACGTGCGTAGTCTGGTTTCATTGCTGAATTGCCGGACCGAATGTGGCGTAATACTTTGACTACACGACTCGATCCGATTGGCGAACAACGGAGACCATGGAAATGAGAATGACAAGACAGCTCGGCGTTTTCTGCTTATTGGCGGTAGGTGTTTCACCCTTAGCCTTCGGCCAACTGGAGATCGGCGGGGATCTACTCGACAACTGCGCCGAAATCGACGGGCTGCGTCTGGCCGGTAACTACACAGAGGCGCGTGACAAGGCGCGGCTCTGTCTCGAGGGGCTGGAAGAGGAGCTCACCGGCGAGGTTGGGCAGTACTTCCTGGAGCAGGTCGGTGACTGGACACGCACGAGCTTCGACCAGAACCAGGCGATGGGCTTTACGAATATCACGGCGGTCTACGAGAAAGACAACTACCGCGTCGACGTATCGCTGACCGGCGCGTCGGGCGGCGGCGCTGGCGGATTCGGAGGCCTGTTGAGCGGCATCGCACAATCGGCGATTCTCGGGGGAGGCGGTCAGCAAGTCACGGTCGCCGGATTACCTTCGACGGTGATGCCTGACGGCTCCATCACGGTACCGCTCGAAGACGGCTCGATCCTCAACTTCACGAGCTCGGATTTCGACGACCCCGATCAAGCACTGGCAGGCATGGGTGACCTCGTAAACGACTTCCCCGTCGCGGACATCAACGCCGCACTCAATTGACGGCACGCGAGACTACTTGGCTCGTTCCGTGTAGCCCAGCGAGAGCATAGGAGTCGCGATGACGCGATTCCTCGCGCCGGCGTACCTCGAGCACCGNNTCGCCTGACGGATGCGGCCTAGGCCCAAGGCCCATCTACGAAATGCATCCACCATTCGCCGTCGAGGCGCGAAAGGCTCGTATCTCCGGAATGCAGCGCCAGCCTGAGCTCCGAGTCACGGCTATGTACGACGAATGCAAATACGAACCCGTAGCTACACCGCACTGCGGCTAGCTGATCCGCAAAGCGCGCATCGAACCGGCCGCTGACCGCCGTCGATTCTACGGCTCTTGCCCGATGAAACAGATGATTGAGAACACGCCCGATTTTCGTCGGCTCTCCTCCCATTTGCATGACTTCACTGACGCCGCCGCGCTTCATGAAGCAGACATAACAGCTGAAGGGTTCTCCATCATCTTCGTGGACGATCGCGCACTCTAGATTTCCCCGCTTCGTTGCAGTGGCAGTTTCGGATAGCAGCCAGTCGAGACTCTGCTCGTCATACTCCGCACAAAGCCTTCCGCTCGCATCGCAATCCGCCCTGACCTTCAGGATCTCGGCAGCCGAGGCCGGGCTACTTCGGGTCGTGTCGTCACCGAGCTGATAGGGGCCGACAGCCGCGCGCCGTCCCGACCAGTCGATGAGTGCCGCGAGTGGCCGGCAGAGCGGCGCGGCGCGGCGGAGTGGTGCGCGGCTTCGAAGCTTGCCCAGCAGATTCACGCCGGGCCGGAGCACGCGCGTCCATACGCAGCTCTGCATCATGCAGGTCTCTCCGCCCGCCGCCAGCCACAGTCTCCGCGATGCCACATTCGCACCGTCGCAAAGCGTAAGCTCCTGGGGTCCCTCGAACGCTCGCTGACGCATGGCGAAACCGATGCCGCGACCGCGCTCTGCCGGATCCACCATCGTGCCCGCTGCGATGGCCGCGTTAATCGGTCGCCCGTCAAACAGATAGCGACGATGAAAGAGCGAATGANNAAAGCCCGTTATGCGCCCGTCGCTCTCCTCATAGACTAAAGACGGCCAATCGGGGCTCGACCATGGACTATCGAAATAGATGTTCCGGCAGTAGCGCTTGAGATCTTCAGGAGCGTGTTCCTGGCCGCCTCGATTAGCCCGAATCCAGAGATCTGCGACCTTGCCGATGTCTGACTCTGTAAACGCTCTTATCATCGCGGAACGGCTTCACAGTGCTGCCGAAGGATGGATCCCATACGCAAAGGCAGGCCCACCGATGCGAAGTACCGCACGTCGCGAAAACTCGAAGGTGGGTTGGGCGCAGTTAGGGATCGGCCGATCTTGCGCCGATCGAAGACGAGCTTATGGAAACTTCTATTGCCTGCTAGGCGCTCGTTAAGGCGGCGAGGCCGCGCACGTCTTTTCNNTGGAAGATCTAGAGTTACAGAGCGCTGAGTAATAACGGGCCAGATCCCTGCCAATTACCTCATAGGAATAAAGTTCTGCGATCGTCTGTGTTGCAGCCGCCGCAATCGACTTGTGCCGATAGGGAGCCTCGAGCATTTCAGACACGACGGCGACGTAATCGTCCGGTGTCGTCGCTTCTAGCGCATTGCGTCCATGCTGGATATCGATTCCCTCGTAGGTGATCGGGTTCCCCACTACGACTTTCCCCATCGACATGGTGTTCAAGACTTTCAGCTTGGTGCCACCCCCGTCTCTGATCGGACAGAGAAAGAAGCTTGCGTCCCGGATGTACGGGCGCTCGTCCTCGACGAAGCCCGTAGCTACGAAGCTGTCGTCCTTTTCCGCGCGAGCCAAAGCCACCGGCGGCGGATTAGAGCCAACCAGGCTCATCCTGGCTTCGGGCCACTTAGCCTTCAATGCAGGCCAGATCTCCTCGGTGAGATATTCGGCGGCGTCACGGTTCGGCCCCCAACCCAGAGTCCCGAGGAAACAAAACGTCGGCGATACGTCTTCGCTAGGCTCCCCGGGATGGAAATACGACATGTCGACTCCGTTTGGCACGACTTCACAGTCGACATGGTCGACGAAGTCCAGGAGCCGCTGCTTATCCAATGCGGAGCAAACGATATGGGCATCAAACTGGTCTGCGGTGGCCTTCTCGAAAGCCCGCAACCGTTGCGCCTCATGTTGGTAATAGATCCTTTCGATCCTCGACTCGGATTTCTTTGCCCGCCGAAATAAGAGGTGCGACTCTATGTTGTGGTGGTTCATTACACAGACGGCGTCGCGGAAGTATTTGCGATAAGGAGCAAGACTTATCGTGTCGAAGTGAATCAAGTCGAATTCGGCGCCATCTAGCCGTTGCAGAGCCGCAGAAAACGCGTCTGACTCCAACCACCTGGCGGTAAAAGACTTCCCCGTAAGGAGACTGCTCAAAGCCAGGAGATACCTGGAGACACTCCTCCGTTCCCACGGAATATCGAATATTTCGACGCTCGTGCAGAGCCTGGAAAAATGCTCCTTGGCCCGCTCCAGGTCCTTGGCAGGCTCGTCGCTCATGATGTTCATCAGACCTTGCTGATGAAAGGCCATCAGAGACACGTCATGCCGCTTCGCGAGCTCGGTCAATAGTCCCGAGCTGCGCTGTGCGACACCGGATCGCGCGGGATATGGAATCAGATGCGATAACCAAAGAATCTTCATCAAAGAATACTCGTCCAGTTCTTATTAGTGTTGTCTCCAATGGAGGAAGACTTTCTTCATCTGGGATCAAACTATGGCGAAAGGCCGGCAACCGCAAGAACGCCGGCAAAGCGCCAGTTAAAGCGCGCTGGAGAGAACCTGGACGACGTTTCTGCTCAATTTATGTGAACTGATGAGCGCTGAATCGACGTGCGAAACAGAGAACTGTGTCACAGTTTTCGACTGTGCTTTCGTAGCGCGAGCCGGTCGGTGTACGCGCTCAGCGGGCTTCGTCCGACACGCGACTCGTCGAGTGACGACTATCTCGAATCGAGTATCTGCTGCTTAGCAGCCTCATAGTTGCCGCTGAGCTCCGCGAAGCTCTCGACGGCTTCGCGTAGCTCGGCGTTGCGGTTCACGAGCTCGGTTAGCTTCTGGCGCAGAATGCCGTTCTTGTACTGGATGGTCGCAATCGCCGGCGCCCGAGCACTACCAGGCTCGCCGCGCAGCCAGGCAATGTTGGCCCGGGCCTCTACGGCGTCTGCAGCGTCGACGTAGTTCGCCTTACAGACACGCTGGCTGATTCTCGTGCCGGTTCGAGTCTCCATGTAGCAATGAATGTCGTACTCGTCGTCGTCATTGAGCGCATTGAAAAGCTCATGGACATAATCCTCGGCACGTATGAGCTCCTCGCGTAAGCTTCTGAGAGTCCTGTCGCCGATGACGACAACCTCTTCTATCTCGGAGTCTACCGGTTCGGAACCCGAATCGGANNNNACTCCGTCGACCTCCCCTGGGCGTTCATCGTCAGCGATAGTCTGGGCAATTGCGGCACCGGCGCCTGCATGCGTGAGGAACAGCACGCTCAGAAGCAACCGAGTTCGATCTTTCATTGCCATCGGCATCCGCCTGACTAATACCTTTCGACTCAGTAGTTGTGCGGCCGGCCCATACGCGGGTCGACGCCGTTGTGAAACCCGCCTTGATCGCGAATGACCCGGCTGTTTCCAGCGTCGTCGTAGTGCACCCAAATCAATCCGTGCGGGTCACCCGCGTTGGGCATCTGGATCACCTGCTTATTGGCCCGCGTCGTCGCATCGAAGCGATAGATCGATCCCTCCCCATTCGAGGTCAGCCAGAACTCTCGGCCTCCCGGTCCGAGCAGGATGTGATCGACGGCATATCCCGAGAACACGGTGTCCTTCGGCTCACCGCTCTCGGCATCGATGATCGTGATCGTTCTGCCGATGTGGCCGGTGGCTTCTCCCTTATCCGCAACCCAGACTTCCGTATCGTCGACATTCAGATTGCAGCCGTAAGGCCCGGCGCCCGTCGCCTGCGACCACTCGATCTCCCCCGTCTCGATATCGATCTTGCTGATGTTCGACGTGCCGGTGCTCGGTACGTACATATGCTCGGCATTCGCATCGAAGCAGATCCAGTTCGCTCTATAGCCGGGATGCGGGTATTCCCTGACGACCTCCCAGGTCTCGGGGTCGATCTTCGCCACCCAGGAAGGCGGCAATGCCGTCAGCTGGCCGCCAAAAAACCTCAGCGCCGCCNNCCGGCTCCATCAAGACATAAATGTACTCCCCCTCCGACCAGGCCGTATAGGGGTTGCCACCGAGGTCACGTGCCGCGACTCCACCGACGATCTCATCCGTGGCGGTATCGAACAGGAAGACATTCAGCCCATCGGGATCTGCAACAAAAGTGTCGATGAGCAGGTAACTGTCCTGAAAAACCTGCGCGTGGTGAACACGGCCACCGACGGCTAGTTGCTTGACCGGCTGCAACGTTACGGCGTCCGCCTTTATCCACGTGGCGGGGCTCCGGACCGAACGTTCGGGGCCGGCCTCCCGGCTATCGTCAATGGCTTTCGAGCCGATGATGTACACGTATTTTCCGTCGGGGCTCAGCGTCGTCGTGTGTACCGCGCTACGCATCTCAATGGGAAGCTCGTGGTAGGCAACGATTTCTCCGGTGGCGGCGTCGCCTACGACGATTTGGGAGGAATTGGCTCTGACGATCTCGCCGGTCTCGACGACGCGCGTGCCTGCCGTGCCCGTGTTCTCATAGAAATACGTCGCACCAGGCTCGGGCTCGAACTTCGGCTCGCCCGGATCGAACTCGGCCACGACCCGTACGTCGTAGCTGCCCCTGAGGCTACCCGGCCGTGAGCGGCGCTCCCAGTTCTCGAGGACGCCCGCAAAGCTCTCGATCTCCTTGAGCCGCCTCTCACGATCAGTAATCGCGAATCCCTGTGCGGACAGTGCATCGAGATCGTCCAGTGTCGACCGCAGCTGCGCCGCGTTGATGTCTGCAATCGCGGTGCCGTTCAGCGTTCGAATGTAAACGGACAATGCCAAAAGGTCGTTGTCGCTGAGCTGCAGCACCTGACCGATCGCCTCCATCTGCGGGTTCGATATGAATTGATAAGCGATATCGAATGGAGTCGGCCCGAACGCAAGAGAAGGACCAATCAACCCCTGCGCATCTTCTCCGTGGCAGACATTGCACGACGCAGGCCGGAAGAAGATTTCCCGTCCCTGCTCCGCGAGGCCCCTGATCTCTTGGAGCGCCGGCTCCTGTGCACCGGCGACCGCTGAAAAAACGAGATAAAGAAACACAGTGGATCTTTTCAACAACGTTCTTCTCCTGCGCGACAACCTACGGCGACTCCGGATTATCCGGCAGCACGAACTCATGCTCGGGATAGTGCACGATCAATACCGGGCACGGCGCATGGCGCACAACCTTCTCCGTCACGCTGCCGGATAAGAGATGCTCGACGAAGCCCATTCGATGCTTGCCCATGATGATGAGCTCGACATCGAGCTCCTTCGCGCATTCCACGATCGCGTCGCCGGGATTGCCCACACCTGCGTCGCGCAATAGATACTCGGCGCGCGTATCGAGCTCCTCCTGCTCTTCCAGCAGGCTGCCCATGTCTTCGCGGGCGGCGTTTCGAGCTATCTCATCGGGATCGGCGCTCGCGGCCGCATCACTGCCGGAGGTCGACTCCGGCAGAAGCGTCTCGATAACGCGCTCCGTCTCGATCGCGGCATCGAAATCCTTGCCTGACAGCACATGCGCGATAAATAGCTTGGCATCGAACTGGCGCGCAAAGGCAACTCCGTACTTCACCGCGGCTCTGGACGGCTCGCCCAGATTCGTCGGCACCAATATGCGTGTCAATGCGAACACTTTTCTCTACTCGTTGCCGAGATACTCCCTGATTTCGCACTCGTACGGCAGTATCGGCCCGCCCGGCACGTACTCTGTCGTCCAATCGAACGGCTCCGTGAAATAGAGCGGGTCGTCGATCGTGCGCGTCACGATGAGCCGTGCGCCATCGTCGGCGAGCCTGAATCTTTCGGTGATCGTCGTTTGATTCGAATACGGGCCGTTGCCGCGCTCGAAGAAATAGCCCGCGTGCAGGCGCGTTACTCGTACGACGAGCGTGTCGCCTTCCCAACGCCCGGTCGACAGGCCAACGTAGCTCGGCGGTTGATTCGGCGCCTCACTATGGCCTTCGATGTGCACACGCCGCACCTGATGCTCGTACTCGTAGAGGATGTGCACGACATCTTCGCCTTGCAGAATCTCGAGCGGCAGAACCGAGGAGCCCGTGATACGGCCGTAATCGATCGCGCAGCGCAGCGCATTGTCCTCAACCTGCTCGTAATCCTGCCAGGCCGCTCTACCGGCCTCCGTGAAAGGCAGCTCCATGGAAAGAAAGGCGCCGCGGCCGTGGTGAAATCCCGGCGCAGCGACCCAGATGCCGCTGAGATCGGCCTGCTGGGCAAAGACGGGCACGGCTAATGCCAGGGCTGCGAGCATGCCGGACGATCGCCGTAGCGCTCTAATGCTCATAACCCCGCGTCAATTACCGAGCGAGAAATTGTCGGGTGTGCCGAGGCCGACGAACGCCTCCCAGCCATCGGACGGGCGGCTTATCGTTTGCAGGTGCAAGCCGCGCCGGCCCTCTTTGGCCCGCTCGCCGGCCATGCGCACGACATCGCCGACCTTGATGTGATCGTATGTCCAGCCGCGCCGCGCAAGGACGCTCGCGGGCCAGGACTCGGCCTCCCATCGCTCGCGCGTACCGTCCTCGTTAGCGACCTCGATGACGATTCGGGCATGCGGGCTTGCGTACCAGACCTCTACGACCTCGCCCTCTAGCTCGACGATGTCGCCAGCTGTGTAATCGACGGTCCAGGAATGGTGCGCAAGGGCGACGCTGCCCGAGAGCCAGGCAGCGACCATTAGACCCGCGTGTCGGGCATACATCTCCGCTCTCCAGGTTCTGGAGATTCGAGTATACCGAATGCGCGTCGGGAAGAGCCGCGCGAGCAGCGCTTCCCTTAAATCGACTTAGTGCTGCCTAGTCCGGCAGGATGTCGCACTTGATCTGTTGTTCCTCACATATGGTCGGAACTTCGCCACCGGACTTCGCAATCTCGGCAAAGCTCGGGTTCGCAGCGGCCAGCATGACAGGCGGCGTATAGACGGCGAGCTTTCCTGCTTTCTTCAAGAATTTCCGACGAGTCGTCGTTTGTTGCTTCGTGTCCTTCTTATTCATGATTCTTCTTCCTTAAAGCGAGGCAAACGGCATGGAACTGCCGTCGCGCATCCTCCTCCTATTAGATATGAGCGTCAAGCAAGCGTCTGGAAGACGAGCAATACGGTGATGCAAGCCGGCCAATTTGTCGATTATGTCAGTGGACTTCCGTGACCTCGGCCACGCGTCTTTCGCCCTGGCTCTACGTGAAACGTATCACTAGCGAGGCGCGAAATTTGTCAGCTGGTTCCTACTACGGCGCATCGGTGAGTTATATCGTTCGCCGAGCGTCGCAGCAGGGATCGAATATTGGCACGTTCCTATGAAATCGTCGGCTACTCGAGCGATTTCGACAGAGAGATCGTCGAGCTTCGCAGCCGGGTGTTTGGCGGCTCTCCAGGCTTCAGCGGCGCATATCTGGATTGGAAATACAACCAGAACCCCTACCTGTCCCGCCCCAACATCTATTTGGCGCTTTTCGGAGATCGGGTCGTCGGGATGCGCGCGATGTATGGCAGTCAATGGCAGCTTCGCGATAAGGACGGTTTGTGCACGATCCCCTGCGGCGCCGATTTCGCCGTCGACGTAGAGCATCGCGGACGCGGCCTTCCCAATAGACTCATGGCTTTCGCACTGAAGGACCTCGCGGCGCAAGGATTCGACACCGTCCTGAGCCTCAGCGCCAACCGCATCACCCGACTGCTCCAGCAGCGCTCTGGATGGAGACGCGTCGCCAGCTACGAGTATTTTCGACGCGGCAGCTTCGAGAAGGCGGCCATGCAGCTTCCCCAATCATGCACGCCGTTCGCAGACCTCGATGAGCGCGCATTGGCGGCCCGTGGTGACATTAGGATTTCGAGGGAGCCGCCATTCGAGGAAGTTGCGGGCTTGGCGGCCGAGTCGTCCGATCCCACGACGGTCCGGCATCAGCGAGACGAGCAGTATTACCGCTGGCGCATCAAGGATCCGAGATCGGAATACAGGTTTCTCCTGNNATTGGGCCGTTGCTAATCCGGCACATTGGGCAGCGATGCTCGAATTCTTGTCAGAAAACGAAGTCGAGAATATTCAAGTCGCTGCGAACGCCTTTTCCGAGGCAGAGATCCAGTCGCTCAACGGACTGGGTTTCGAACCGGTCATTCAATCCGACAGGCCGACACGTCCTGCGCCTGGCGCGTTTGTCTATCCGCTCCGCGACTCGGTCGATGACGATTCGGTATTGCGAGCAGACGGCATGCAGATTGCGATGATTGTCTCGGACGCGTTCTGACAGCAGCTCATCCGCGAGCTCTTCTGACCGCCTGCAAGACCTCTTCCGTCAGATCGCCGAAGAGTGGACGTTTTGCGGCGAACTGATAAACCGTTACGGCGCCTCTCACGTTGACCTCCAGAAAGATCGGCTGGCTGTCGGCGCCGATCGCCATGTCCCAGCTCACGATGTTGAAGTAGTGCAGTCGCCGGTGCAGATCAATGGCCAGACTCCGAACCTGATCGAAGTTTGGGAGCACGATTCGTTGCAGAAACGAGTGGCCGGTCGTCGGATGGGCCGTGTGACCGCTTCCCGACGGGTCGAGCACCTCCGCGTCCAATACGCCATCGGCATCGACACCACAGAAGACTCCGCCCGTGGAGACATTGTCATTAGGACGTCCGTCACAGCCGAAACGCGCCATCGTGCAGAGATGCCTGATCTCACCATTCCAGCGCAGCGTAATCAGCCGCAAGGTATTCACCGAATCCGGATGCGGTTCTGCAAGCACTGAATGTTGCGCGATCCTCTCTTGGACCAAGTAGTTTTCCCCGTACATCTTGTCGATTTGAGCGAATGTGTACTCGCGATCATCGGCCCAGATCGTGTTCCCGGAAATGCTCAGACACGCAATGCCTGTGCCGTTGTCGGCCAGGCTCGGCTTGATGATCAACTCGGCCGGACTGGAGAGCAGCGCCTGCTCGGCGGACCTCCTGGAGATAGGCTCGAAGTCGCCGTTGTAGTACTCGCCATGAATCTTTCGAACCATCGTTTTTGGCGTGCAGACGTTGGTCACCAAAAGATCTTTCAGGTTCTTGTCGCCATAGGCAGCCCGCATGTCGAGATTATTCAAGAACGGAAGAATCTCGTTGCGCCACTCGACTCCGGGGACGAAACGAACGTCTTGCTTTCCTGAAACCTTGGCGCAAGCCAAGTGCCACAATGGATGGACGGCTCTTCCGAAATGCGTCTGCCAGTACGTGTCGATGCGCCGTACGAAAGCGACGTCTTGCTGGGAGAGCTTGTCGAGCTCTATGCCGTACAACGCGGAAAAGTAGCGAACGTTCTTCCGCAGCCATCTTCGGCGCGCCGATCGTCGGCGTAGCCGACGCACTGCGGCGACGCAGCGTCGCAGCAGCGCCCGCAGTCCGGAGACGAGCTGCTTTAGTCCGGCGGGAAGCCAGCTCGCAACCGAAACCGCTTTGACAGCGGGCTCCCACGTCCTCATGCTCGCCTCCTCCAAGAGCAGTTGCGGTTATTGCTCACGTTCTGGCGTTCGGTGCAAAGGTATAGGAATAGATGTCGACTTGAACGTGCGAGCGTCAAAGTATTGAGCACCGGCGCTCCGCTTCAAGCAGATACCGAGAGACTGGCAATCCTCGGGATACCTGAACGAACTTAAAGTATTGTTTTAAGTTGCGCTGCCGCGGAATGGCTCGGGCACCGCTCGGCCTAAGCGCGCGAGCATTTCGAAGATCAGCCGTCTACCCCGCTGAAAGAGCAATGTGGTTATCATCGGAGTTAGGGGTGGGGAGCCAAGCCAAACTCGATAAGGTAGGGGCCCCTCAGCGATAACGACAATCGGTCGGAAGAACAACGAGGACGCATCATGGCCAGTCTGAACAAGCTCATTGGAAGCGTATCGTCTTTATTCGCCCTCAGCGCGATCTGCCTGCCTGCAGGCGCCCAGGAAACACCCGATGGCAGTGCCATCTATGCCACCAACTGCGCGCGTTGCCACGAGACGGCAATACCGATGATGCCGACGCGCGAGGCAATCAGTGAATACTCGGTCGAAGAGATCACCGATGCCCTGACCGGCTTTGCCATGCTCGCCGAGGCCGAGCATCTGAGCCGCGCCGAGCGGCGTGCCGTAGCCGAATACCTTTCGGGCGCGCCTGCCGGCAGCTATGTGGCTCCGCTCGAAATGATTCCCGAAGGCGCCTACTGCGCGTCTACAGCGAGTGTCTCAGATCCCTTGTCGGGGGATTCCTGGAACGGCTGGGGCAACGGCCTCGNNGCGCTTGAAGTGGGCTTTCGGTGTGCCCGGCGTCGCCGCATCGGGATCCCAGATCACCGTCGTCGGCCAGCGCGCTTTCGTCGGCACACGCAATGGCATGATCTATTCGCTGGACGCCGAGACAGGTTGCATCGTCTGGGCCTTCGAGGCGAATGCCGGCGTGCGCTCGACGCCCGTCGTCGTGCAAGAAGACGGGACGAGCACTCTCTTCTTCGGCGATGCCCGCGCGTACGTCTACGCCTTGGATGCCGTGACGGGGAACGTCCGTTGGATGAATCGGGTCGAAGAGCACAGCGACGCCATGATCACGGGCGGCACCGTGTTTCATGAGGGCCGTCTATACGTTCCCGTTTCTTCGCTCGAGGAAGGCAGCGCCGTCGTGCCCACGTACGAATGCTGCACATTTCGGGGCAGCATCGTCGCCCTCGATGCCGGGGACGGCAACGAGGTCTGGCGGACTTACACGATTGCTCGAGGGGCCGAACCCACAGGGACGACCTCGGTAGGGACCCAGACCTGGGGCCCTTCGGGCGCGGCCATCTGGTCGGCCCCGACGATCGATCCTGAGCGCAACCGGCTCTATGTGGCGACCGGGGACAACTATTCGAATCCGCCCGTTGCAACGAGCGATGCGATCATGGCCATGGCACTCGACACCGGCGACGTTATCTGGTCNNTCGGTGCAAACGCTGCCGGGTGATGCCTGGAACGTCTCGTGCCTCGCCGAGAGTGGCGAGAACTTCAACTGCCCCGAAGACGAAGGCCCGGATTACGACTACGGCAGCTCGCCCGCTCTGACGACGCTCGCTGACGGCACGGATCTGCTTCTCGCCGGGCAAAAGTCGGGCGTGCTCTACGGCCTCGAGCCGGACACCGGCAATTTACGCTGGGAGCGGCGCGTCGCCGATGGCGGTGTGCTCGGCGGCATCGAGTGGGGATTTGCGACCGACGGCGCAGCGGCAGTCGTCTCGGTATCCAGCGCCTTCGAAAAAGGCCCGGGCGAGGCAGGCGGCGTCACGGCCGTCGACATCAGCGACGGGAGCATACTTTGGGAGGCGCCGCCGGCGCAGCGCAGCTGCCTGCTGCGCGAGGGCTGCAACTCGGCGCAACCTGGCGCACTGACACTGATCCCGGGTGTTGCGTTCTCCGGCAGCCTCGACGGACATTTTCGCGCTTACGACACGACGACCGGAGAAGTCATCTGGGAATACGATACGCAGCGGCAGTTCGATACCGTCAACGAAGTACCCGGCCACGGCGGCGCAATGAACGGTCCGGGTGCAACCGTCGTCGGCGGCACGGTCTACGTCAGCTCGGGCTATGCCTCTTTCGGCTACATGCCCGGGAACGTGCTGCTCGCCTTCAGCGTAGACTGAGAACCGCGCGCCTCAATCCGGCTCGACGCGCAGCTGCGCGTTGTCTGGCTGGGCGACGCGCCTTTCGACGGGCTGTGCCACTTGCGGCACCCAATCGTACGGCACGCGGTAAGCCCTGTAGATTCGGCTCGTCCAGCCGCCGGGGTCCTCGTCTGCCGGAAACGGATTGACGTATTCCCAGACGATTTCGCCATCGGCCGTCAGCTCGAACAAGCGCCCGCCGGCTCCCTCGGTGATCAACGTATTCCCATTCGGCAGCCGCTGGGCCGAGCTCACATAGCTACTGAAGAATCGGAAGCGCTCCTGCCCGGCACGCGCATACTCCCAGACGACCTCCATCGTGACGGGATTGATCTCGAGCACGCGCGAATTAAAACGGCTCACCGCGTTGAAGCCGTTGGGTGACTGCGGATTGGCCGGGCCGTAGCCGGCGCTGCCGCCATTGTCGAACACGAGCAGATTCCCGGCACCGGGCAAACCGACGGGGATGATGTGCGGATGGTGCTGGCCGATGACCTGGCCGATTTCGCGCAGCTCTTCGGTTTCCCGGTAGTCGGGTCCCATGCGCCAGACGATTTCACCCGAGCGGGCGACGATGGCCACGATGTTCGCCTGCTCGAAATGATGACGTTGTCGGGATGAAACCGCTGATCGCCTGCGTCGTACCAGCGATTGGGACCGACATAGGTTGCGGAGTTGATATGCAGCCAGTCGAAACTCTGCCGATCCTCTCTGAAGTTGCTCGCCCGGTAAATCACGTTGCGCGCGTCTTCCGAAAAGCCGTAATCCTCGATGCGATCGCTCGCAAGCCATTCCCAGAGCACTTCGCCGTCCCAGGAGACTTCGAAGATGTAATCGTCTTCGAGACGCTTATCGGTTATCTCCGGCTTGATGACGTTCTTGTGCGCAAGGATCAGCGTGCGCCCGCTCGTCGTGGTGGGCAAGGCTCCGGGGGCGTAGTAACCGACCGGGCTGCCCTCGCGCTGCCAGTCGTGATGCTGCCGCGCGGCCCACACCGTCTCGCCGTCCTCCGTCTGCACCTGCTCGGCGCGATCGAACCGCCACACCTCGTTGCCGTCCCAATCCAGCTGAACGAGCGCGACGTTTTCCTGATGCGGCCTGCGGGTGACGGCGCCTCCCATGACGTACCCGCCGGGCAGCATTCTGGGAGGGAAACCCAGCATCTCGGGCCAGCGCTTGACGAGGTTGCCGTTCATGTCGACGAGCACGGCGCCGCGCGAGTCGGGCGTGTCGTGAATCGTGTATCCATTCCACGCTTTCTCGGGATCGTAAATGGTCGTACCGGTCGGGTAGACGGTCGGAGCCGCGTAGGACTTGCTCAGAAGAACTAATGCTAGGGCTGCCGACGCAGCAGACCAACGTTGCAGAGTAAAGTGAGACATATGACTCCCCCCGAAGTCTCGGACATACGAATTGTAGCCTGATTCTATACCGGCACCTCCCGCGAGACTCCGATAGCCATCCGTATGCCGGGATAGCAGACCCGTGCCCCCGGAAAGGCCCTATAAACGTGTGTAATCCTCGTACGGGTGCGACACTTGTTTCGTCGCTCGACGGCCCAATTATGCGCGTATGAAGTCAGTAGCAACGCGCGCGTGGCGAGACTTGCCCTTCCTGTTCGGAACTTTCGTGCTAGCCGGCTGCACGGGATTGCGGGATGCTCTGGATACTCGCGTGTGTTGGTCCGATGGCGTACCTGTTCAATGCGATACGGCATCCATCAAGTTTGCATGCTCGAAAGAGGCAGTAGGGACTTCGACGGTAGCTCGCCGGGATGAGGGCCGCTTGGCGATTCGGCTCGCGAGAGACGTTGAGTCTGCCCCCGTCGGTGAGCTCTTCAGCCAGTTTTGTCCACCGAACTGCATTGATATTCTCGTGGAAGGGCCAACGCCTTGGCAGGTGCTGCGCGGCGACGTAGAAGAAATCTTCAGCAGCTCGGGGTATGAAATCGTGCGAGACGTGGATCTTGCGGACTTCGTGCTGACACTGGATGTGACGCATGCGGACGTGAGAAGTGACGACCCGGGATGGCTGAAGCTGAAGATCACGACGCGGGCAAGCGTCGCCTTTTCCGCGTCTCTCGAATCCTCACTTGGTGACGCATGGGATGAAACGTTTGCGGGCGAGGATCGAATCGAACACTCGTATGCGTCTCTCAGCGACTCGGAGCAAATCCTGGGTAACGCCTACTGCGAAGCGCTGACGAGCTTCTCGAATTTCATTGAAGCTGCAAGCCTGCAGGGAGACCATCCCTCACCGGATGAGACCTCGAGCTCGAATTGAGCGCGTAAACCCACGCACCGCCGGTTAAGATCTCGCTTGAGCTGTCTGCGCAAGGCGCTAGAAGAATGAAGAAGATCGCAATCAAACAGTGGACCGAATTGACCGATCGCGTGCCGGAGCATGCGCTCGTCGCGGACGTCGATCTCGTCGTCACCCGCTACGACGATGAAGTGAGCGTGCTTTATGGCCGCTGTGCGCATCGCGGCGCCCTGATGTCGGACGGTTACGTCTACGGCGACAACCTGATCTGCGGCCTGCATGGCTGGGATTACCGGATCGACACCGGGGTCAGCGAGTACAAGAACAGCGAGACGCTGCATCGATTCGAAGCGTGGATCGAAGACGGGCTGGTGCTCGTCGACGAGGCAGAAATCGCGGCGTGGGCCGCAGCGCATCCTCAGCCCTACAAGCGCGACAGTTATCAGGGCGCATATCAGGACCCGTCGGGCGCCGCCGTCGAGCCCTACGTCAAATATATCCGCAGGCTCGCAAACGAAGGGCTCAGCAAGACGGGCCATCACGGGCCTTCGTCGGCAATGGGAGTCCCACGTAGCCAGTTGCCGCGCTGGGACGACATTCAATTCGTTGTTGCCCAGCTGCACCAGTTGGCACTGCTGGACGACGAGCCGGTCGGCACCGATCTCGTCATCGGCCCGAACGCCAGGCAACCGCTGAAGCTGGACATCCCGCTCTTCGTCTCCGACATGAGCTTCGGCGCGCTCTCCGAGGAGGCCAAGGTCGCGCTGGCCAAGGGCGCGGAGCTCGCGGGCACCGGGATCTGCTCGGGCGAGNNAGGAAGCGAAGGTTGCGCTGGCTAAAGGCGCCGAGTCGGCGGGCACTGGAATCTGCTCGGGCGAGGGCGGAATGTTGCCCGAAGAGCAAGCTGCGAATACGCGTTATTTCTATGAGCTCGCCTCCGCACGGTTCGGGTTTTCCTGGGACAAGGTCAAGAAGACACAGGCGTTTCATTTCAAGGGCGGCCAGGGCGCGAAGACCGGCACGGGCGGACACCTCCCCGGCAGCAAGGTGATAGGCAAGATCGCTGAGGTGCGCGGCCTCGAAGAGGGGCAGCCTGCGATATCACCGGCACGTTTCCCTGAGTGGTCGAGTCTTTCCGAGTATCGCGAGTTTGCCGACCGCGTGCGCGCGGAGACCGGTGGCATCCCCGTCGGTTACAAATTGTCCGCACAACACATCGAGAAAGATATCGATG
>JABAHR010001041.1_pt1 | contig 18237 bp, 18 predicted proteins | sample 7062101 | NCBI WGS metagenome assembly JABAHR01 (sample SAMN14534553, study PRJNA622989) | marine sediment metagenome | biome: marine biome [ENVO:00000428]; feature: marine pelagic biome [ENVO:01000023]; material: deep marine sediment [ENVO:00002113] | place: India: Gulf of Kutch | collected... | reverse complement strand
ACCAGACCACCGCGGCGGACGGTTTCTACCGCTTTGACGTGGTGGCAGGCGCGGCCCCGGCCTGCCCGCTGGGTGAAACTGTCTACCGTATCGCCATCACGGAACCCGCCGGCTATCTGCCAGGCCCGTCGCTCATCATCGCGCCACAGGGCACGCCGCTCGACCCCACCGGTGGTCCGGATCCGTTGCTGGTGGCGCCGAACAACACGGCTCCTACCGGCGCCGACCCGACCACCTATTACCTGGAGTTTGCCCTGGCAGCGGGAGATCCGGTCGTGCTCAACAACCACATCCCGCTGGATGCGATAGGGTCGATATCGGGTCTGGTGGTGCTGGACAAGTCTGCCTCCAAGCGCGAGGTCAGCGCGGGCGACATGCTGTTCTACACGCTGACGCTGGAGAACACGGGTAGCAGCGCACTTTCCGACATCACGCTGAGCGACCTGATTCCGGGTGGCTTCAGCTATGTCGCGGATTCCGCGCGACTGGTGCGCGCCGGCACCGATAATATCCCGGGTACCGACGATGACGTGACCAGTGCCATCCTGCCGGTCGGTAGCCGTCCACTCGAATTCCAGGGACTGGATATCGCTGCGGGCGAAGTCCTGCAGGTACGCTACCTGCTGCGCGTCGGTGCCGGTGTGGTGCCGGGCGAGTATGTGAATACTGCCACACCCCTGTCCGGTGGTACGGAGATCGGCAACACCGCCTCCGCCACGGTGCGGGTGGTCGCAGACGCCATCTTCGACAAGACCACCATTATCGGCAAGGTCTTCCATGACCGGGACGGTGACGGCTGGCAGGATGCAGCGGACGCCACCGGCCTGGTGCTGCGCGCCGCGATCGAGCCGGACCTGTATATCGACGGTTCCCTCCGTGTCACGGCGGGTGGCGCCGCCCGCACCATCAAGGGCGGCGGTGCGCAGCAGCTTGCAGACGGGCTGCAGCTGGGTGATCTGTCGGGCCGCAACAGTGTCGCCGACCTGCCTGAACGCCATCGTATCGAGCTGCGTGCCGGCCTGTTCAGTCCCGATATGCCGGCACTGGAGGTCAGCACGCGGGAAGGCAGCGTGATCCGGATCGATAGCGACGGCAGGCAGGAACTGGCCCATGGCGGTGACAAGGCGCGTGGCATGACAGGCCAGGATATCGCGGTTCAGCGCCGTATCGTGCCGGCCGAGCGCGGTTACGAGCTGGTGGTGACGATCACCAACTTCGGTGTTGCCGAGTCCGGCATACCCGGCGTGCGGCTCGGTACGGTGAGCGGTCTGCTGGTGGAGACAGATGCGCACGGTCGCTACCACATCGCGGACATCGATCCCGGCGGCAAGGCGCGTGGTCGCAACTTCATAGTCAAGGTGGACCCGGTGACGCTGCCCGCAGGCAGCACCTTCAGCACCGAGAATCCGCGCGTGCTGCGCATCACCGGTGGCCTGATGAACCGCATCAACTTCGGCGTGCGGCTGCCGGATCAGCTGGCCGCGGAGAAGACCGCGCACATCAGGCTCGGCGAGGTGTTCTTCGAATTCGACAGTGACGGGATCAGGCCGGAGTATCGGCAGAAACTGGAGCAGATCGCGGAAGCGATACGACACTATCGCTGCGGAGTCATCACGATTACCGGCCATGCCGATGCGCGTGGCACCACGGAATACAACCAGGCGCTCGGCGAACGCCGTGCCAGCAGCGTGAAGCGTGCACTCGGTGAATTGCTCGACAGCGAGCTGCTGGACAAGGTCGAGGTCAGGGTACTGCCGGCAGCCGATGAACAGGCTGCGGTCGAGCCGTCTGCAATACCGGCATCGCGTGTGCTGGGCGCGCTGCTCGACTGGCTGGTCTCACCTGCCGGCGCCGCGGATGCCGGCAGCTGTGTGGAGGGTGTCTGCAGTGAAGACGCGGGCTTCAGCATCGAGGTGATCAGCCGCGGCGAGCTGGAACCGCGCTCCGATAACAGCAGCGCCGCCGGCCGCGCAGACAACCGGCGTGCAGACGTCGAGTTCAGCGGCCGCCTGCGGCTGCGGGATGGCGGCGTGGTGTGGGCTACCGAGGATCCTGCCATCATCGAACCGCGGCTTGCCGTGAACGGGCCGAGGTATGTCTCTGCAGCTGACGATGGCAGGCTGAGAGAGGCAGCGGCGTTTACCATCTATACCAATTACAGCGCCTTCATCGAGCGCTGGGAGCTGGCCATCCACCGCGCATCGGACAGCGACCTGGTGGTGCCCCTGCAGGTATTCAGTGGCGGGCGTCCGGCCTCGGTGACCAGCGTTGCATGGGATGGCGCCCTGCAGGCCGGCACGCCGATCCGCCCCGGTGACGAGCTTGTCTACCGCCTGCGGGTCTATGACGCGCAAGGCCGCAGTGACGAGACTGCCGTGGGTATCATCCAGGTGGGTGACCGCCTGCTGGACGACGCACTGTCGAAACAGGCAGCCGGCACGGCGCTGGTCTATGGCGAAAGCAACCTGGCGAGGCAGGGCATCCCGCTTGCCGGCAGCCGGGTGAGAATACACGGCAGCGATGTGCCGCGCGACTACGGCATGACGCTGGCCGGCGAACCGGTACTGGTCGACGAGAACGGCAGGTTTGCGGTGGAGAACATCCTGCCGGTCGGCGAGCATCGGCTGGATGTGACCGTCACGGACCGCAGGGGCGAGCGCTGGACCCGGCCGCTGGGCATCAGTGTCAGCGGCGGTTACCTGTATATGGTCGGTCTGGCGGATATCACGATCGGCGAAAACGAGTTCGAGGGTAATCCGGACGCGCTGCCGGTCGATGCGCCGGATCCTGACGGCAGCTTCACCGACGGACGGCTGGCCTTTTACATGAAAGGCAGGTTCAAGGGCAAGTACCTGGTAACCGCACAGCTCGATACCACCGAGGAAGAGCTCGGCGATATCTTCAGGAACCTGTCCAGCAAGGACCCGCGCAGCGTGTTCCGCACGCTGGACCCGGACCGTTACTATCCGACCTTCGGCGACGATTCGGTGACGACCAGCGATGTGGACAGCCAGGGCCGCTTCTATGGCCGGGTCGAGTGGGACAGGTCGCAGGCGCTGTGGGGCAACTTCAATACCGGTATAACCGGCAATGAATTCACGCAGTATGACCGCAGCCTGTATGGCGGCAAGGTCGCCTGGCAGGATGTGGATGCCACGCGCTATGGCGATCCGGATGCAGCGGCAACCGTGTTCGTTTCCGAGGCAACCACGGGCTATGCCCACAACGAGTTCGCCGGCACCGGCGGCAGCCTGTACTACCTGCGCAATACCTTTATCGTGCAGGGCTCCGAGAAGGTCTGGGTTGAAGTCCGTGAACGAACCACCAACCGCGTACTGGAATCGGTCACCCTGCGGCAGGGCAGCGACTACGAGGTCGATGATATCCAGGGCCGCATCATCCTGACCCGTCCGCTGGCACAGTTTGCAGCCAGCCTGTCCCCGACGCTCATCAAGAATGAACCGCTGGACGGCAACGCGGTTGTGTTGCTGGTGGATTACGAGTACCTGCCGGACGAACTGGACGACGGCGATATGACGGTCGGCGTTCGGGCCCAGGACTGGCTTGGCGACAGGGTCGGTATCGGCGGAACCTACGTACAGGAAGATCGCGGTGGCCAGGACTACGAGCTGAAGGGGGTCGATGCCACGCTGCGCTTCGGCAGCGGCACCTATTTGCTGGCCGAGTATGCAAGCAGCGAGGCACGCCAGACCACGGACGGGTTCTTCTCGGATGACGGCGGCCTGTCGTTCGCGGCGCTCAACAGTTCGGCGCTGACCGATGTCAGTGGTGACGCCGTCAAGCTGGAGGCGCGCGTCAACCATGCCGAGGTCACGAGCGGCCGCCATTCGGGGCAGTCCGCCGTCTGGTGGAAGCACCGTGATGCCGGCTTCTCGGTGGCGCGTGTCGATGACGGCGTGGAGACCACCGAGTACGGCATGGAATCGGGCTGGCAGGCCAGCGAGCGGCTGTCGCTGGGTATACGCGGCGGCGTCATCGACCAGGCCGGGGTTGCCGAGAACCGTACGCTCACGGCCCAGGCCGACTACCGCACCGGGGAGGCGTGGACGCTGAGCGCCGCGGCGAGCTATGACAGCGAGCAGCCATCCGCAGGCGCGCGTCGCGATGCCACGCTGGTCGGTGCCGGCGCAAGCTACGAATTTGCTCCCGGCAGCAATGTCTATGCCTCGGCGCAGGCCACGGTTGACCGGGATGATGATTACGAGGCCAATGACCTCGGCACGCTGGGAATGAATGCGCGCGTCAGCAAGCGTCTGTCCCTGAACGTGGAAGGCAGTGCCGGCGATCGTGGCGAGGCGATCCAGCTCGGTGCCGACTACGCCAGCAGTGATATACAGTCCTTCTATACCAGTTATATCTACTCGACGGACCGTACTGACGGCCGCACGGGTACTGCCGTGATCGGCCAGCGCCGCAATCTTGGCAACGGGCTGCAGGTGTTCACGGAAAACCGTTTCGTGAGCAGCGACCGGCAGGGCAGCATCGGCACCGTGTACGGGCTCGATTACATGGCGTCCGAGCAGTGGAGCCTGTCTGCCCTGGTGCAGTCCAGTGTGCCGGACGATGCCCTGGACGGCCTGGAGCGCAACGCCGTCAGCGTAGCCTCCAGTTACCGGGACGGGCGCATGGATGTCAGCAACAAGCTGGAATACCGCAGGGACAGGGGTAGCGGGGACAGCACCCAGTGGCTGACGGCCAACCGGCTGCGCCTGAAGACCAGCCCGGCACTGACCTGGCTGGGTCGCCTGAACCTGTCATGGACAGAGAACCATGCCAGCGGTACGGATGACGGCCGCTTTGCCGAGCTGGACCTGGGCTATGCCTGGCGTCCGGTCAGCAATGACCGCCTCAACCTGCTGGGCAAGTACACCTGGCTGTACGACCTGGACAGCGCGGGCCAGCTGGATGCCGGTACCGACGAGCGTTCGCACATCGTCTCGCTGGAGGGTATCTATGACATCAACCGGCGCTGGGAGGCCGGCGCCAAGCTGGCCTGGAAACGCGGCGAGATACGCGAAGACCGTGACAGCGGGCAATGGTACCGCACGGTCAAGCAACTGGCCGTGCTGCGCGGCCGTTACCACCTGACCCGGAAGTGGGACGGTCTGGCAGAATACCGCTGGCTGCATGTCGATGAGGCGGACGAACTGCGCGCGGGGGCGCTGCTGGGCATCGAGCGGCACATCAACGACAACCTGAAGGTGGGCGTCGGCTATAACTTCACCGACTTCAGTGACGACCTCGGCAGTCTTGATTACCAGCGCGAGGGCTGGTTCATCAACCTGGTCGGCAAGTTCTAGGCCACGGCCGGCAGGCAGGTGAGCACGAACTTACCGGCCGCGCCGCCGCGGCAGCTTCCAGCCCGTGATGTCATCGACCAGCTGTTCACAGGGGATCGAGTCGAGACCTGAAAACTGCCCGATGGCCGTGTCCACCAGGGCATCGATGTCATCCACGCGACCGTCGCCTCCCGCCTGCCCGGTCACGAGGCGCCTGAGGCCAAGCAGGCCGCCAAACTGGACCTTCACCAGCACGCTCCTGGGCATCAGGGTCAGGTCATCCTCGACGTCGAAAGCCGGCAATGCCGCCTGCTTGCAGTTTTCGAACAGCTGCTCGCAGCGCGCACGGGAAGTTTCGCTGTCGCAGCTGAATTCCGTTCCGCCGCGCCGGATCACCTGCCGGGCGCGCGGGCAGGAGAAATCATCCCGGGCGAGCGTGGCACTGAATGGGCAGATCAGGTCGGTCATGGCGTGTCGTCCCCCGGATGCTGTCAGCTTGCACCTTATTAGAACCATCCGCTTCAATGGTTTGCAAGTCCGGGATTGTACAACATGGCCTGATGCGTGATGATGGGGTCAGGAAATCAGGAACCGATCGATCCCGTGAGCAAACCGGCAATCAGAACAGCCATTCCAAAGCGCCGCTACCGGCTGGGTGAGTTCACGCTCACCGTGCTGGGCGAAATAGACAGCAGCGACGGGGTCGACTATCGCTATATCATGGCGGTAATACAGGGACAGGATCCGGAGCCGGGCCTGTACATCACGGCGGAGCGTTCGCCCGACTCCCGGGGAAAAGCCCTCGATATGCGGGTCATCATGCGCGACGGCAGTGAAGTGATCGGACAGGACGAGGCGTGGAACGACCTGGATGCCTTCACCGGCACGGGCATCGATGTCGTTTCGCGCATGCTGAAGCTGACAGATGAAACGCCGTACCAGCTGCTTTAGTCGGGGGGTGCCGGTGAAATCCGCCGTGCGGATTGCTGTGTCTGCCTTGTTGCTGACCCTGTGCCGGGTGGAGACATCCCAGGCGTTTTCTTTCTGTTTTTCCTTCGGGTCCGGTGGTGGCGGGCGCGCAGACCATTACACCAGGCCGTATAACGTACCTGTATTCCCTGCTGCGGTTTATCCGGTCTATCCCTACAGCCCGCCATTCTACGGTGGCTGGTACGGGATGCCGTGGCACGGCCTGCAGCAGCAGGGCGCGGGATACCCGCGCGGGGACAAAGCGCTGACTGGAGACTAGAGCGTTATTGCCCGGATGGTTTTGCAGTGCCGCCGGCATGTTGTGATTTCAGCATGGCCAGCAGCTGTTCCGCCGTGAGCGGCTTGCTGAACAGGTTTCCCTGTACCAGCCGGCAGCCCTGCCGCCTGAAGAATTCCAGCTGGTTCTCGTTATCAATACCTTCCACCACCAGTTGCATGTTCAGGCTGCTGGTCATGGCGATAATTGCCTGCGCAATCAGTGCGTCTTCCTTGTTGGCGGGAATTTCGCGCACGAAGGAGCGGTCGAGCTTGACGATGTCGATTGGCAGCCGGCGCAGATAGCTGAGAGAGGAGTAGCCTGTGCCGAAGTCATCCATGGCAATGGTTATTCCCATCGCCTTGAGCCTGTTCAGCGTGGTGGTGGCAGACTCGATATTTTCCATGGCGGCATGCTCGGTAATCTCCAGCTCGATGCAGTCCGGATTGACATCGGATTCCACCAGGGCGCTTTCCACGATATTCTCGAAGCCGGTTTGTGCCAGTTGTTTTGATGAAAGGTTGATGGCCGTGGTTAATTCCCCAAAACCGGCGTCATGCAATTGCTTCAGATTCCCCATTGCCTCATGCAGGACCCATTCACCGATCGGGCCGATCAGGCCACTCTCCTCGGCTATCGGGATGAATTCCCGGGGGGTGATAAAGCCTATGTCGGGGGTGTCCCAGCGCAGCAGGGCCTCTGCGCCCACGACCCGGTTGCTGGTGATATCGATCTTCGGTTGATACTGTAACCTGAACTCGCCTTTCTCCAGCGCCTTGCGCAGCCTTGTCTCCAGGATCAGCTGCTTGCGCGAACCGGCATTCATGCCGGATGTGAAGAACACAACCTTGTTGCGGCCCAGTTCCTTGGCGCGGTACATGCTGACGTCGGCATGCTTGACCAGTGTATCGGCATCCGACCCGTCATAGGGATACATGCTGATGCCTATGCTGGTGGTGACATGCAGGGTATGGCCGTTGCAGCTGGCCGGGTTGGCCAGCTCCCTGACGATCTTGTTGGCAATACGGCCGGCATCGGCAGCGGAGTTGACGCGCGGCAACAGCACCATGAATTCATCGCCGCCGAGACGGGCCACCGTGTCGCCCTCACGCACGCATTTTTTCAGGCGCCGCGCAACAACACACAGCAGCTGGTCGCCGATTGCATGGCCGAGCGAGTCATTGATGATCTTGAAGCGATCCAGGTCCAGGAACAGCACGGCAACCGTGGAGGTCTCGCGCCTGGCATGCGACAGTTCGATCTGCATGCGGTCGTTAAGCAGCGAGCGGTTGGGCAGACCGGTCAGTTCGTCGTGCTGGGCCTGGTACTGCATGCGCATGGCTGACGATTCGGCCTCTTTCTTGGAGGCGGCAAGTTCGATGTTGGCCTGCTCGAGTTCGCGTGTACGCTTGACCACCCGTGCCTCCAGGCTTTCCCTGTGCTGCTTCAGCTTCGTGTCGCGCGATTCTATTTCATCCAGCATGGCATTGAAGTCATGGATCAGGGTGCCAAGTTCATCTCCGCTTTCTCCTGATACGCGCAGCGAGTAATTGCGTTCGGTCGTAATCTGCCTGGCAATGGCGGACAGTCTCAGCAGCGGCTTGGTGATTATGTGTTGCAGTCGTTCGTTGAGTGCAAATGCGACCATCAGCGAGGCCAGCAGCACCATGGCAACGATGCCCAGGAACAGTGTCAGCCGGTTGTCGATCACCTGCATGTCGGAGCGCAGGTAGATCATGCCGATGTGTTCACCCTGGTACCTGATGTCCGAGAATACTTCCACGAAGCCGCCCTCGAAGCGGATGTTGCCGATCTGATTGCCCAGGTCGGGAAGCCACATGCTGGTGCCATCCTTGTGGTAGTTGGCGAACGGTGCATGGCGGGCATCATAGATCACACCGGCATGTATGTTTTCCTGCGAGGCAAGAAACCCGAGTGTCTCGGCTGCAGCAACCCTGTCGCCGAAGACAATGGCCGCCGTACTGTTCATGGCAATCATGTCGGCCAGCATGAGCAGGTTGTTGCCCACATGTTTCCTGGTGTGCAGCTGGTCACTGATGACGAAGGCGGCACTCGCCATCAGCAGGGATATCGTGCTGATCAGCATGATGATCAGGCTGAGCTTGCGGCGAATCGGGATGTTCCGGAGGAAGCTCATCACGTTCACCTGTCCATGCTGACCCGGCTGGCCAGTGACAGCAGCCGGGAACTGATCGAGAGTCCTGCCCTGGTCGCGGCAGAGACATTGATTTCGAAGCGGACCTTGTTGTCAATGATCCTGAATCCTATGATTCCTCCATGGTCGATGAAGCCATCGATGCTGCTTACGGTGAGGACCGGCTGCCCACCGAACTGGCTGACAAGTTCATCCAGGCGGGCTGCGTGCGAACCGCTGATATAGAGCAGGTCACAGCCGTCAGATACCGTCGGCGCATCGATGTGGATTATCTCGACGGGCTTGTCATGGACCGATTTCCCGTTGAGTGCGTCGAATGCCTCTGTGCTGAATACATCGCCGATAATGCAGAGCCTGAATGCGCTGCTGTCATGTGCAGGCCATACGGTGAAGCGTGCAAAGTTATATACGAAGGCGGCCTTTACCCGCTGTTCATCCAGGTGACCTCCTTCCGCACGGGCGCTGCCGGGAATACAGCATGCGAGCAGTCCGCCGAGCAGCAACCATGCCGCGAGCACGTTGCTGAAGCAGCGCTGCATACGGCAATGTCGGCTCGGGCAGGACACGGTTCAGAACTCCAGTGTCAGCTTGCCGGTAATGCTGCGTTCGACTTGCGTAGGTAAGGAGAATATGAAATCCGGGTTGAACTCCTGGTGCGCGCTTTCCAGCAGGTTCTGGCCGCTGAGCGAAAATTCCAGTCCCGGCCGTGGTTGCCAGCCCAGCCGCAAGTCCAGAGCGATGTAACTGTCCACGGGCGCGAAGCCCGGATTCTCGATGCTGTCGACGTAGCGCAACGCGGCATCGAGTTCGAGGTTGTTCCCGAGCATGGCAGCCACCCAGATATTGGCCTGGTGCTGTGGCGAGGCATCCTCGGAGCCCAGCGACTGCAGGTCCATGCTGCCGTTTACCAGGTCGAGATCAATCTCCAGGCGTGTATAGTTTGCATTCAGCGTCAGCCATGTCCGGGCATGCCAGCGTGCATCGATCTCGATGCCCTGCGTATTGCCTTTCATGTTGTTGTCGAAGCGCGCCTCCAGTGGCGGGTCCGGCGTGTAGATGTCGATGGTGCGAAGTTCATCGTAGCGGTTATGGAAAGCCGCGATGTCGACGGAAACTTTTCCCGCCAGGCTGAAGCGATAGCCCAGCTCGTAGGCGACCAGCTTTTCTGACGCGAAGTCCCGGCTGCCAAAAATGGTCAGTGGCGGCGGTTCCGGGTTGGTCTGCAGGGCAACGTCGTGTTCACCGCGTGCCGGCGTGCGCACCGCGCGCGACACGGCGCCCCACAGGGTATTGCCGCGTTCCGTCAGCCAGGTCAGCCGGATGTTCGGTTGTACCTCGAAGCCGGTGAAGGCATTGTTTTCGAACTTTGACCCGAGCGTGAGCTTCAGGCGTTTGTCCGGCAGGCTGATTTCGTCCTGGATAAAGCCGGTATACAGTTCGACCGAGCGTTTGGGCGGGTCAAGGCTGTATAGCTGCGTGGCCGCAGGATGATCGCTGACCAAGCGATAATTCAGGCCCCAGATCAGTTCGTGCAGGTTGATGCGGCGATGCTGCTGGAATTCGATGTCGAAGGTGGTGCGGTCTTCCGAGAGGACGTCACTGTTCAGGCTGACGGAATCAATATAGGCCTGCAGCATCCAGTCGGAATCCGGAGTGCTGCGATGTGCCCAGCGATACAGCAGGTTGCCGCCCCGGTAGTTACTCTCGTCAATGAAGGGGTCCGGCAGGGATGCAGCCCGCACATGCTGTCCGGTATGCCCGCGGTAGAGATCGCCCTGCAGTGTGTGGCTGTCCGTCCTGCCATTTTCCCAGTCCATGCGGAATCCGCCCTGTGTAAAGCGTGTGTCATCGTGTCTGGCAGGGCTGATCAGTCCGCTATCGATCTCCTCGCCGCTATCGGACAAGCGGAACTTTCCATAGACGCGGTACTTCATGGTATCGGTAATGCTGTTGCCGTGGCGCAGGCTGACGAGCGCTTTTTCCTCGTTGCCGATGCCGGCGCTCACCAGTGTGCCCTGCGTATCGACGGCAGACCTGGTGATGATGTTGATGACGCCGTTCACGGCGTTGGCGCCCCACAACGTGCCGCCGGGACCGCGGATGATCTCGATGCGTTCCACGTCCTCCAGCATGACTTCATTGGATTCCCAGTACACGCCGGCAAACAGCGGCGTATACACGCTGCGCCCGTCGATCAGCACCAGCAGCTTGTTGGCGAAGCGGCTGTTGAAGCCGCGCGCCGTGATGGCCCAGTTGCTGTCATTGATGCGCGCGACCTGCAGACCGGGTACGCGGCGCAGCGCATCCGGGATGTTGCTGACGCCCCAGCGGCGCAGGTCATCACCGGTAATGACGAAAATGGCGGCTGCCGCCTCTGATTTCTTTTGCGGTCTTTTGGCGCTGGAAGTGACCTCGATTTCCATCAGCGCCTCCAGGCTCATCTCCATCAGGTCTTGCGGCACGTGCTGTGCGGCGCGCGCGGTGGCCATTTCCGCCAGGGTGAACAGGCACGCCAGCAGCACGGCAGGGCCGCGATAGCGGGCCGCGCTTGCGGGCCGTTTGTGCCGGATCGCTGGCGTATTCGGGAGCCAGCGTCGGGAGGTCTGTCGAAACCGTCTGNNGGGAGGCCTGTCGCAACCATGCGGTGAATCCGCCGGCCACCGTTTCTGCGTGAACTGTTCTTTTTATTACAACCATCTGATATATATGAGGATTCCAGGATTTCCACAGAATGTCCCGGACAGGCGCAAGCCGGGACGTAACCGGTTATCGGCCCGTCACGTTGCTACTTAACTACTGATTCTGAAAGAATAAATGGAAGGTTCCGGCATGCGTTGCCGGGTCTGCGGGTGCTGCGCGGGCAGGCGCAGGCGGTTGTTTTCTGCCTACTCCGGATCCTTTTTCTTAGCGTCGGGAATGTCCAGGGAGACGACCACCGAGTCCCGGGGTTCATCGATAAAGCGCGGGCGTGCGTCCATGCTGCGACCCGCAGCCTCGTTCAGCTCGCGCTCGCGGGCGCTGATCAATGCCAGGCACTGTCGAATGCCCTCGACGGTGTCATCGGACAGGGGATGACGGTAACCCGGGCGGGTGAAGGTGTCTTTCGCGACATCGGTGAGCACACGCTTGACCGCGCGCAGGATGCGCTCCTCTTTGCTGAGTTCCTGTTCAGGCATGATCGTTCCGCTGTGGTTTGGCAGGTCTGCGCTATTGTCGCACAGATGGCGCTGTTATTCCTGCAGGTAGATGGCCGCCCATTCACAACCGCTCAGTTCCCGCAGGCGCTGCAGCAGCGCATCGCCGGGTACCGCCTCGGATGGATACACGCCGCGTATTTCCACCCAGCTGCTGGCTACACCCGCGGTCTTGCGAAACGACAGCCCGGCGGGCTGGCCGGACTGCCCGCAAGCGTTGCATGTCCACGCTGCAGGCGCGGGACCGTCAAGCCAGGCAGCGCGCAGCGCCGGCCAGTCATCAAGCGCGCTTCCGCAGTGCGGGCAGCGCGGTGGCGGGGTTTTTTCATCACCGCGGAAGCGTGCCGCGGGGCTGCTTTCCAGGAACACGTGGCAGAAACTGCCGCTGGCGCTCGCCGCCTCGCGCCGGCCCGGGTCCGCGGGCGGATCCAGCTCAATGGCGGGGGAACAACCCAGAAAGGTCACCAGTTCAAGGAAGTGCTCGCCTGCCGGGTAAAAGATGCCGGCTGACAGCCGCGCGGCTGCGCCGATCAGCCCGATGGACTGCAGGCTTTCGGCAAGTGCAGCTGTCGCAACGCAGCACGCAGGGTCTTTCGGATGCAATAATAGCTTGTAGGCTGCCATGCCGGGTGCCGTGTTGTGATCCCGCGCCGATGGTACTACAAGGCGCATGGCCGTGGACTGTTACCGCTGCCCGGGATCGCACATAATTGCGATAACCGATGACAGCCTAAACGGGGAGCATGCCATGTCCGATACCAGGCCGTTTTCCATCCATGCCCTGGAGGTGGGGCCGATGGAGAATTTCGTCTACCTGATACACGATCACAAGAGCGGTCGTGCCGCCGTGGTCGATCCGGCCTGGGACGTGCCCGCGGTGCTGGCGCTGGCGCGGCGCCAGGGCATGCAGATCACCGATATCCTGCTTACCCATTCCCACCATGATCATATCAACGGCATCGATGCAGTGTTGCAGCACACGGATGCCAGGCTGCACCTGCTCAAGGCCGAGGCACAGTTCTGGGGCCAAAACCTGGCCCGGCCGACGCTGCATCACGGCGGTGATGAAATCCGCCTGGGGGATACCACCATCCGGGTCCTGCATACCCCTGGCCACACGCCGGGGTCAGCCTGCTACCAGGTGAACAACGAGCTGATCACCGGTGACACGCTGTTCGTGTTCGGCTGCGGGCGCTGTGACCTGGCAGGCGGCGATCCCGAACAGATGTTCGTCACGCTGAAGGACATGGCCGAGCAATTGCCGGCAGAGACCCGCATCTTTCCCGGACACAATTACGCCAGCAAGCCGACCACGACCATGGAAGAGCAGATCGAGGGCAACCCCTTCATGCACTTTGACAGCGTGGACCGCTTTGTCCGTTATCGCATGCACTATCATGACAGCCACCGCGATGCACCCTACGGCCCGATCTGCAAGGGCGATGAAATGCCGGACTGAAGGCCAGGGTTTTCGGCTATGAACGGCACACCGCAAGTGGTTCGATTCCTGGTCATGCTCTGCGCAGCGATCCTGCTGACGGCATGCGCGGCTACCGGCAAGTACCGGGAGCCGCCGCGTGTTTCCCTGCTCAGTATCGAGCCGCTCGACATGACCGTGCTGGAGCAGCGTTATGCACTGCGTCTGCGCATCATGAACCCCAATACAGCGGATATACAGCTTGCCGGACTCGACTACAGCATCGAGATCAACCGGCGCGAGTTTGCCTACGGTGTCAGCCGCCAGGCCGTGACGATCCCGGCCTTCGGCGAGGCCGTGCTCGAAGTGGAGGTCGTCAGCAGCCTGCTGGGGCTGCTGCGCCAGCTGCAGTCGCTGCAGGAGGACAGGCGCGAGGTGCTGGAATACCGCCTGTCGGGCAAGCTCGCGCTTGCCGACAGTCCCCTGCGCCTGCCGTTTGAATACACCGGCGAGCTGGCCTGGCAGCCACCCGGGGATGCCCCGCCCGCCGGGCCCTGAACCATGCAGCCGTTCCGCGCATTCCGTATCCACGAGCGTGAGGGTGGCGTTCGCGCGGGGATCGAGACACTTGGCCTGGATGACCTGTCCGCCGGGGAGGTGGTGATCGAGGCGCATTACTCCGGCGTCAATTACAAGGATGCGCTGGCCGCGACCGGCAGGGGCAAGATCCTGCGCCGTTTCCCGCTGGTCGGCGGGGTCGATGTTTCCGGTGTGGTCATGGAATCCGGCGACACGCGTTTCAAGGAGGGCGACGCGGTACTGGTGACCGGTTGCGGGCTGGGTGAGAGTCAGGACGGCGGCTTCTCGGAGGTCGTGCGGGTGCCGGCCGACTGGGTGGTGCCGCTGCCCGAAGGCCTGTCGCTGCGCGATGCCATGGTACTGGGCACCGCCGGGTTTACCGCGGCGCTGGCCATCGACCGCCTGGAACAGAACGGGCAGCAACCGGCACACGGGCCGGTCGTGGTCACCGGTGCCAGCGGCGGGGTGGGCAGCATCGCCGTCGACCTGCTGAGTGGCAGCGGCTACCAGGTCGTTGCGCTCAGCCGCAAGCCGGATGACGGTTATCTCGCGACGCTGGGCGTCGGGCGGGTGATCGACACAAAAGTGGCAGCCGGCAGCAGGGCGCCGCTGGAGAAGGCGCAGTGGGGCGGGGCAATCGACACTGTCGGTGGAGATGTGCTGGCCTGGCTGACGCGCACGCTCAGACCGTGGGGCAGCATCGCCAGCATCGGCCTCGCCGGCGGGGCGCAACTCCATACCACGGTCATGCCGTTCATCCTGCGCGGTATCAGCCTGCTCGGTATCACCTCCGCCAACTGCCCGATGGAGCGCCGGCTGAAGGTCTGGCGGCGACTCGTCAGTGACCTGAAACCGCGCCACCTGGAGCATGTCGTTGCCGGTGAAGTGACCCTCGACGAGCTGCCGGAGCTATTCGAGAGGGTATTGTCCGGCCGGCACCGCGGACGCTACGTGGTGAGATTGCGCTGATCAGCTACCCGGCGCTGATCACGTATTGCAGGATCTCGACGACCTGCCGCGGTGTCGTGGCCCACGCCATGGCCGCGCCGTCCACTTCCTTGAGCGGATGGATGATGTCCGCATCGTGCAGGGTGATATAAGGCTTGCCGAGGGCGGCCAGCTGACCGGCATCGAATGCCGCGTTCCATTGCTTGTATTTGTCCCCGAAGCGCACGATCGCGATATCGCACTTCTCGATCAGCGACCGGGTACGGATTGCGTTGACTTTCGATGACTTGTGGTCGCGCCAGAAGTTGTCGGTTTCGGCGCCCAGCAGGTCACCGGCCGCGTCGCTGGCCTCGTGGTCGGTCACGGCCGAGGTGAATTCAACCGGCAGGCCCAGTGATTTGCTGCCGTCAATAATCTGCTGGCGCCAGTCGGTGTGTATTTCACCGGAAAGATAGATGTTCCAGTTCGTCACTTGCTTGCTCCGGGTTGCGACGGGATTCTCCACCGTGTGCGGCAAGGGTGCATGTGCATGGCACCATGCGCGTCATTGCGGGTGCGGGCCGGGCGGGCTGCCAGGCAGGAGCGGCTCATTCTTCCTCTGGGGTCCGGGATACACCGGTAAACCTGAGGATCAGTTTGCTGAAGAACCTTTCGGTTGGCCGAAACACATATGCTGCCGCAATGGTCATGATGCCGTAGAAGAACCTTTCTTCATTGTCCCGGGCGACAAAAAGCACCAGCACACAGGCCAGGACAACAGCCAATACCGAATAGATTGTCCATGCCACTTTGGTGTAGTAAATGTAGTCTCGCTTGTTGTCAGCTGTCATTGTGCTCGCTATCCGTAATTGTATTGCTTGACCGGTTTTGACTGACACACAGGAGATCGCAGCCAGTCAAGGCCGATCGTTGAACGCCTTGCCTTACCCGGCGCCCGGGTTGTGCAGGCAGTCTGGCCGTTCCGCCGTGGAACGGTTCGTCAGGCATCGTGCCTCAAAGAGTTATGACCTGGTCCGGCATATTCCCGGCAAGAGCGCCATAGAGATTGGGGAAGCAACCTATCGTCGCACCTTCCACCAGCTTTCCGTCAATCTCTCTCTCGTAGCAACACTGGTCACAACCCATGAGGAGTATGTTCTTCTCCTTTGCCACCTTTGCCAGTCGTTCTCCCAGCGGATCTCCCTTCACCAGTACATAATTGTTATCTTCAAAAAAGAACATACCAACCACTTCGACCCCGTGCGCATTATCCTCCAGTTGCGGAAGAATCATTTTCCCGAGTTTGTATGAAACGGTATGTCCCTGGCTTGCAAAAATATATGCAACTTTCATAAGCACTCCTGTACGGTTTTTTTTACGGCGGCACCTGGTTACCGGCAGCCGCGCGCGTGTTCGTGTTGAAGAGAATGCTGCCTGACCATGATACTCATCTTGTTTGCCGGAAATCCAGCCGCTTGCCCCGATGCCGTGCATGTCATTGAGCTAGAACCGATACACGAGAGACACATGGCCGGTCCTTGCTGACTGTGACCCGGCACGGCCCGGGCTGGTCCGGCGCACATGCAGCCGTGCGCAAACTGGTTTACTGTAGAATCATCCGATGAAAACGCTTCCCGACTATTTGCGCCACGGTCTCGACATCGTCTCCATCGGTATCAACCCCTCGCTGCCATCGGTGCGCGAGGGCTACTATTTTGCCAATCCCCGCAACCGTTTCTGGCGGGCGCTGAACGCCAGTGGCCTGTTGCCGGTGCTGGTTGTCCCCGGCAAGGCAACCATGGACCTGCTGGTCAGTGAATACGGCATCGGCTTTACCGACGTCGTGAAACGACCGACGGCAAACGCCTCCAGCCTGCATGCAGCGGATTTCCGCGACTGGGCGCCGATACTCAGGGACAAGCTGGAACAGTATGCCCCGCGCATTGCGTGGTTCCAGGGCAAACAGGGCTGTACGCAGTACCTGAAATACGCCGAGGGTATGAAAGCGGAACTGGAATGGGGTGAGCAGCCGTTCCGGGTTTGCGGGGCGCGGGTATTCGTGAGCCCCAGCCCGAGCCCGGCCAATGCGGCTTACTCGCTCGAGGAGCTGACCGACTGGATGCGCCGACTGAAGGCCCTGCGCCAGGGCCCGGACTAAAGCTGCCCGGCATGGCCGGAACCCGTGGACTATACTTTTTGTGAAGTCAGCGTGAGGAGGGTTCGAGCATGACAATTGCAGCGACAGTATCCAATTGCCTGGCCAGGCATGGTGTGGACTACGATATCCTTTCGCACCCCCATACCATGACCAGTGGTGAGAGTGCCGAGGCCGCGCATATTCCCGGCACGCGGCTGGCGAAGTCGGTGTTGCTGGAAGACGACAACGGCTACGTGATGGTGGTGTTGCCGTCCAACCGCCAGGTCAACCTGGGGGAGTTGCATCGCCAGATGAACCGCAATCTTGGCCTGGCCACGGAAAGCGAGCTGGGCAAGCTGTTCAGCGACTGCGAACTGGGTGCGCTACCGCCGCTGGGGCCGGCCTATGGCATTGAAACCATGGTGGATGACACGATCGCGGAGCAGCCGGAAATCTACTTCGAGGGCGGTGACCACGAGCTGCTGGTGCACGTCAGCGCCGAGGCCTTCAGCGCCCTGCTGGGGGAGACGGCCCGGCACGGGCATTTCAGCCACTGATGCGTGCTGTGCCGCGGCAGGCCGGTCTGCCCCGGCGCCGCCTTACAGCCCGAAGGCCTGGGTGCTCCAGCTGACGCCGCCGATGGTGGCTTCCGGGTGGTGGTGATGGATTTGATCCTCGACCTCGGCCACGCGGGTTTCCGGCACGTCCACCATGAGCAGGATCTCGTCGTGCGCCAGGGCATCCCGGAATTCCCCGAGGTGGGTATTCGGCATGCTGGAAAAATGTAGCCCAATCATAAAGTTGGATGCCATGACGTAAATCGGCAGCAGCAGCCACCAGCTCAATCCCGTGAAAAACGGCATGACCACGGTGGTGATCAACGCCAGGCCGAAGCAGGCCAGGTTGCAGTTCCAGAGGATTTTTTCCAGCCGGCCCGCGCTGTCCCGCCGCTGCCTCGTCGAAGCGGCGGGCAAATCATCGAGACAGCTATAGCGACCACCGACGGCATGCATGTTGTTCCTGGCTATGCCGTGCCGCTCGAGATCCTCAACCACCGCAAGGGCGTGGTTCCGGTCGGGAATCAGGAAGTACAACCTCCTGTCCATAGAAATCTCCTATATTTCCATGAGAAACATATAGATATCTATTATCGGTATTATGGTCTTCTCGTCTGGATGTGGCTCCCTGTGTATCAGTCCTATTTATAGCCTGAAATCGGAAAATGACAATAAGCAGCGGGATGAAACCCGTGTCAGGCCCC
>JABAHR010000199.1_pt1 | contig 18284 bp, 20 predicted proteins | sample 7062101 | NCBI WGS metagenome assembly JABAHR01 (sample SAMN14534553, study PRJNA622989) | marine sediment metagenome | biome: marine biome [ENVO:00000428]; feature: marine pelagic biome [ENVO:01000023]; material: deep marine sediment [ENVO:00002113] | place: India: Gulf of Kutch | collected... | reverse complement strand
GCGCTTTACCCACAACAACAACGGCCCGGTGGACGGCTTCCTGCTCGACCATCCGCAGATCCAGACGATCGTCGACATCGACGAGGACGGCAAGACCGCGCGGCTGCGCGGCCGCTCGACCATGCAGGCCGGCCGCCACAAGGATTACTCCTATCCCGAACAGGGGCTCAACACCCGCCAGTGGTGGGAAGGCGGCCTCTACGAGAACACCTACAAGAAGGGCGATGACGGCAAGTGGCGCATCCACGTGCTCAACTATTTCCCCCACTGGCATGCCGATTTCGAAACCGGCTGGGCCTATACCGACCCCGAATACGTGCCCTTCCTCAACACGCTCTATCCCGAGGATCCGGCCGGACCGGACGAGCTGTATGACAATTTCTTCCTGTGGCCGACGCACAGGCTGCTGCCGTTCCACATGAAGCACCCGATCACCGGTGAGGAGATGGTCGCCGAGCGCTGGGAAGGTGACGCAAAACGCGACGCCGAGCGGGCAGCGAAGGGCGGTTGACTTGACACAGCGGGAGGCCTTGCCTCTCCGTTCGTGGTGAGCCTGTCGAACCACGAATGCTGCGCGATCTCGCCCTTCGACAGGCTCAGGGCGAACCGAGTCCCTTTTTCGAGGCCGAACATGACCCAATATCCCTCCCTCCACATGATCATCGATGGCGAGAAGGTTTCCGGCGACGGACGCCGCACCTTCGACGTCGTCAATCCCGTCACCGGCGAGACCATCGGCGCGCTGCCGCTGGCCGAAGCCGCGGATCTCGACCGGGCGCTGGAAGTGGCGCAGCGCGGCTTCGCCATCTGGCGCCGCTCGACCCCGCAGGAACGCGCCAACGTGCTGCAGGGTGCCGCAAGGCTGATGGTCGAACGCGCCGACGACATGGCCCGCATCGCCACCATGGAGGAAGGCAAGCCTTTCGCCGAGGCGAAGATCGAGCTGATGATGAACGTCGGCCTGTTCAACTTCTACGCCGGCGAGGTGTTCCGCCTCTACGGCCGCGAGCTGGTGCGCCCGGAAGGCACGCGCTCGACCGTGCGCTGGGAACCGGTCGGCCCGGTCGCCGCCTTTGCCCCGTGGAATTTCCCGCTCGGCAATCCCGGCCGCAAGCTCGGCGCGCCGATCGCCGCGGGCTGTTCGGTGATCCTCAAGAGCGCGGAAGAGACCCCGGCCTCGGCGCTGGGCGTGCTGCAATGCCTGCTCGATGCCGGCCTGCCCAAGGAAGTGGCGCAGGCGGTGTTCGGCGTGCCCGACGAAGTGAGCCGCCACCTGCTCGGCAGCCCGATCATTCGCAAGCTCAGCTTCACCGGCTCGACCGTGGTCGGCAAGCACCTTGCCCGCCTCGCCACCGAGAACATGCAGCGCACCACCATGGAGCTCGGCGGTCACGGGCCGGTGCTGGTGTTCGACGATGCCGATGTCGACAAGGCGCTGGCCAATGCCGTGGGCGGCAAATACCGCAATGCCGGCCAGGTCTGCGTCTCGCCGACCCGCTTCATCGTCCAGGAAGACGTGTTCGAACGCTTCCGCGACGGCTTTATCGCCGGCGCCGAGGCGCAGGTGGTGGGTGATGGTCTTGCCGAGGGCACAACCATGGGGCCGATGGCCAATCCCCGTCGCCCGGAAGCGATGGAAAGGCTGATCGGCAATGCGGTGGACAAGGGCGCGAAGCTCGGCACCGGCGGCAAGAGGATCGGCAACCAGGGCTATTTCTATGCCCCGACCGTGCTCTCCGAAGTCCCGCTCGATGCCGAGATCATGAACGAGGAGCCGTTCGGCCCGGTCGCCATCGTCAATCCCTACCGCACCGAGGAGGAGATGATCGCCGAGGCCAACCGCCTGCCCTATGGGCTCGCCGCCTATAACTGGACCAGCGACGTGGCACGCCAGCGCCGCCTCGCCGACCGGATCGAGGCCGGCATGGTGGGAATCAACAGCCACATGATCGGCGGCGCGGACAGCCCCTTCGGCGGGGTCAAGTGGTCCGGCCACGGCAGCGAGGACGGCCCCGAGGGCGTCAAGGCCTGCATGGTGCTGAAAGCGGTTCACGAGGGGTAAAGCCAATGAGTGACCTGAAGACCGGAGGGCAGCACGGCTATCTGCGGATCGCCACCGAGGAAGCTTTCGCCACCGAGGAACAGATCGACGCCATATTGCGGTTGGTGAAGGAGGGCCGGGCGGACAAGGGCACGGTCAGCCTTTGGGGATTTTACGGCACCAGCCCGTCCGAACGCACCACCTTCATCCGCGAACGACTGCTCGACCTTGGCCCGCTGCGTATCCAGGCAATGGACGAGGCTGGCATCGACAAGGCGGTGCTGGCGCTTACCAGCCCCGGCGTGCAGTCGCTCCATGATGTCGACGAGGCCAAGGGCATTGCCCGGCGCGCCAACGATCACCTCAAGTCCGCCTGCGAACGCTATCCGGACCGCTTCTACGGCATGACCGCGATCTGCCCGCAGGACCCTGAATGGTCCGCCGAGGAACTGCGCCGCGGCAAGGAAGAGCTCGGTTTCCACGGCGTGCAGGTCAACAGCCACACCCACGGGACCTATCTCGACGAGGAGCAATACGACCCGATCCTGCGCGCCTGCGCGGAGATGGACATCCCGCTCTATATCCACCCGCAGGGCCCGCCCGACCCGATGATCGGCGGCATGGTCGAGGCAGGGCTGGAAGGCGCGATCTTCGGCTTCGCGATGGAGACCAGCTATCACGCGCTGCGCCTGCTCACCACGGGCGTGTTCGACCGCTATCCGTCGTTGAAGCTGGTGCTCGGCCATGGCTGCGAGGGCCTGCCGTTCTGGATCGACCGCTTCGACTACATGTTCAATGCCGGCGTGCGTTCGAAGCGCTACGACAGGCTCAAGCCGCTGCAGCACGATCTGCATTACTACCTCAGGAACAATGTCTGGGGCACCAATTCGGGACTGCCCTCGCCCGCTTCGATCAAGCTGATGATGGAAGTGATGGGCGAGGACCGGGTGATGTATGCGATGGACTATCCCTATCAATATGTCCCCGACGAGGTCCGCCTGCTTGACGCGATGGACATCGGCGCCGACAGGCTGAAGAAGTTCTACCAGAGCAATGCGGAGGCGCTGTTCGGCATCTGAGCGCCTGACAGGAGATCCGGCCGGGCACCCTCGACGGAGCGGGTGAGCCCGTGGCCGGCCCTTGCCAGCAGGCTTGGCTAATTCGGCGCCAGCCGCCACAAGGGGCATACAGGGAGAGGAAGGAACAGTAATGGCAGCCAATGCCGCCGGAGCGGGCGCGCAGCCCGGCCAGAAGATCACTGGCTTCGGCTGGTATGCGCTGGTGCTGATGAGTTCGGCGCAGATGATGAGCCTGCTCGACCGGCAGATCCTCTCCATCCTCGCCAACGATATCCGCGAGGACCTGCAGATTGGCGATGCCGAGCTGGGCCTTCTCTACGGCACCGTCTTCGCCCTGTTCTACGCCCTCTTCTCGCTGCCGCTGGGCAGGCTGGTGGATGGCTGGATCCGTACCCGCCTGCTGGGTATCTGCCTTGCCGGGTGGAGCTTCTTCGCCGGCCTCTCCGCCTTTGCCCAGAGCTTTGCCCTGCTGGCGATCTCGCGCCTCGGCGTCGGCATTGGCGAGGGGGCGACCCAGCCGGCGGCAAATTCCATTCTCTTCGATGCCCTGCCCAAGGGCCGCCGGGGCCTGGCCATGGCCGGGCTCGGCGTCGGCCTCGCGCTCGGCCTCGGCCTGTCGATGGCGATGGGCGGGATCGTTGCCGAATGGTGGGACGGGCGGATCGCCGCAGGCGGATCCTCCTACGGCTTTTCCGGCTGGCAGTTCGCCTTCCTCATCGCAGCCCTGCCCGGCTTCCCGCTGGCCTGGCTGATCTACCGCATGCGTGAGCCGGAACGCGGAGCGATGGACGGTATCCGCTCGAAACCCGACCCGGCCCCGTTCAAGGCCAGCGCCGACGTGCTCGGCGCGGTGACGCCAGGGACGAACTGGTATTACCTGTGGCGACGCGATGCCGGCCAAAGGCAATGGACGATCAACCTTGCCGGCCTCGCGATCATCCTCGTCGGCGGCTATTCCATGGTGCAGCTGACGCAGGGCTTCTCCCCGCGACCGCCGCTGCAACTGCTCGGCCTCTCGCTCGACCCGCATGTGCTGCAATGGTGCGTGGTCGGCTTCGGCGCCTTCGTCGTCCTCAACCTGTTCCAGAGCTTTCGCCTGACCGACCCGCCGACCTTCCATGCCGTGCTCAATCCCAGCCTGCTGCTGCTGATGCTGGTGGGCGGCTTGCAGACAGCCATCAATTACGGCGTGATGGGCTTCACCCCCTCGCTGCTGATCCGCGAATACGGCCTCAGCATCAGCCAGGTCGGGCTGCAGTTCGGCCTGCTCTCGGCCTTCCTCGCCACCGTCGGCGCGCTGGTCGCCGGGCCGCTGGCGGACTGGCTCGGCGCGAAGATGGGCGGGCGCGGCATGGTGTGGCTGGTGTTCCTCTCGCTCGGCATCTCGCCGTTCTTCGGCATCTGGACCTACAGCGCGGAGAACATCGGCGATTTCTATGTCCGCTACATCGTCTACAGCCTGATCCTGACGCTGTGGCTGCCGCCGATCTACGCGCTGATCCTGGGGCTGGTGCTGCCGCGCATGCGGGGGATCATCTTCTCCACCTACATGATCATCATGACCCTGCTCGGCCAGGGGCTCGGCCCCTACGTGGTCGGCATCGTCAGCGACCGCAATGGCGGCGACCTCGGCGATGCGATCATCTCCATCAATGCGGTCTGCCCGGTGATCGCGGTGTTGCTTGTGATCGTGCTGCTGCGTTACCGCCATGACGAGACGACGGTGCTGGACCGGGCACGCAAGGGCGGGGAGGACGTCTGACATGACCAACGTACGCGAAGCCGCCTTCACCGTGTTTGCGCATTTCGGGGTCGACCGGCTGTTCGGCAATCCCGGCAGCACCGAACTGCCGATGCTCAAGGGCATGCCGTTTCCCTATGTCATGGGCCTCAACGAGGCGGTGGTAATGGGCATGGCCGATGGCTATGCCCGCTCCAGCGGAAAGCCGGCGCTGGTCAATTTGCACAGCTCGGCCGGCACCGGCCATTCGCTAGGCAACCTCTTCACCGCGTGGAAGAACAACGCCCCGATCGTCGTCACCGCCGGGCAGCAGGCGCGCTCCATCCTGCCCTACGATCCGTTCCTGTTTGCCGAGCGGCCAACCGAGTTTCCGCGCCCCTATGTCAAGTTCGCGGTGGAACCGGCGCGCGCGGAGGATGTTCCGCTGGCGCTCGCCCGCGCCTTTGCCGTGGCGCTGACCCCGCCGATGGGGCCGGTGTTCGTTTCCATTCCCGTCGACGACTGGGAGCGGGAATGCGACATGCCCGCCCTGCCGGCGCTGAGCCTGCGAACGCTCGCCGATCCCGTCGGCATCGCCCGCATCGCCGCCATGCTCGAAGGCGCGCAGAGCCCGGCGCTGGTGATCGGCACCGGGGCTGCCAATTGCGGGGCGTGGAGCCATGCGATCGCGCTGGCGGAAAAGGCCGGATTGTCGGTCTGGGCCGCCCCTTATGCCGCGCGCGAGACCTTCCCCGAGGATCATCCGCAATTCGCCGGCTTCCTCAATGCCTGGCGCGACCAGATCCGCGATGCCCTCGCCCCGCATGACGCGATCCTCGTCGCTGGCGCGCCGGTGTTCACCTATCACGTAGAGGGAAGCGGGCCGCACTGGCCGGAAAGCGCCGAGCTGATGGCGCTGTCCGACGATCCGCAGCACCTCGCCAACCTGCCCGGCGGAGCCAGAGAGACATGCGGCGTGCTGGGCGATGTCGCCGCCGGCCTTGCCGCGCTGGCCGAACGCCTGCCCGCGCGCGATTTCAGCGGCACCACCCACCAGTTCATCGACCCGCCAGCGGAAATGACCGCCGCCTACGTGTTGAAACGCATATCCGCACTGCGGCCGAAGCGGGCCGTGGTGGTGGAGGAAGCGCCGACCGCACGCGGGCCGGAGCATGTCACATTGCCGATCACCCGCGAAGGCGGCTTCTATAGCTGCGCCAGCGGGGGGCTGGGCTACTCCCTGCCCGCGGCACTCGGCGTCGCCATGGGACAAGGCGACAAGGTCATCGCGCTCCTCGGCGACGGCGCCTCCATGTACACCATCCAGGGCCTGTTCACCGCCTTCCAGGAGCAGGCCAATGTCAGCTTCTGCATCATGAACAACTCGGCCTATGCCGCGCTGACCGGTTTCTCCGGCGAGTTCGGCATGAACCACGTGCCCGGATGCGACCTTGCGGGCCTCGATTTCGTCAAGCTGGCCGAGGCGCAGGGCGTTTCCGCGCGATTGGTGGACAGCGTGAACAAGCTCGACGACGCGCTCAGCTGGAGCTTTGGAGAACAGCGCCCGACACTGCTCGACATCCGCATCGCCTGAGGCGTCAACTGCCGGCCAGGCTGAGCACGGAAAGCGCCAGCGCCCGCGCGCCCGGAGCGATCGCCAGCTCCGGATCGGGCGCGAAATAGGGCGAGTGATTGGCCGGCACCGGCTCGCCGCGCGCTTCCAGTTCCGCCAGCAGCGATGGTGCATAGGTGCCGATCTGCAGGAACAGGCCGGGTACGTCGCTGTCTGGCGCAACGTAGAGAGCGAAATCCTCGCTCGGCGGGATGCCGGGCAGGTGCGCGGGGCGGAAGGTCAGCTCCTCACCCAGTGCCGGGCCAAGGACCTGCATTGCCCGTTCCACCGTGGCGCTGTCGTTGAACAGTGGCGAGCCGCCGCCAAGGTGGATCATCTCCGGCTCCGGCGCGCCGGCCATGGCGGCGCTGGCGAGCGCGGTGCGGCGCATCCCGTCATTGAGCAGTTCCAGCACCTCGGGATCGAAGGCGCGCAGGGTCAATTGCACCGTGGCCCGGTCGGGGATGATGTTGTTGACCGTGCCGGCCTGGAAGCTGCCGATCGACAGCACGCCGAAGCGGTGTTCCGGCTTTTCGCGGGCGACGACGCTCTGCACGTCGGTGACGAAATGGGCTGCGATCACCACCGGGTCGATCGTCTGGCTCGGCATGGAACCGTGGCCGCCGCGCCCGTGGAACACCAGCCGCCAGGCATCTGAGCCGGATGCAACCACCCCGTCCTTCACCTCCACTGCCCCGGCGGGGCCATTGTTGGTATGGGCGGCAATGGCATAATCGGGATGGGCGAAACGGGTGAACAGACCATCATCGAGCATGGCCTGTGCGCCGCCGAGCACTTCCTCGGCCGGCTGGGCAATGAACATCAGCGTCCCGCTCCAGCGCTCGCGATTGCCGGCCAGCAGCTCGGCCGCGCCGATCCACCAGGTCATGTGCATGTCATGCCCGCANNGACGCCATCGGCCAGCTGCGTGTCACGGCTGGCGTAGGCGAGGCCGGTGCGCTCTTCCAGCGGCAGTCCGTCCATGTCGGTGCGGACCATCACCGTGGGGCCCTCACCATTTTCCAGCATCGCCACCAGGCCGGTGCCGCCGACGCCTTCGGTCACTTCGAAGCCCAATGCGCGCATGCGCTCCGCGAGCACGCCGGCAGTGCGATGCTCCTGGAACGCCAGCTCGGGATGGGCATGGAGGTCGCGATAGAGCGATTCCAGCCCGTCCTGCTGCTGTTCCAGCCCAGCATCGATCCATTCGCGCATGGCGGCGCCATCCTGCGCCTCGACCGGGAGGCTGGCAGCGGCCAACGCGGCAGCGGCGGTGAAGACAAGCCTGCGCATCATAGCACCCGCCACACCCACATCCGGATTGAGCTGGCATAGCGCGCGCCGGCACAGACGAAGATCGACTTGTTGAGCCAGTCATACTTGCCATCGGGCGCGATGAATTCGGGCACGGTGCGGAAGTAGTATTCCGATGGGTCGACATCCTCCCCCATCACCAGCCTTTGCATCACCTCCACCGGGCCATGGCGCAGGCCCTTGTTGCGAATCTGGATCAACTCGTCGTCATCGGTCTCGATGGCATAGATGGCATCGGCCACGGTCACCCCGTCATGGCGGGTCAGCTGCCAGTCGGCGGAATTGCCCATCAGCCTGCCGTTGATCTTCGGGCCCTTCACATAGCCGCCGGCAAGGATCGGGATGATCCGCCTGGTGCCGTCATAGGTCTCGCCGATTTGGCGCGGCTCGTCGAGCTCGCCGCCTGCCTCGTAGACGAATTCCAGTTCCGGCTTGATCATGGATTTTCCTTTCCGCCTGCATCCTCGCCGTCTAGCCTAGGCAAGAGCCGCCGCCACGCAAGGGAGGATCACACGCATGGCCGAAGCAATCTTCTTCCTCGCCCTCGTATCGCCGGTATTGCTGATGATCTGGCTCACCGCCGCGCGGCGCAAGGCGCGGGCGCGCGTGGCCGAGGAGTATGCCGAGGAATCGACCGTCGATTTCGAGACGGTGGAAGAGCTGGAGCGCGACGAGGAGGGCCATGTCGCGGCGCGCCGGCACCTCGACAAGGGCAGCCTGCAGGAGCCCGATGCCACGGGCGGTGAACCGGCCGGGATCAGGGCCATCCAGGGGCGGCGCTGAGTTTCCCTGCTATCACTCGGGGTCAGGCGCAGGATCAGGCGCATGGGCGATAGCGCCGAAATAGGCGATCACGTCCTCGCTCACCCCTTCGGGTTCCACCGGCGGAAAATATGACAGCTTGACCACCACCGTGTCGCTTGCCGGGTGGACATAGATGAACTGGCCCGCCAACCCGACCGCGGCAAAGGCACCGGGCTCGTCATCCACCTGCCAGGTCTGCAAGCCATAGCCGGCCCGCGCCTCGCGCCCGGTCGGCTTCATCGTGGTCATGGCATCGACCCAGCCTTCGGGCAGGATGCGGGTTTCGCCGGCCATGCCGTCATCGAGCAGCAACTGCCCGAGCCGGGCGAAATCGCGCAAGATGGCGTTGAAGCCCATGCCGTTGAGCGCGCGCCCTTCGTAGACCGGCCCGTCGGCGAGGAAGAAGCCGTCGGCCTCGGCGCCGAGCGGCTGCCAGATGCGGTCCTGCATCAAGTCCTCGATCCGTTCACCGGTGGCTTCTTCCAGCACCCAGCCGAGCACGGCGGTATCAAGCGTGGCGTAGTTGAATTCCGCTCCCGGCTCGGCGCGCGAGCCGATACCGACGGCGAAATCGGCAAAGCGCGCCTCGTTGCGGATGATCGCCGTCTCGTGGATGCGCGCGGCAAGGCTGGGATTGGCGCCGAAATCGTAGCGCTCCTCGATATCCGCGCCCGAACGCATCTCCAGCACGTTGCGGATCGTCGCCTGGCCATAGGCGCCATCGGCCAGCTCCGGCACATAGGTGCTGACGGGATCGTCGAGCGAAGCGATCTCGCCGCGTTCCAGCGCCTGCCCCACCAGCATGGCGGTGATCGTCTTGGTCATCGAGAAGCCGATATGCGGCGTCTCGCGCTGCATCCGGTTGCGATAGTCCTCGAACACCACGCGCCCGTCGCGCAGCACCAGCAAGGCATTGGTAAAGGTGTGCTCGGCCCAGGCGTCGTAGTCAGCCTCTTGCCCGGCAATCGTCGGTGCGGGCATGGCGAAGCCCGATGCGCGCTCCAGTTCCCGTGCCTCTCCAAGCGCCTCGACCATGCGGAAGGCAAACACGTCCTTGGTGTTGCGGAAGGTGAAGCTGTTGACCTCGGGGTTAAGCCATTGCCAGCGCATGGCGATGGTTGNNTGCGGGGGACGGCGGCGCGCTGCCATCCGTTTCCGCCGGCGAGAAAGGCGCGGGCTCGGTGACACGGATATCCGATGCCGCATCGCAGGCCGCGAGGGAGAGCGCTGCCAGGGCGGCGGCGAAGACTTGGCAGTGACGCATCAGCGGCCTTCCTCCGTCCAAGGGGAAACAGTGTAATAGGGCGCCTGGTAGAAGGTCGCGACCACCGACGAGATGNNGGCCTCGAGGAAGGCCCAGCTCTGCGGTTCCTGGAAGATCGAGCGCGCTGGCGTGCCGTCGGTCAGCTCGTAAGTATCGAGCACGCCCTTGTGATCGATGAATCCGCGCGCGAAGGCGATCTGCCGCTCCTCGTCCACCAGCACCACTTCGCGCCGCACGCGGTTATTGAACAGGTAGCGGCCGGATTCGAAACCACCCTTGATGTCCTCGAACAGCATGCCGTTCTCGCGGCGGATGGCGCTGTCGAGGAAACAGGTGCCGCGGATCTCGCCGTCATTGTGCTGCAGTGTGTCGAAATAGCCGTTGGCGTGTGCGGCCAGCTCTGCGCGGCTGGCGCGCTCTTCCTCGGGCACCACTTCATCGAGCAGCGGATCGACGGCATATCCGGCAATCGGCGCGATCGGCGTGGGCGGGCTGGACAGGTTGCGGGCAGTGGAAATGATGTGCTCGGCCTCGGTGATCTGCCCGCCTTCCACTTTCAGCCGCACGCCTAGATAGCCCTCGATGGCGCGCTGGCGGATCGGGGTGACGAAGGCCACCTGGCCGCTCAGCGGATCGGACATCATCACCGCCGGGCCGACATCCTCGGTCACCGTATCCCATGTGCCGTCGGGAAACGGCATTTCGACATTGTTCTCGGTATAGCGGACTTCACCGGCGAAAGGCGCCTGCGACGGATCATGCGCGAGATAGGCAGCGCGGTACTGCGCGGCGATATCCTCCAGGCAGGCCTTGTCGCATGGGGCGGAACTGTCGACTGCCACCGGCGTGCCGGATTCGCCGCCGGAGCAGCCCGCAAGGACCAGGGCGATAGCGCCCAGCGCCGGCTTGGCCATGCCGGCCCGCATCCATGTCTTCATTTCGATCCCTCTCCCCTGGGCATTCGTGCCCAAATCAGGTCACCTCGTAATAGTCGATCTGCGTGCTCAAGCCATCGGCGGCGATGCGCCCGGTGCCGATGAAGAACAGGCCGGCGACCCAGTCCATTTCCCCGCGCACATCGGCATCGACCCAGGCGGTGACGCGGAAATAGCCGTCGGGCCGGGCATAGCCGACATGGCGCAGGTAGAGCCATTGCCCATCGGCCGCAGCGCGCAGCAGCACATGGGCATCGACTTCGGTCACGCCATCGGGGCGCAGCAGCGAATACTCTCCAGCCCCGTCAGGATAGAGGCTGCCCTCGATCCGGCCCGAAACGCTGCCGCCATTGATCTTGCGGAACAATCGCGTGCCGCCGGGCCCGGCGATGGCTTCCGCGCGGTCATGCAGGATGGTGACGGTGAACGCCGGCTCGAAGCCGACATCGGCGATGAACTCATCGCCATGGTCGACGCTCTCGGAATATTGCCGTTCCAGCATCACAGCACCTCGTAATAGGTGAAGATGGTGCGGTCAGGGTCGGTGCGCCTGAGGCCATGGCCGATGAACAGGGTCGAGTTCATCCACGCATGGGCGCTGTCCGCCGGCGCCTCGAAGAAAGGCGAGGTGCGCATGCGCAGCGGCACGTCGCTGTCTGGCGGGGCGACGAAATCCTGGCTGAAGCTGCCGTCCGCATTGACCGGCGCCATGCTGCGCTCGACGCTCGGCTCGGCCCCCACACGCCGCATATAGCCACGATTGTTGATATAGATCGGCGTGCCATCGTCGGCGCGGAACATGTAATGGGCATCCAGCGGCCCGCCCCCACCGCCGAAATCTGCCCCGCCATAGGGCACCACGATGCCGGTCAGGCGCGGCCCCCAGATCTCCCCGCCGATGGCCGGCACGAAGGCGCGGCGGAACGGCGCATCGATCATGATCCGTTCCTTGAAGAAGACGCTGACCGAAAAGGCATAGCGGGTTTGCAGCCCGCCAAAGTCGCGAACTGGTGGCAGGTCGCCGGCATCGGGCTGCGCCTGGGCCGAGGCGGTAACGCTTCGTGCAGCCAGCGCCGCACCGCCGGTTGCGGCAAGCGCCCTGATCGCGTCGCGGCGGCCGATCATGCCCCGGCCTCGCGGTTGGCAAGGTCCAGCTCCTCGGCATCGTACCAATAGCCATGGACCTGGGTGGGCGCGCGGAACGGCAGGTAGACGCGGGCAATCTCCTCCAGCCGCTGGGCATCGACGATCACCAGTTCGGTGCGCATCTCGGCGAGATTGGAAGCGGTGCCGATGAGGTAGCCGTCGCCTTCCTCGCTGCTGCCGCGGCGGGGCACAAAACTGACTTCCTGCAGCGAATGGGTATCGCCGGCAAAGAAGCTGGTCATGGTCCCTTCCTCGAGGTCGAAGCGGGCATAGGAATTGACCGGCTTGCGGCCGATCTGCCCTGCTCGATCGGTATCGAAGGGGGCCACCTGGTCGCCATAGGTGGTGAAGGCGTAGCGCTGCGGCAGGGTCATGTAGCGATGGTCGATCTTGCCGAGGTCCACCACCGGCGTCGGGAACAGTGTCTCCTCGCTCCAGCTGTCGTCGCTGGAGGAAAGGTCGAAGCTGTAGCGGCGCACGAAGCTGACCGCCTTTGTCGGATCCCACCCGCTGCCGTCGATATTTGGGAAGAAGGGGAAGAAATTGCCGTCCCAGAAGGGCGCCAGCAAGGTCACATTGTCGCCATCGCTCTGGGCGTTGAAGACATGCATCATGCAGCGCTCCGGGCCACGGAACCACCTCAAGTCGCTGCCGTCGCCATCGCGGCGCATGATGCCGATCATGCTCGGCAGCGCGCGGTCCCACTGCCAGTGGATCCGGCCCGCCCGCAACTGCTCCATGTCGGTGTAGTAACAGGCGAAGGGGATGATCACGTGGTCTTGCGTCAGTGCGAAATCGTGGATGACCGAGACATAGGGGACCTTGATGCGGATCTCGTGGACGACATTGCCCTGGCGGTCGATGCGGTAGAAGAACACGTCGTCGCTGGCGAGGCCGGTGGCCTCGTAACCGAAGGCGTAGAGATCGCCGGTCAGCGGGTCCCACTTGGGATGGGCGGTGAAGGTCTCGCTCTGCCAGCCGCCGCCGAAATCGTGAAAGCCGATCGTCTCCAGCGTGACCGGGTCGATCTCGATCGGCAGCGCGTCTTCCTTCAGCGTGAAGAGCCTGCCGGCATGGACCATGGGCGCGGTGTTGGAGACGGTGCCGTTGACGCCCTGCACCGCCGGATCGCTGGTGAAGGGGTTGCGATAGAGGCCGAACTGCTGGCGGCCGGCGGCAAGGTTGGATTCAAAGCGCGGCGTGCGAACGAAGCGGCCCTGGTAGAGGCCACCCGCCCGTCCTTGAAGCGGAACTTGGAGATGTAGCCGTCGGAATGAAGCGGCGCGTCCTCGGGATATTTGGGCGGGTAGTAGAACTCGCCGCCGACGCGGATGAAGGCGCCATCCATGTCCGACGGGATCGTGCCGGCCACTTCGCAATCCTCGATCGTGCCTTCGAAGCGCTGGGGCGCGAAGAAGCCGTCGGTCAGCGTGCCGCTGAAGATCTCTACCACTTGATGCTCTCCCCTCGCGACCCCATTGCTATATCCGCAGGCCGGCCATTGCCAATGCCCGATCATCCATTCGTTGCAGCGCCCTGCCACCGCGAAACCCGCCCGGCGCGCGGTATGGCGCCAGCTGGCCCGAGGGATCGCGTATCAGGCCGTCGACGAAATAGGACATGGCCGGGGAGGACCTGGCCGGGGCGAACCTGGCCGCGCCCGATCCTCCCGCCCGCAAAGGCAAGGGGGCGAGCGCTGCCGCACCCGCCCCCATTGCAATCAGCGCCAGTGCACCGCGCCTTGTGCACGCCAGCCCGTTGGCAAACGCAGCTCCGCTCATGCAGGCTCCGCCACCTTGAGCCCGATGTCCTCGCTGCGGGCGAAATTGCCGTGCAGGCCGAAGCGCAGGCGGATCGGCACGTGGACCGTCGCCACCGGGCCCTTCTCGATATCGAGCGCATCGAAGATCAACAGGTCGGTGTTGCGGTTCTCCAGCCGGTTGCACAGCATGACGATCCAGCCGTCGCCTTCCGCCGCATCCTTGCTGCGCGGGATGAAGCAGGGTTCCTGCAGGCTCGAGACCGGGCCGCACCACCAGTGCTGCTCGTCTCCGCTATCCAGGTCCTTGAGGAACAGGCAGTTCATCAGGAAACCGCCGGCGCTGCCGCCCTTGGCCTCGCAGGGACGCGAGTAGTCCATCTCCAGACCCCAGGTGTAGCGGTTCTTGATGCCGGTGAAGCGATCGTCGATGCGCGGGAATTCGGAGGAAGTATCGGTCAGGCGGGTAATCTCCTCGAACTCCTCGCCATTGCTGGCCATGTCCACCGTCCAGCGGGTGAGCTTGCTCATCGCCTGCGCCGGGTTGAAATCGGCGCCGTGCACATCGGGGAAGAAGGGGAACATGTTGTTCTCCGCTTCGGGAATCACGAAATGCACCTTGGTCCCGTCCTGCCAGGCATTGACGACGTGGCTGGCGAAGCAATTGTCGCGCTTGAACCAGCGGATATCTTCCTGCTTGAGGTCGTCGCGGCGCGGAATGATGCCGAGATAGACCGGCATGGTGGTGTCGAAGCCGAAATGCGGCAGGCCCTTCTCCAGCCGTTCCCAGCTGCTGATGCTGGGCACCACGTGCAGCACCAGGTAATCCGGCGTGATCGCGAAGTCGTGCATCATGCAGTAATAGGGCGTCTTGAACCACACTTCGCGGACCAGCTGGTTATCCGGGCCCACTTCGACCAGCGCGCAATCATCCGAACAGATGCCGCTGGCGGCGTAGCAGAGCGACACCATGTTGCCGGTGGCGGGGTCGATCTTGGGATGGGCGGTGAAGGTCTCGCTCCTCATCTTGCCGCCCCAGGTCTCGACTTCCTCGCGCTCCATGGTGACGGGGTCCATCCTGAGGGCGGGGCTGTCTTCCTTCATTGCCCACAATTTGCCGGCAAACACCCAGGCATTGGTGTTGCCGGTGGCGCGGTAGGTGCCCTTGGTCACCGGATCGTCGGTCAGCGGGTTGCGATAATGGCCCCACAACGCCTTGCCGGCATCATGTTCCATCTGCCAGCGGTCGGTCTTGGCCCAGCGCTGGCGGAAATCGACCTGGCCGTCGTGGATATGGAAGCGGGTAATCATGCCATCGCCGTCGAAAGCAATCGAATCGCCCAGCATGGGCGGGAACTGCGGATCGGGCTGCACGCGGAAGAAGGCGCCGTCGATCCCTTCGGGAATGGTGCCCTCATAGGCGAGGTCGGCAATATCCGCCTCGACCCGGCTGGGGGTGTTGAAACCGGTATAATTGGGTGTGTCCGGGAATTGCGGCATCGTCCTCTCCTTGCGCGCGATTGTATGCTCTACTAACAAATAGGCAAGATAGCGGGGACGAGGACCAGAGCTTGGCGCAGGGCGCATTGATCGAAGACAAGGAAAGCGACATCGGCGCGCTCGATGGCATCCTCGGATTCCATATCCGGCTCGCCCATGGCGCGGTCTATCGCCATTTCACCGAAACCTTCGCCGAACTGGGGCTGACCCAGAAGCAGGTCAGCGTGCTGTGGCTGGTGGCCGATCATCCCGGAATCTCGCAGATCGAGGTGGGCAAGCGCCTGCAGATGGACCGGGCGACGACCATGACCATCGTCAATCGCCTGCAGGATCGCGAATACCTGCGGCGGCAGCGCTCGGAAGACGATGGACGCAAGCAAGAGCTGTTCCTGACCGCGGAGGGCGAGGCGACGCTGGTCGGCGCCAAGAGCTGCATCGCCGAGCACGAGGCCTGGCTGAAAAGCCGCTTTTCGGACAAGGAAATCGAAAAACTGGTGGAATTGCTGGCGCGAATCCACGATTGAAACGGGAATGCCCCAAGCAGGGGGACTGAGAGAGGACTGAAAAATCATGGCTGGAGCAAGCGCAGGCACCAATCCGATCAATGTGATCAACGACACGCCGATGGGTATGCGGCAGATGATCGTCGTTTTCCTGATGATCTTCCTCAATGCGCTCGACGGGTTCGACGTGCTGTCCAGCGCCTTTGCCGCACCCGGCATCATGCAGGAATGGGGCATCGATCGCACCGCGCTCGGCGTGGTCCTCTCCGCAGAGCTCGTCGGCATGGGCTTCGGTTCCGTGCTGCTGGGCGGTGCGGCTGACAAATATGGCCGCAAGATAACCATGCTCGCCTGCCTCGCGGTGATGGCCGTGGGCATGTATATGGCCAGCCAGTCCGACGCCGTCATGCCAATGACGACCTGGCGCTTCATCACCGGGCTGGGCATTGGCGGCATGCTGGCCGCGACCAATGCGGTGGTGGCCGAAAGCACCAGCACCAACGGGCGCAGCCTGTCGATGGCGCTTTATGTCATCGGCTATCCCATCGGCGGCGTGATCGGCGGCTTTGCCGCACAGGGCTGGCTGCTGATCGATTACGACTGGCGCGCGGTGTTCATCTTCGGCGCCGCAGTAACCGCAGCAATGATCCCGCTGGTGCTCATTCTCGTTCCGGAAACGCCGGCCTATTTCGCCGCTCGCCGTCCCGCCGGTGCGCTGGAGAAGATCAACCGCTCGCTGGCCGCATTCGGCAAGGCCGCAATCGATGCCCTGCCGGCAGTACAGGAAAGCGGTCCCAAGCCGAAGGCGACCGACATCCTTGCCAATGCACGGCTGCGTCCGATCACGCTGCTGCTGGCGTTTGGCTACATGTTCCACACCTTCACCTTCTACTACATCCTCAAGAACGCGCCGACGATCGTCGCCCTGGCGGGCTTTACTCAGGCAGAAGGCGCCAGCAGCCTGACCTATGCCAATATCGGCGGTGCCGTGGGCGGCGCGATCTTCGGCTTCTTCCTCAAGAAGTTCGGCCTCAAGGGGCCGACCATCACCGCCCTGGTCCTGGGCGTGGGGGCGGTGCTCTACTTCGGTCTCGGGCACGAGAGCCTGTGGAGCTGGCGCATGGCGGCATTGCTGACCATGTTCTTCCTCAACGCCGCCATCGTCGGCTATTACGCCGCCTTCGCGCTAAGCTTTCCGGCCTATGCAAGAGCGAGCGGAACCGGCTTCGTGCTGGGTGTCGGCCGCCTTGGCGCGGCGGGCTCGCCGATAGTCGCCGGCGCGCTGTTCGACTATTTCGGGCAGGAACAGCTGTTCACCGTTTCCGCGATCATGAGCCTGGGCTCGGTTATTGCCATCGTCCTGATGCTGGTGATGCCGGTGCGCGATGGTGACGCGGATATGGCACAAGGTGCCGCCGGCCAGCCCGTCGACTAGGACATTGCCCGCGAGCGCCGCCTTTCGGGGTGGCGCCGAAGGGTAATTTCAGCGAAACAGGACAAGAATCGTCTAACAATTTTTCCGAGGAGTTCCATTCCATGAAAACCCGCGCTGCCGTAGCCTTTGAAGCCAAGAAGCCGCTGGAGATCGTCGAAGTCGATCTTGAAGGGCCCAAGGAAGGCGAAGTGCTGGTGGAGATCATGGCCACCGGCATCTGCCACACCGACGCCTACACGCTTGACGGGTTCGATTCCGAAGGCATCTTCCCCTCGATCCTCGGCCATGAAGGCGCCGGCATCGTGCGCGAAGTCGGCCCTGGCGTCACCTCCGTGAAGCCGGACGATCACGTCATTCCGCTGTACACGCCGGAATGCNNCGGCAAGACCAATCTGTGCCAGGCGATCCGCGCCACCCAGGGCCAGGGGCTGATGCCCGACGGCACCAGCCGCTTCTCCTGCAAGGGCGAGACGATCTTCCACTACATGGGCTGCTCGACCTTCTCGAACTTCACCGTGCTGCCGGAGATCGCGGTGGCCAAGATCCGCGAGGACGCGCCGTTCGACAAGATCTGCTACATCGGCTGCGGCGTGACCACCGGCGTCGGCGCGGTGATCAACACCGCCAAGGTGGAGCCGGGCGACAATGTGGTGGTGTTCGGCCTCGGCGGCATCGGCCTCAACGTGATCCAGGGCGCGAAGCTGGTCGGCGCGAACAAGATCGTCGGCGTCGACATCAACCCCGACCGCGAGGAATGGGGCCGCAAGTTCGGCATGACCGAGTTCCTCAATTCCAAGGGCATGAGCCGCGAGGACGTGGTCGCCAAGATCGTGCAGATGACCGACGGCGGGGCGGACTACACCTTCGATGCCACCGGCAATACCGAAGTGATGCGCACAGCGCTGGAAGCCTGCCACCGCGGCTGGGGCACCAGCGTGATCATCGGCGTGGCCGAAGCGGGCAAGGAAATCGCCACCCGCCCGTTCCAGCTCGTGACCGGCCGGGTCTGGCGCGGCACCGCGTTCGGCGGCTGCAAGGGCCGCTCGCAGCTGCCCGGCATGGTCGACCAGTACATGAACGGCGAAATCAAGATCGACGAGTTCATCACGTTTACGATGCCGCTCGACGACATCAACAAGGCGTTCGACCTGATGCACGAAGGCAAGAGCATC
>JABAHR010001113.1_pt1 | contig 18289 bp, 18 predicted proteins | sample 7062101 | NCBI WGS metagenome assembly JABAHR01 (sample SAMN14534553, study PRJNA622989) | marine sediment metagenome | biome: marine biome [ENVO:00000428]; feature: marine pelagic biome [ENVO:01000023]; material: deep marine sediment [ENVO:00002113] | place: India: Gulf of Kutch | collected... | reverse complement strand
CCCAGTCATCGCCTTCCAGCCTGGCATTAAAGTCCCATGGGCAGGGGTCGGCCCCCCCGGTCGGCAGGCACGGTGTTGCGTCGACACCCGGAATGACAGCGTCCGGATCTCCGCCTGCCGTGGCCAGGGCATCCAGCAGGCCGCCGTTGATGGCGTTGGTCAGTGTGCCGTCGGCATACAGGGCGCTGACACCCACTGCAATGGTGGCACTGTCATCGATCCTGAAGGCCAGTGACGGGTTAAAGTCCAGTGTCAGCAGTTCGGAGTCGTTCGCGTGGTAGCGTCCGACCCAGTTGTCGCTGTAGTTGGTTTCCAGTCCGAAGTGCGCATTGACGGCGAAGCCGAGCCAGAGCCGGTCGCTGTACTGATGGGTGATGTAGCCGGCCGGTACGGCCGCCAGCAGGTCGGTGTCGGTGCTGCTGCTGGTAGCGCCGGTGCTGCTGTCCGGGATGGGGGCTCCGTCCAGCCCTGCCTGTACGATGGCGGGATTGTTGCTGTTGTATTCCGCCTCGGCATCGATGCTGACGTTGGAGCTGACGATCTGTAGTCCGGCCGACAGGTTGGTGCCGGGCAGGCGGCCCATGCCGGCAGGATTGAAGAACAGCGTGCTGGCATCGTCGATACCGGCGGCGCCGATCGCGTAGGCGCTTCCCATGGCACTGACGCTTTGCTCGATGAGCGCGAAACTGCTCGCCTGTGCGGTACTCGCCGAGAGTGAAACAAGTCCTGCAATCATGCAGGCCCGGTTACGCAAGCCACGGCTAAAGTGTTTGGCCATGTTCATCTCCTCTCCGGTTTGGGCAGGGCGAGGGGGGATCCAGCCCTGTTATGGCCTGCACCCAGGCCGCACGATGTTCATCCCCCCAGGCTGTGGGGGATACACTAATCCACCTGCCGCATTTACACAACAGGTGTTGTTGACAGCTTGATAAGCCTTTGTCATTGTTGCTCCTTACCGGATACGGTTTTGTTGTTAAATAACAACAAATACCGGCCGATATATCCGCATCCCCCTGTGACTTGCGAGGATCGTTTCCATGAAAAACTCCCATGCTGTATTACGCAACTGCCCTCGTCAGCGGCCTGTTGTGTACCTCGGTGGCCATGGCCACCAGCGGTTACTTCGCACTGGGCTACGGCGCCAAGGCGATGGGACTGGCCGGTGCGGTGGTATCCAACCCGCAGGATTCCATCGCGGCAGCGTCCAATCCGGCCGGCATGGCGCTGGTCGGCGAGCGCGCCGACCTCGGCGTACGCTTCTTCAGTCCGATCCGCGAGGCGGAAATCAGCACTTCCGTGCTCGGTGCGAGCTTTGACGTGGATGCGAAGAGCCGCCGCAACATGTTCGTGATCCCCTCGATCGGTTACACCAGCCAGGTGAATGACCGCCTGTATTGGGGTATCAGCGTCTATGGCAACGGCGGCATGAACAGCACCTACGACCGCAATCTCTATGATGAAACCTCGGTGGTGCTCGGTGCCTTTGCGCAGGGCGGTGCCGGCGCGGCCGCGCAGGTGCCGGAAGGTACCACCACGCCCCAGCTTGCCGCGATCGGTGATCTTCCCGCGGCCTCCGACCAGGTTGGCAAACTCGGCGTGGACCTGGCCCAGGTCATCTTCGCCCCGACACTGGCCTGGAAGGCCGCTCCGAAGCATACCCTCGGTGCCTCCCTGCTGGTCGGTTTTCAGCGCTTCAGTGCGCGCGGCCTGGGCAACTTCCAGTGCCTGACTTCGTCGGTGCAGGCGGATATCGGGAACAACCCTTCCTGCGCCTTCGGTGTTGCGGACAACCCGTCGCCGAACCTGACCAACAACGGCAGCGAGGTCAGCTACGGTGCCGGTGTGCGTGTCGGCTGGGTCGGCGAACTGAGCCCGGCGTTTACGGTTGGCGCAGCCGTGTCCAGCAAGATCTACATGACCGAGTTCGATGACTACAGCGAACTGTTCGCGGAAAGCGGCGATTTCGACATTCCGGCCAATTACAGTGTCGGGGTCACGGTCAAGGCCAGCCCGAAGCTGAATCTTTCCCTCGAGCTCCAGGGCATCCTGTATGAAGGCGTGAACGCCGTTTCGAATGCCGGCCCGGTGCCTTCTCCGGCAGGGCCTGTGCCGGGTCCCGGCAGCGGCTTCCTGGGTGCCGACAACGGCCTGGGATTCGGCTGGGAGGACATCCAGATCTACCGGGTGGCGGGCGAATACATGTATGACAGTCACTGGACCTTCCGCGCCGGCGTCGCGTTCAACGACCAGCCGATCCCGGAAAGTGAGGTGCTGTTCAATATCCTCGCACCGGCTGTCATCGAAAAGCATGCCACGGTCGGTTTCACCTACCGGCCGAACAGCAACAGCGAATGGAATTTCGCCTACATGCATGCCTTCGAGGAAACGGTCAATACCTCGGTCAGTGCCTTCGGCATACCGGCTTCCATCAAGATGTACCAGAACTCGGTGGACCTGAGCTACTCCCTGCTGTTCTGAGCACGGCACACAACCGCAGCACGAAAGGCCACCCGCGGGTGGCCTTTTTTATGTGTGGTTCATATTCCGGATCGCTATTCCCTGACCGGCCGCTTGGCCAGTTTCCTCTGCAGCGTCCTGCGGTGCATGTTGAGTGCGCGCGCGGCGGCGGAGATATTGCCGTGATGCTCGGTAAGCACCTTCTGCAAATGTTCCCATTCCAGCCGCCTGACCGAGAGTGGCTGCTCGGAGGGGGGTACGCTGGCATCGCCTTCGTCGCGGTGCAGGGCGGCCACCACTTCGTCGGCCGTGGCCGGCTTGGTCAGGTAGTGCACGGCGCCGAGCTTGATGGATTCCACCGCCGTCGCCACGCTGGCATAACCGGTCAGCATGACGATGCGCGTGTTCTCGTCCAGCGCGGCGAGCTTCTTGACCAGTTCCAGCCCAGACTCGGTGCCGATGCGCAAGTCGACCACGGCGTATTCCGGTTCGATGCGTGCAGCGAGTTCCAGTGCGTCGGCCAGGTTGTGCGCAACAGACACCTGGTAGTTGCGCTTCGCCATGGCATCGCCGAGCACCTCGCAGTACACCTCGTCGTCGTCGACCAGCAGCAGCACCGGTTGGTGGTTGTGTTCCTGTCCGGTTTCCATGGGGATGTTGAGTCAGTCCTGCAGCAGGGGGAGTGTAACAGTCAACAGCGTGCCGCCGCCTGCGCGGTTGCGTATGGACAGGCTTCCCCCCAGCCGCTGGATGGTGGCGTGGGCAAGGTAGAGGCCGACGCCGAGTCCCTCGCGCTTGGTGGTGACCGGCTGTTTGCCGAGCTGATCATGGACCTCGTCACTCAGCCCGGGTCCACGGTCACCGATTTCGATCTTCAGGAACTCGTCATCACAGCCGGCCTGCAGTGAAATGCTGCCGGGAGAGACGTCGGCCGCGTTGTTGAGGATGTTGATCAGTGCCTGGGTCAGTGTGCGCTCCGCGATGACATGGCAGCCGGGCGCCTGTGGCAGGATGTTGACCAGCAATGTTGCGCCGGGCCGCTGGCTCTGCCACTCCGAGATGACGTCCGCCAGGTAGGATGCTGCCGGCATGGCATGGCCGGATTCCGCACGTTCCGCACCCGCGGCACCGGATAACACCGCGAGCGCTTCCTTGCAGCGGCCGATCTGCTGGTTGAGGATGCCCAGTTTCCTGTTCAGTTCCCCGGCGTCTTCATCTGCGTATTCGTTCTGCAGTTCCGAGGCAACGATCGCCATGGTACCCAGTGGCGTGCCGAGTTCGTGGGCGGTGCCGGCGGCGAGTGTCCCGAGCGCCACCAGGCGCTCGTTCTTGAGCGCCTGCTCGCGTGCCTCGGCCAGCCTGCGGTCGCGTTCGCGCAGTCCCTGCGCCATGGCGACGATGATGACGGCAACGAAACCGGCNNGAGTAACACAACACGGTGATACCCGCCATGGTCCAGGTGAAGTGGCGGGGCAGGATGGTGGCGGCGATCATCAGGGGCAGCAGGTAGAACCAGATGAACGGATTCGAGGCGCCGCCGGTGAAGAAAAATACGCCGGTCAGGCCGGCGACATCGAGCAACATCTGCACGAACAGTTCACTGTCACTGAACGAATGACTGGTCCGCAGCCGGACCATCGTGTAGAGGTTGAGTGCGACCAGCAGCGCAACGATGACCAGCAGGGGCGGCAGCGGCAGGGAGAGCCCGAAGGCCAGTGTCGCAACTGCCAGCCCCGACCCGATCAGCAGGATCTCTGCATTACGCAGCATGAACAGGCGGAAATAATTGCGCCGCCCGCTCTCGCGCACCGCCTTCGGAACCGGTTGATTCATGCAGCAATGATGCATCGGCCCATGCCGCCCGGCAAGGCAGTGGTGCGACGCTGTGTCGCATTCAACAGTGGCGGCAGCTGCTGTAGGCTTGGAATCATGGTGCTGCACAGGGTGTATGGAGTGCGTGCGGCCGCTAATCCCGACAACCAACAATAAAAGACTTCCTGTCCATGAAACACATTCCATCCTGTACACGCTGGCTCGGAGCCCTTGCCCTGCTGGCCGTTTCCGCCCAGGCATCGGCCTACGTGGGGCTGTGCTGCGCCAAGTGCGGCGGCAACATGCCCATGAACATCCTCGGCGGCGGCATTCCCGAGACCCATGAGTTCCGTTTCAAGATCAGCCCCATGTTCATGCACATGGACGGGCTGCGTGACGGCACCAGCAGTGTCGACCCGGCAAGCATACTGGGTGATCCCATGGCGGGCCTGTACATGGCCGCACCCACCGAAATGGACATGCGCATGCTGAATATTTCGGCAGGTTACAGTTTTTCCGACCGCTTCTTCGCCGGCGCCATGCTGATGTACAGGGACAACGAGATGGACATGCGCTTCAACGGCGTGATGGCCGGCGTGACCGGCCAGCCCGGTTACACCATGGAATCGAGCGGTATCGCCGATACCATGCTGATGGCGAAGTACCGCCTGTTCGCCGACGACCCGCTGATCCCGACCCGCCAGGCTTCGCTGTTCTTCGGGCTGAGCCTGCCGACCGGCTCGATCGATGAAAAGAACCGGACCCATCCCCTGGCCATGCGCCGCACCGAACAGCTGCCCTACGGCATGCAACTCGGTTCCGGTACCTTCGACCCGAGTATCGGCCTGCTCTACCAGGCGTCGAGTTCGCCGTGGTGGTGGGGCGTGAACGGTGTATACACCGCGCGTTTGTACGACAACAAGCGCGATTACCGGCTCGGCGACGAGTTCCGGCTCGACGGTTACCTGATGCGCCAGTTCAGCCACAACCTGCTCGGCCAGGTGCAGCTGAATGCCGAGTACAAGGGCGACATCGACGGCGTGATGGACGAGTTCGCCAGCGGTGCCTCCGGTCATGCCATACAGGGCAATGCGGGCTCGCCGGCCATGACGCCATTGTGGGAAACGGATAATTACGGCGCTACAAAGCTGTTTGCCACGTTCGGCCTGCAGTGGCAGCCGGCACAGTTGCATGTCGTCGACATCAATATCGGTGTGCCGTTGTACCAGGACCTGAACGGTCCGCAGCTGGAGTCGGACTACCGGGTGATGCTGACCTGGTTTATCGAGGTGCCGACGAAGAAGAGCATCCGCTATGGCCTGCAGCGGTCAGAGCCGTCAGGAGGCAGTACGCTCGGTTTCTAGCATGATGAACGGGTTTGCCAGGACGGGATGCGCAGCACTGCTGGCTACAATGCTGGCTGCATGCGCCGGTGTGGACGGCCGGCCTGCATCCGTATCCATCCCCGATCACACGTCACCCGGGGCGCAGGCATTTAGCGCGCGCTGCAGTAGCTGTCATGCGACTCCCCATCCGGCGCGTCACGACTGGCACGGCTGGCTTTACCTGGTGTCGCTGATGGAGCGCAGGATGGCCGAGCGCGGCATGGCGGCGATGAGCGCGGACGAGAAGGCGCTCATCCTGGCTTACCTGAAGGAACATGCACGATGAACGGCGCGGGCCGTGACAGCGTGTTTGGCTGGCGTGCGGGTTGGCACCGGCTTGCCATCGTGATGCTCGCGGGTCTGTCGCTGCTTGCGCGGGTAGAGGCGGAGCCGGCAGACAGCTTCGATATTACCGCTCCCGGGCAGCGCCTTGCAGCGCCGCTGTTTACCTTGCCGGACCTGGCCGCGAACCGGGTGTCGCTGGAGGATTTTCGCGGCAAGGTGGTGCTGGTTCATTTCTGGGCCACCTTCTGCATACCCTGCCTGCACGAGTTGCCCGGACTGGAAGGCCTGTGGCGGGATTTCCGCGAACAGGGGCTGGTGATCCTCGCGGTTGCCGCGGATCGCGGCAGTGCCGCGGTGGTGCGCGACTTTTCGGACCGGCACGGCCTGTCCTTTCCCGTCCTGCATGATGCCGAAGGACAGGTCAGGAACCGCTACGAAGTGGCCGCCTTGCCAACGAGCTACATCATCGGGCGCGATGGCAAAATCTCCGGCCGTGCAATCGGCAGCCGGGAGTGGAACAGCGTGGCGGGCCGCCGCTTTGTCGAGCGCCTGCTCGATACCGGCGCCACCCCCCGCAGTGCCCCGTAGCCAACACCTCGCGTCCCCGATTTATACATATGGAATATGAACTTGTCTCATCCCGCGTGGTGTCCCGTCCTGCGTCAATTGGTCACATTCCACAGCGGGTTACGCGGCGCTAGAGTGGGTACGCAGGATTGGTGATACCCCCCCTTCACATATAACGGTCCTGCATGCGGCACGTGGTTTCGGCTCTTCCTCCCTTGTCCGGACACGTGCCGTTTTTTTATCGCCCGCCGGCGCCGGCTGCGGTGCAGTATGATGGCGCTGATGACCCCCGGCTTTCCGCTCGATGAACGTCCGCTACTGACCCGCCTGCAACACGAGGTGCATGTCTGGTTGCGGGTGCCCGAAACCCTCACGGATCAAGCCGTGCTGGATGCCTATGTCGACAGCCTGTCCGGGGACGAGCGTGCGCGCTGGCAGCAGCTGTATTTCGAGGCGGACCGCAAACTGTTCCTGGTATCACACGGCATGCTGCGCCAGGTGCTGTCGCGCTACGCACAAGTTGCTCCTTCCCGCTGGCAGTTTTCATCCGGTGAGCACGGCCGGCCCGAGATAGCCGCACCGGCCGGCCTGCCCGTGCTGCGCTTCAATCTCACCCATACCCGTGGACTGGTGGCATGCGTGGTCAGCCTGGGCACGGACTGTGGCATCGATGTGGAAAGCCGGCTGCGCAGGCTCCACAACCCGCGTGCCGTGGCCCGCAAGATGTTTACGGAAAGCGAATGCGACGAGCTGGACCGGCTGACGGGGCAGGGCTTCCGGGAACGGTTCTTTCGCTACTGGACCCTGCACGAGGCCTATTGCAAGGCCACCGGGGCAGGGATCGTGACGGCAACCAGGGATTTCTGGTTTTCGATGGACACGCCCGACCGCATAGCGATCCATTTCCCGTCGCGCGACAGCGGGCGGGCAGACCAGTGGCAGTTTGCCTGCCTGCAGCCGACGGATTCGCACGTGCTGGCGGTCGCACTGCGCAGCGGCAACGTGCATCGCCCGGCAATCGTGCACGGCTTTCTGGATACCTGAAGCGCTAACGACACGTTCGGTGTGTCTTTGCGCGGGCGCAGGGGCCGCTGCGCTCGCACGGGTGGGCGCGCCACCCCTGGACTACCGTCCAGGTTTTCCCGTCCGCCGACTGGCCCCGGGTCAGGTTACCGTCCAGCCTGAGCCAGGACGACCGGTCAGGGTAAAAGATACAAATTATAAACAAAACAGTCACTTGACATGTAAATGCCGGGTTGACAAGCAGTACAGTATTAAATTATTATCTTCTAATAATTTAATAGAAGAACGGGGACGGCAACATGCTGACTGAGGTAGCGGGCAGGCGGACAGTGGACAACAAGACCGGTCGAAGTACCCTGATCATCGCGCGCAAGGATTTCCTTGTCGACGGCATCGTGGGCATCCTCAACACGGGCACCATAGCCGGTAAAGTGACATGCATATCACCGGGTGAGCCGTGCATGCGCTTTTTCGCAGGCAACCCGCCGGACTTCCTGCTTGTCCAGGACGATGCCAGGCCGGACTCGATGGAAGAGTTCATCCGTGCGCTGGCCAGCGGTTTCCCGGGCATGCACGTGCTGGTTTTCGGGCAGTCCATGCCGGATGACTACCTGCAGCGGATCCTGCAGGCCGGCGCCAGCGGCTACTTCAACCAGAACATGAATGCCGGCCACATCCTGGCAGGGCTGGAGGCGGTCAGTAACGGACAGTACTGGGCAGAGCGGCATATTCTCGAGCGCTTTGTCGGTGACCGCTCCATGATCGACGGTATCCACGCGCGCATCAGGCGTCTCGATGAGCGTCTTTCCCTGCGCGAGGCAGAGGTGCTGGAACTGGTCCTGCTGGGACTGTCGACGGGAGACATCGCGCAGCGCATCTACCTGTCACCGCAGGGCGTCAAGGCGCATCTCACCACCCTGTTCCGCAAGTTCGACGTGAAGAACCGCTCGCAGCTGATACTGCGGGTGCTGGACGAGGTGAGCCCGGTGGAGAGCATCACCGGCCTGTTGCGGGAGGGTTTGCAGGCGTGTCGACAGCCCGTGCAACGGGTCGCCGGGCAGCGCTAGCGCAACCGTTCTCAGAAATAGCGCGCCAGTTCAACCCGGAGCCGGGTATCGTCGCTGAAACTGGCCAGCACATTGTCGTCGGGGACGTTCTTCAGTCCGCGCGCCTCCACCGAGAGCTTCCAGCGGTCGCCCAGCCGCCTGCTGGCTTCCAGGTTGTAGCTCTGTCCGCCGCCATCGAGATCCACGATCACACTCGCCAGCAGCTCGGAACTCGCTGCGTCATTCAGGGTGAGCCTGGTACCGAGTACCAGGTCGTTCTGGAACGGCGAGATGGTGAACGGCTGTCCCTGGGTGATGGCCGAGGGGTCGATCTCGTCATCGCGGCTGTCATACAGGTACTCGGTGATGATACCGACATCGAGCGGGGACTCGCCGACACCGACGAACGTGTACTCGTAACCCAGCGCGAGCGACTCGATCCGCTCTCCCTGTCCACTGCGAATTACGCCTTCCAGTTTCCACAGCCAGCCGCCGGTGACCGCCTGCAGGTCGATGCCGGTCTGGTGGATGATTTCGTACAGCGGGGTGATCTCGCTGACCGCCTGGGTCTGCGGATCGATGTCTTCCGGCAGGATGACAAAACGGGGTTCGCGGCTGGTGCCGGTGAAATGCGAGATGCCGACATCGAAGGCGCCGATGGAATGCGACCAGCGTGCGGCAAGGTCGGTGTGCAGCTGTTCCGCGCCGGATTCATACAGTGCCTGGTCGCTGACCGGTATGGCGAAGCGTGGCCGGCCCTGTGTGCCCGTGAAGGTCCTTTCCCGGAAACCGGGCAGCACGAACAGGTCAACGACCCCCCAGTCGCGGATCAGGGTCAGCTTTGCCATGGGCTGGCCGAGCTTGTCCTCGCCGTCCATGTTCTCCACCAGGTCGGTCTGGTTGATGATGTCGACCAGGTGCACCGACTCGGTCACCCCCCAGAACACCTTGCTGATGCCGATATTGGTTTCCCAGTCACGCGCCGCATGTATCCAGGACAGTTCACGTATGTCGCCGTGAGTACGGCTGGCATCGTGGCTGTCCAGCATCAGGTAGGGCTTGAACGTGAACAGGTCGTCATGATCGTTCCATTCATGGAAATATTCCGGCTCGATCGCCAGCGATGCATAGGCGCTGTGCTGGGCCGGGTCGCGGGGCTGCTCCGCAAACCCGGTCAGTTCGAGTGTGGTGTTGCCGCGCCACTCGCCGGCCTGTAATGGCAGCGCCACCAGCAGGGCGCCGAGAACGGCGAGCAGCCTGCCCATGCCTGTCGTTTCAGCGGGCACGCTTGAGCGCGTTCTTGTCGAAATCACGGTCGGTCAGGCCGACGCCAAAGCGGAAGTCGGTCTGCAGCAGGCGCGTGCTCTTGCCGGTCTGGTGATTCTCCATGTACATTTCGTGCGCGCGCCAGAACCTGTCGTTATACAGGTTGTAGCCGGTGAAAATCAGCGTCTTGAGCAGGGCATCCTTGCGATCGTAGTACTCGATCTTGCGTTCCTTGTAGTGTTCCCTGTCCAGCCACAGGATCTGGCGGGTGTATCCCGATTTGCTGTCCTTCGGATACCGCTCGATCACGAATACATCCATGCCGTCCAGTGTGTCGTCGCGCAGGTACTTGTAGGTGTACTTGTCCACCTCGCGCGAACTGATGTCCTCGTAGGCAAATTCGCTGCCCATGAACGGGCCGGACTTGTTGTCCGAGGAGATGCGCTTGACGCGTTTCAGCGCCGGCAGGTACAGCCACTGGTCATCCGGTCCTTCCTTGTGGGTAAAGGTGAGCAGGGCGGTACCCTGCACGTCGCGCGGTTCGTCGAATATGGTGAGGATCTTGTCGCCATCGCCCTCGATTTCCAGGGTCTTCGAGCGAATCGTACGGGTGCTTTCCTGGCCCTGCCGGTTGCGCAGGATCATCTCTATCCCGTTGGTGTAGTCCCCGAAGCCGCTGTCCCTGCGGTCCGCTTCCAGGGCGATCGCCAGCCCCTTTTCCTCCGGCGTCTCTGCCTGTGCAAGCACGGGCAGCAGGCACAGCAGCAGGACAGCTGGCAGGGTGGCGGTTCTGTGCATATCGGTTCTCCTGTGGGCTGTCACAACAAGGCGGCAGCGCGTTATGTTACGGCAATCATCACAGCCCGTCGCTTGCCCGGGTATATGGCCGGGGGATCGCGCCCGGCATCCGGACAGGCTGTGGTCGGGCTATACCGGTATGACAACGGATTGCGTGCGTTTACCGCAGGTCAATTGCGCGCTGCCGGAATAAAACCTAAGTGTTTGACAAGAAATAACAATAATCATAGTCTCAACAACCGGATGGAATCACCGCCGGCATATGCCCGCTGACAGGAATACACATGGCTGATCGCAGATTACAGGTATTCTATACCGTGGCCCGTCTGCTGAGTTTTACCAAGGCGGCCGAGAGCCTGCACATGACCCAGCCGGCGGTGACCTTCCAGGTGCGCCAGCTGGAGGAGTATTTCAACACCCGGCTGTTCGATCGCACCCATAACCGCATCAGCCTGACGGATGCCGGCGAACGCGTGTATGAATACGCGGCACAGATCTTCGAACTGTACGCCAAGATGGACAACGCGGTCAGGGACATGACCGGAGAGATCAGCGGCATCCTGATCATCGGGGCGAGTACCACGATTGCGGAATACATGCTGCCTTCGCTGCTGGGCGACTTCAAGAAGAAATACCCGGACGTCAACGTGCACCTCAAGGTGTCCAACTCCGAGGGCATCGTGTCCATGGTGGAGAACAACGACATCGACCTGGGCGTGGTCGAGGCGCCGGTGATGAACAAGAACCTGGTAGTGGAGAAGTGCCGCAACGACCGGCTGGTTGCGATCGTGCCGCCGCAGCATGGACTTGCCGACAGGAAAGCGGTCAGGTTCACGGACCTGCTCGATCACGCCTTCATCGCCCGCGAGGAAGGCTCCGGCACGCGCGAGGTGATCGAGGAATACCTCGCTGCCGCCGGTATCAAGCCGGCCGACCTGACCGTTGCCATGGAACTGGGCAGTCCCGAGGCCATCAAGGGCGCCGTGGAGGCAGGCATGGGTGTTTCCATCGTTTCGGAAGTCACCATTCACAAGGAACTGGAGCTCGGCACGCTGGTGGCCCTGGAACTCGATCCGCCGCTGGAACGGCCGTTCTCCTTCGTGCACCAGAAACAGAAATTCCGCCAGCGCGCCATGGACGAGCTGCTCGACTTTGCGCGCGCCTATTGCCAGTCACACAGGGATGACAGCTAGGAAATTGCAGCCGGTGATGTTGCCAGCTGATTGCGTGCCCGGCGCAGCGGTCTGCTGCCCCGGTATTCCGTGGCCAGCGATTGCCTTGCCGCTGTGCTGCCCGCAATGACCGGATTTCCGGCTGTAGTCGCCGGCGGACCTGCCTCATGACCGCACTGGAGCGCCAGCTGATGACACTGTTCGGCAGTCTCGCGCCGGGTGACCGGCACACGCTGCTCGCGTTCGCCGAGTTTCTCGCTGCCCGTGGCGGTGCAGTGCCCGCGCCGGTAGTTCCGGAAAAGACTGTGCAGGAGCCGGAACACATCCCGCGACCGGAACAGGAGACGATCGTTGCCGGCCTCAAGCGACTGTCGAAAACCTATCCCATGCTGGACAAGGGCGAGATGCTGGGTGCGACCTCCGATCTTGTCGCCACCCATATCATGCGCGGGACCGATGCCGGACTGGTCATCGATGAACTGGAAGAGATCTTTGCATCACATTACCGGCAACTGAACAGCGGCGGCGGGGACGAATGACATGAACATCCTGTACGAATGGTATCAGCGCACGATGTCCGACCCGCAGACGGTGATACTGGTACTGCTGCTGGCGGCCGGTTTCCTGGTCATGCTGACTCTGGGGCAGATGCTGGCGCCGGTACTGGCCGGTGTGGTGATCGCCTACCTGCTGGACGGTGTGGTCGAGAACTGCAGCCGGCTCGGCATGCCGCGTATTCCCGCCGTGGTCGGGGTGTTCCTGCTGTTCATGTCGTTCCTGGTGTTTGCCATGTTCTGGCTGGTGCCGCGGCTGTCTTCACAGGTTACGCAACTGGTGATCCAGTTGCCCGAGTTCGTCCAGCTGGGCCAGGACATCCTGCTGCAATTGCCGCAGAAGTACCCGAACATGTTTACCGTGGAGCAGGTCAATGACCTGGGTGCAACCATCCGTGCGGAGATAACGGGGCTGAGCCAGCGCGTGCTGTCGATGTCGCTGCCGGCCGTGTTCGGACTGATCACGCTGATGGTCTACATCGTGCTGGTGCCGGTGCTGGCATTCTTCTTTCTCAAGGACAAGCAGCACATCCTGGGCTGGTTCAGCCAGCGTGTGCCGCGCCAGCGCGGGCTGGTCGACCGGGTGACGAAGGATGTCAACGAGCAGGTCTCCAATTACGTGCGCGGCAAGGTGTGGGAAATCTTCATTGTCGGCGGGGTGGCATTTGCCCTGTTTACCTTCATGAAGCTGGAGTATGCACTGCTGCTGGCCACCATGGTGGGGCTGTCTGTCATCATTCCCTATATCGGTGCCGCGGTGGTGACGCTGCCGGTCGCCATGATTGCGTGGTTCCAGTGGGGCTGGAGCGCCGACTTCGGCTGGCTGCTGGGATCCTATTTCGTTTTGCAGATCCTGGACGGTTACCTGCTGGTGCCGTTGCTGTTTTCCGAGGTGGTCAACCTGCATCCGGTGGCGATCATCATTGCCATCCTGGTATTCGGCGGCCTGTGGGGTTTCTGGGGGGTGTTCTTCGCCATACCGCTGGCGACACTGGTGCAGGCCGTGATGCAGGCCTGGCCGAGAAAGGACAAGGAAGAGGCGGAAGCGGAGGCCGCTGCGTCATAGGCTCCGTTATCCGGGGTCAGAGCACAATTTTCCCTAATATTCCCTGCTGTGAATATTAGGGAAAATTGTGCTCTGACCCCGATTAATTACAGCTCGCTGATCGCCTCCAGCACTTCCTCGACATGCCCCGGCACCTTCACCTTGCGCCATTCGCGGCGCAGCACACCGTTTTCATCGATCAGGAAGGTGCTGCGCTCGATGCCCATCACCTTTTTGCCGTACATGTTCTTCTCCCTGATGACATCGAACAGCCGGCACGCCTTTTCATCGGCGTCCGAGAGCAGGTCGAAGGGGAACTGCTGACTGGCCTTGAAGTTTTCGTGTGACTTGATGCTGTCGCGCGAGATGCCCAGCACGACTGTCTTGCGGCGCCGGAAGGTGTTGATCCTGTCCCTGAAGTCCTGTCCTTCGGTGGTGCAGCCCGGAGTGCTGTCTTTCGGATAGAAATAGATGACCACGCGCTTGCCCCTGAGGTCGGACAATGCGATGTCCTGGTCGCCGGTTGCCGGCAGCCTGAAGTCGGGCACCTTCCTGTCCACGCTGATCTTGCCCATGCAGTTTTACTCCTGTTGGTTGTCCCGGTTCGAAGCTGCGCCGCGCCACCGGTTACTAGTAGCCCTTGACCGGTTCCATGACGGCATCGAGGTTCAGCCGGTCGCAGAATTCCATGAAGTCCTCGCGCAGTGCGGCGATCTGCATGCCGGCGCGGATCTCGATCACCATGTGCACGGAAAACATCGGCGTGCCGGTGTGGGCTGCCGCGTAGGCCATGGTGGTCATTTCCTGGATGTTGATCTGCCGCTGCGAGAAAAAGCGGGCAAGGTTGTGCACGATGCCCGGCTGGTCGAGGGCCACGACATCGACCGCGTAGGGCAGCAGGTCCTGCCTGCTTTCCCGCTCCGTGGTGCGGTGTGCCGTGATGGTCAGGCCGAGCCGGGACTCGATGCCCGCGATCTGGTTTTCCAGCTTGGCGATATTGTTCCAGTTTCCGGCAACCTGCAGCAGCAGGGCGAAATCTCCGCCGAGAATGGCCATGCGGCTGTCGCTGATCGTGCAGCCGCTGTGCAGTATGCAGCGCGACAGTTCGTCGATGATGCCCGGTTTGTCCTCTCCGAGAGCGGCGAGCACCAGCTGGTTGGTATTGGTGCTGGAGGTTTCGTTCATCCTGGGGCTGTCCCGTATCGCGGGCGAGCCTGCCCGTGCCGTTCAAGTTTACCACTTAAGCCGCGCCAGGTGCTGGAATAGCGCCTGCAATCAATGAGTACCTTGTCAGTGCAGGGTGTCGCCAGTACCATGTCCACCTCGATTCGGATGTGGAGAATCCGTTCATGATCCAGGGCAGTATTGTGGCGCTGGTCACCCCCATGCACGAGGGGGGCGCCATCGACGAGGACAGCCTGCGGCAGCTGATCGAATTTCATGTCGAGAAACGCTCCGATGCGCTGGTTGCCGTCGGCACCACGGGTGAGTCCGCCACCCTGGACGAGGAGGAGCACTGCCGGTTGATCCGCCGCATGGTCGAGATGGCCGCGGGGCGTATCCCGGTCATTGCGGGTACCGGCGCGAACTCGACGCGCGAGGCCATCGAGCTGACCCGTTGCGCACACGAGGCGGGCGCCGACGCCTGCCTGCTGGTGACGCCGTACTACAACAAGCCGACCCAGGAGGGCCTCTACCTGCATCACAGGGCCGTGGCCGAGGCCGTACCGGTGCCCCAGATTCTGTACAATGTGCCCGGCCGTACCGCCTGTGACATGCTGCCGGACACCGTCGAGAGGCTCTCGGTTATCGAGAATATCGTGGGCATCAAGGAAGCGACCGGGGACCTGGACCGCGCGCGCGAGATCATGCGGCGCTGCGGCGATCGCCTGGCGCTGTACAGCGGTGACGATGAAACGGCCATGGAACTGATGCTGATCGGCGGCCAGGGCAACATCTCGGTGACCGCCAATGTGGCGCCGGCCGAGATGCACGAGTTGTGTGCCGCCGCCATGGCGGGAGACCGGGCGCGCGCAACGGCCATCAATGACCGGCTGGCCATTCTGCACCGGACACTGTTTGTCGAGTCCAACCCGATACCGGTCAAGTGGGCGCTGTATGAAATGGGCATGATCCCGGCAGGTATTCGCCTGCCATTGACGCCGCTGGCAGAGCAGCACCGTGAAACGCTTCGGCAGGCACTAGAGCAGGCCGGTGTACTGGAAACCGCAGGATAGAGATATGCAGCAGAATGCCAAGTCACGAACCCTTTTGATTGCCGTTGCAGCCAGCTTGCTGCTGTCGGCCTGCGGCGTCATGGACAAGGTCGCGCCGGGACGTGACAAGATCGACTACAAGAAGAGCAAGGCCATCGACAACCTCGAGGTGCCGCCGGAACTGTCCTCCGGCACCATCAACGAGGCGCCGGAATCACTGGGTGCGGCGACCACCACCAGCTATTCCGAGTTCGGCGCCACGCAGCCGGCACGCGAAACGACGGCCGTACTGCCCGTGCAGGCAGGCGTGCAGGTAGCGCGCGACGGCGACCAGCAGTGGCTGGTGGTGCAGGGTACGCCGGAGCAGGTCTGGCCGCGCGTCAGGGAGTTCTGGCTGCAGGAAGGTTTCCTGCTGCGGCTCGAGGATCCGCGTCTCGGCATCCTGGAAACCGAATGGAACGAGAACCGGGCCGATATTCCGCAGGGCCCCATCCGCAACGTGATCGGCAAGGCGCTGGATGCCGTGTACTCGGCAGCCACCCGGGACAAGTACCGTGTCCGCCTGGAGGCGGGGGCGGACGCTACCACGGAAGTGTACCTGACCCACCGGGGCGTCGAGGAGGTGCTCACGGGCGGTGCGGTCGACAGCACGCCGGTGTGGAAACCGCGGCCGTCCGATCCGGAACTGGAGGCGGAAATGCTCAAGCGCATGATGGTCTCCCTGGGTGTCGAGGAACAGCGTGCCCGGACCCTGCTGGCGGAGCGCGGCGAGACAAGCGTGCGTGCCGAACTGGTCAGCGACCGGTCGGGCAGCATGCTGATCATCCGGGAGGATTACTCGCGTGCCTGGCGGCGTACCGGCGTGGCACTGGACCGCGTCGGGTTTACCGTCGAGGATCGTGACCGTTCCACCGGTACCTACTACGTGCGCTACAACGATCCGCTGGTCGAGCAGAATGAGCAGGGACTGCTCAGCAAGCTGGCGTTCTGGTCTTCGGATGACGGCGGCGATGCCACCGAGTACCGCATCGAGCTGCAGGCCGATGGGCCGTCGACCAACGTCATCGTGAACAACAGCAAGGGCGAGCGCGATACCACGCCGACCGCGAAACGCATCCTGACACTGCTGGAAGAACAGCTGCGCTGACCGGCATGCAGTTCGCCTCGCTCGGCAGTGGCAGTCGCGGCAACGCAACGCTGGTCGAGGCAGGCGGCACACTGGTGATGCTGGACTGCGGTTTTTCCTGCCGCGAAACCGAGCGGCGCATGGCGCGCCTGGGGCGCAGCCCGGATCAACTCAGCGCCCTGCTGGTTACCCACGAACACAGCGATCACGTGCGCGGCGTCGCAGCGCTGGCGCGCCGCTACGGTGTGCCGGTATGGCTGACGCGCGGCAGCTGGCAGATGCTGCGTGACCGCGACCTCCCGGAGGTACAGTATTTCGGTGCCGATGCGGGTTTCCCGGTCGGCGACCTGCAGGTGCAGCCCTATACCGTGCCGCATGATGCCCGCGAACCCTGCCAGTTCGTATTCAGCGACGGGGCCCGGCAGCTGGGCGTGCTGACCGATACCGGCCGCATGACACCGCATATCGTGGCAAGGCTGGAGCGCTGCGATGCCCTGCTGCTGGAATGCAACCACGATGCCGGCATGCTGGCTGACGGCCCCTATCCGGACGCGCTGAAGCGGCGCGTCGGTGGCCCGCTCGGGCATCTCAGCAATGCGCAGGCTGCCGGCTTGCTGGAACGGGTCGACGGTTCCCGCCTGCAACACGTGGTGGCCGCCCATCTCAGCGAGCAGAACAATGCCCCGGAGCTGGCGCGCGCGGCGCTGGCCGATGTGCTCGGCTGCGCACGGGACTGGATCGGCGTTGCCGACCAGGAACACGGTATTGGCTGGCGCAGCATCGACTGAGGTGCTGCGGCACTGACATTGCCGAAGGCATCCAGTATCATTCCCGCTCCCTGAATTTTCGCCTCCGGAGCCCAGATGCTGCACCTGCGCGGTTGCCCAGCCCATTCCGAATTTCGCCTCGGCAAACTGCTGGCACAGTGCCGCGAGCAGCTGCCCGGGCTGGCCGGACTGGGCGCCGATTTCCTGCATATCGCGGAGCTGGAAGCGCCGCTCTCGACCGGCGAACTGGACGTGCTCGAGAAACTGCTCAGCTACGGACCGGCCGCAAGCCCCGCCCCCGCGGCCGGCGTGTCGCTGATCGTCGTACCACGCCCCGGCACCATCTCGCCCTGGTCCAGCAAGGCAACCGACATCGTGCACAACTGCGGGCTGGACAAGGTGCGGCGTGTCGAGCGCGGCATCATCTATAACCTGGATATCCCGGACGGCGTGCTGGATGCAGGGCAGCGAGCCGCGATCCTGCCGCTGCTGCATGACCGCATGACCGAGGCCGTGCTGTTCGATATCGACGACACCTCCGCCCTGTTCCGCCATGCCGTGCCGTCCCCGTTCGAACGGGTCGATGTGCTGGGCGGCGGCAGGCAGGCACTGGATGTCGCCAACCGCGATCTCGGGCTGGCGCTGTCGGATGACGAGATCGACTACCTGGTGGAAAATTTCACCGCCCTGGGGCGCAACCCGGTCGATATCGAGCTGATGATGTTCGCGCAGGCCAACTCGGAGCACTGCCGCCACAAGATCTTCAATGC
>JABAHR010005271.1_pt2 | contig 18296 bp, 19 predicted proteins | sample 7062101 | NCBI WGS metagenome assembly JABAHR01 (sample SAMN14534553, study PRJNA622989) | marine sediment metagenome | biome: marine biome [ENVO:00000428]; feature: marine pelagic biome [ENVO:01000023]; material: deep marine sediment [ENVO:00002113] | place: India: Gulf of Kutch | collected... | reverse complement strand
TCGGTCACGCGGCGCGCGTAATTGCGGATCTGCGGCAGTTCGCGGCTCGCCTCCTCGGAGAAGAACAGGTGCAGTTTCACCGGTTCCTGGAGATTGGCGAGTATGTTCCGGGTGCCGTCGCTCAGCGTGTACTGGCGGTTCTCGGTAAGGTCGATCCGCCAGCCCCGGAACAGGGCGCCGCTGAGGATCACCAGCGCCACGAACAGCACGGCGAGCAGGATGATCGAACCGGTGGAGTACAGCGTTCGGGTTCTATGTTCCATCAGCTTTCTCCTAGTCCGCCTTCTTCAGTTCGAGCACGATCATGTTGACCAGCAGCCAGAAGCCGATCACCAGGGCGAAGTACACCAGGTCGCGCAGGTCGATCACGCCCCGGGAAATGTCCGCGAAGTGGGCCAGGAAACTGAGGCTGGCGATGCCGTCCAGCACCACCTGGGGCGCCCAGCCGCTGAACAGGTTCATGATCATCGGCAGTCCCGAAAGCAGGAATCCGAAGCACACCACCACGCTGAGGATGAAGGCCACGACCTGGGCCCGGGTCAGGGCCGACATGCAGGAGCCGATGGCGAGGAAGCCGCCCGCCATCAGCCAGCTGCCCAGGTAGCCGGCCGCGATGGCGCCGTTGTCAGGGTCGCCGAGGTAGTTCACCGTGAACCAGACCGGCACCGTGAGCGCCAGGGCCAGGCCCAGGAACAGCCAGGCGGCCAGGAACTTGCCCAGCACCGCCTGCCCCATGGTGATCGGCAGGGTCAGCAGCAGTTCGATGGTGCCCGCACGGCGCTCCTCGGCCCACAGGCGCATCGAGATGGCCGGAACCAGGAACAGGTACAGCCAGGGGTGAAAGCGGAAGAAGGGATCGAGGTCGGCGATGCCACGCTCGTAGAAATCGCCGAGGTAAAAGGTGAACACCCCGGTCATGACCAGGAATATGACGATATAGACGTAGGCCACGGGGGTCGAGAAATAGCCGGAAATCTCGCGTCGCATGACATTCAGGATCGCGTTCATCAGCCCGATTCCCCCCTCGTGATCTGGCGGAAGACCTCGTCGAAGCGGCCCGCCTCGAGGCGCAGCTCCGAAACGTTCCAGTCGTGCTGCGTGATGGCCCGGGATACGGCCTCGAACAGGCCGTCGCCTGACGGGAAAACCGTCAGCTCGCCCTCGGCGATCTCGGCTTTCGCGACCTGCGGGAGTTCGCTGAGCACGCTGGCGATGCGGTTGGGCCGGTCAACGACCAGCGTGACCGCGTCGTGGTAACGCGAGCGCGCGATGAGGCCCTGCGGCGTGTCGTCGGCCAGCAGGCGGCCCTGGGAGATGATCATGACCCGGTTACAGGCCGCCTGGACCTCTTCGAGTATGTGCGTCGAGATCACGATGATCTTGTCGCTGGCCATGTCCTGGATGAGGTGGCGCACCTCGTGTTTCTGGTTGGGGTCCAGACCGTCGGTGGGTTCGTCGAGTATCAGCACGTCCGGGTCGTGAAGAATCGCCTGTGCCAGGCCGACGCGGCGCTTGAACCCCTTGGACAGTGTCTCGATGGGCTGGTGCAGCACGGACTCGAGGTTCAGCTTGGCAATGGCTTCGCCGGTGGCGCGGGACAGTTCCGAAGGTTCGATCTCGCGCGCCCGGGCGACAAAATCGATGAATTCACGGACCGTCATCTCTCCGTAGCTGGGCGCACCCTCGGGCAGGTAGCCGATGCAACGCCGGGCGGCCAGCGAATCCTCAACCACGTCGTGCCCGTTGACCAGCGCCGTGCCGGAAGTCGGCGCCAGGAAGCCCGTCAGCATTTTCATGGTGGTGGATTTGCCCGCGCCGTTGGGCCCGAGAAAGCCGAGCACCTGGCCCGGCTCAACGTTGAAACTGAGATTGTCCACGGCGGTGAACGCGCCGTAGGTCTTGCACAAAGATTTCGCTTCGATCATACCCTGCCTGGCACCTGGTTCCCGTGTCCGCTCGCGGGGCCCGCCGCGCAACCGGTGCGCCGGTATGGCCCGAGTGTTGTTATTTACGGATTTCGCGGCCGCTTTTCAAGAGCCCTCGTGACTTCTGTCACTGGAATTCACGGCAAGCGGTCACTATTTTCAGGGTATCGGTCAGCAAGAGAGGGAAAACACATGGGCATGTGGACAGCCATCACCGTGATCTGTATCGCTGCGATCTTCGGGGAGGCCTATCGGAAAAAGCACCAGGGCAGCGCCGGCAAGGAGACCCTGGAAAAACTGGACGACCTCGCAGGGAAAATCGACCAGGTCGACCGGGAATTGCGTGACCGGGTGGAGACCCTGGAGCGCATCGTCACCGACCGCAAGGAAGACCTCAAGCGGCAGTTCGATCACCTCGACAAGGCCTCCTGAGCGAGGCCACGGACCCCGATGTTCCGGAAGAACGGCGCCGGGCGGGCGCAAGCCCAGCCCTGGGGCCTGTTCACGGTCGGTCTGACCTTTCTCGCCATAGGGATGCTGAGTTACCCGGCCTTCCTCGCAGCCGGAATCGTCTTTCTGATCGTTGGCCTGAGGGGCCTTCGGGACCAGCGCGAGGAACCGTCGCGAGGCGGGCCCGGCGACTGACCGGAATCAGATAAACCCCAGTTCGAAAGCCTTGAGCACCGCCCGGGTGCGGTCGCGCACGCCCATCTTGGAAAGGATGTTGGACACGTGGTTCTTGACCGTGCCCTCGGCCACGCCCAGCGAGTTGGCGATTTCCTTGTTGCTGTAACCACCTGCCATGAGTCGCAGGATCTCCGTCTCGCGCTCGGTCAATGGATCAGGGCGGTCCAGGCTGGAGAAATCGGTCTCCATGTCCTGCAAACCCTTGAGCAGGCGCTCGGTGACCGCGGGCTTGACCATGGAACCACCCGCCGCCACGGTCTTGACCGCGTTGACCAGTTCGTCGAGCGACACGTCCTTGAGCAAGTAGCCCCGCGCGCCGTGGCGGATGCCGGCCAGCACCAGGTCGTCGTCGTCGAAGGTGGTGAGGATGATGGTGGGCGGCAGTGCATCGCTGTCGTTCAGCCGGCGCAACACGTCCACGCCGGAAAGCCCCGGCATGCGCATGTCGAGCAGCACCACGTCGGGCTCCACGTCGGGGATCATCCCGATGGCCTCCTGGCCGTCGGACGCCTCGGCGACCACCTCGATTTCCTCTGACAGTTCCAGCAGGCTGCGCACGCCCTTGCGCACCAAATTCTGGTCGTCGACCAGCATTACCTTGATCATGATACGGCCTCCGTAGGGGTTGGCAGCCACGCGTGAAGTGCGAAGCCCTCTCCCCGCCCCGATTCTACCTCCAGTTTTCCACCCAGTTGAACCAGGCGTTCCTTCATTCCGCGCAGACCGTTGCCCGCCTGCACCTCGTCCACACCCTGGCCGTCGTCCCGGGCGCTCATGGCCACGCCATCGCGCGTGGTCGAAAGTCGGATCCACAGGTTATCGGCATGAGCGTGCCGCACGCTGTTGGTGATGATTTCCTGCGCGCAGCGCAACAGCAGGTGGGCGCGCCTCGGATCCGCCATGACCAGGTCCGCCGGCAGATCGAGGTGGATGCGCGGTTCCGGCACACCCTCCACCAGCGTGCGCAGGGCGGCCGCCAGGTCCACCTTGTCATCCTCGCGCATGTTGCTGACCACCTCGCGCACGTCAGCCAGTAACAGCCTGGCCAGGGAGTGCGCCTGCTGCACGTGCTCCAGGGCCTTGCCCTGGACCATGTGCGTGGCGACCTCGAGATTGAGCGTCAGCGCCGTGAGGTGGTGCCCCACGAGATCGTGCAGTTCCCGGGCAATGCGTACGCGCTCCGCGATACGCGTGTTCTCCGCCAGCAGGGCCTGCGTTGCGCGCAGTTCGGAATTGATCTTGCGGACCTCGTCACGCGCGGCGCTCTGCCGGACGGCGGCCAGGGATCCCATGAATGCGAACAGCGACATGCCCAGGAAAAGTCCGGCGCTCAGCGAAGCATCGCTGATTGACCAGTCGGGGATACGGGTTTCGATCGTCGCCAGCATGACATTCTGGACGATCAGCCAAATGGCCGCGGAACGCACCGTCAGCAGCCAGGGCAGCAGGCCGGCCACTATCAGCAAGAGGATTCCGCCGAGCGGGGTCTCGCTGACCCAGCTGATTCCCAATGCACAGCCGGTCAGCACGAGCAGGTAGCCAAGCCTCTGGTACGGCGCGGTGCGGCCGGGAAGGTACCTCAGCAGGTGCCAGTACATGAGACCGAACAGGCCCTGCAGCACCCACCACGCGATGTACTGGGATTGCGGCAGGGGATCCTCGCGCAGCAGGCCCAGCAGAAACAGCGGCAAGGTGGCGCAAAACCACGTGAACAGCCCTGCGTACCTCAGCAGTTCTAGCGGGCGGTGTTTCGCCCCGACAATTTCCATGTGTTCCGGCCCAATGCTTGCGGGATACTCCCGCACGAGCATAATAGCGCGGAATCCATCAGCTTGAATGCCACCTTGGTCATGCATGGCACACGCGACATCCACCAGCCGGAAGACCCGGCTTCGGACGTGCTGCGTCTCGCGGATTGTGACCGCGGGGCGCTCGCTGGCCTGTTGCGCCGCTACGGCCTGGACCTGGTGGAGGTGCCGACGGGCGAACGGATTGCGGGCAGCTACTGGGGCGACGAGGAAGCCGGGTTGGTGGCCGACCGCCTGCTGGCCAGGCGCGATACGCCGGTGCATTCGATCCTGCACGAGGCCTGCCACTACGTTTGCATGGACATGTCCCGGCGCGACAGCCTGGACACCGATGCGGGCGGCGATTACGACGAGGAAAGTGCCGTGTGCTACCTGCAGATCGTGCTGGCCGCGCATCTGCCCGACACGGATCGCGAATCCATGTGCCGCGACATGGATCGCTGGGGATATACATTCCGCCTCGGTTCGGCTGCGGCCTGGTTTGAAAGCGATGCGGCGGATGCCAGGTCATGGCTGCAGCGGCACGGTGTTCTCGGCGTGGACGGGGAACCCTCCTGGCGGAAGCGGCGGGACGCCTGAAATGGGCCTGCCGGACGGCCCGTGACCGGCATTGCCAGGGCGGAGGCGATGATCAGGGCCGGAGCCCGGGGTCAGAAGGGAGGACCCGTGTTGATAAATCGCTGAAAGTCTTAAAAAAAGAACGGACAGTGGTAGATTATTGCCATAATTCCACTCGGACCATGAAACCTGAGTGAGGAGAAAGAAGACTGGCGCGCTCCCTGAAAGGCAGCGCTGCAACTCATGGCAGATCTGATTGCCGATTGACCAAGCAAACCCGGGCCGCCACCGTGCGGCCCATTTCATTGCTACAGCGAATTTCCGCTCCTGGCCGGACCGTACCCTTCCTCAAGGGACGGCAACGGCCAGAAACGGACCTGTTTGATTCGACGATTTTCCGCCAGGGAGAATTCGCCTTCGTTCGATTAGACGCTGGCGTTTTCCCAGTCTTCCTTTTTGACAAACTTGGTCAGATTGCGTCCATCGGCAGTTTTTGCACGGAAGGCATAGCGCACTTGCTTACCTTCACCATAGGTGACCTTTTCAGTTATCTCTGCCACAACACTTTGACGGAGTTTTACATCGTAGAATTCTGCTTTCATTTGTATGTCCTCTTTGATTGTCCTCACGATATTTCAGTGATGCCTGTTAAACATAGTTGAAAATCGATCATTAAGCGAAAGTTGCTGAGCTCAGTAGCGTTAGTGATAGCGAATATTACGCCATTCTCAACAGCCAATGCCTCAATCACCTGGAAAGTAGTTTCAACCGATATGATCTGATCCCGAGATGCCCGGTTGACCGACTATAGCACGACCGCATAATCGTTCGCTCCCGGGCAGTAGCGGATTCTGTCTGATTGTCCGCTGATGGTCATTCATCAGTCACTCAAGTTTAGAGGGGCGCAGGGACTTGTTCCTGTTGGCCGCCCAGAGTTTCTTGAACGGCACAAAGTAAAGGCCGAGGCAGGAATGGAAGTCCTTTTCCTCGCTGTTTCCTAATCCGAACCTGACGTCCTCGTTGGTCTCGGGCAGGCAGTAGGTCCCGAACATCAGGTCCCACACCGGGAACATGAAGGCAAAGTTCCGGTCGATGTGGTCCGGGTGACAGCTGTGATGGACCTGGTGGTGAGCCGGACTGCCGAACACGTAGTTGAGCGGCCCCGGCCAACGCAACCAAACGTGCGAATGGCGAAGGTTGTAGGCCAGAAAGTTAAACCCGAAAGCCAAAGCACTGATTCCCAGAATTCGGGGCGGGTTGATGACGTCGCCGAACAGGAAAGCCGCGACACCTGCAATCAATCCCGTCACGAGACCGGTCCCCACGATGTACTGCACGTTATCAACAGGATGTTCCCGATAATAGGTCAGAGGGTGTATCACGGTCGCCGAGTGGTGGACCTTGTGAAAGGCCCAGAGCCACGACACCTTGTGCTGCAGGTAATGAATGAGAAACGCGGTGAATTCGATAGCGGCCAAGAGCACCGCCATGTATACCAGGCTTACGAAAAACCCATGCCCTGACGACCACAGTGGGGCGTAGTTGTTCCGTGCGAGCAAAGCAAACAACGAGCTATTGGTGGCCCAGTCAGTGACCGTAACGCCAAGCCAGGCGAACAGCACCGCCGCGAGGAGATAGAGAAAGTGAATCCGTTGCGCCGGGACGACCGGGTACAGCAAAACGGATTCGAACTGGGACCATAACCGTCCGAGAACAATTTGGACCTGGGTTTCCAGTTCGGCTCCAGTCTGATTCATTGCCGGGACTCTCCAGGTTACCGGGAAGCAGCAAGTTGGCCGATCCCTGTACAAAGAGAGCTTGGCTCGAACCGGCACGAGTATATCAATCCGGTATTTTGGTGGCGAAGTCGGTACCCCCGGTTATCGGACCGCTCAGACAGGCAGCCTGAATCCAATGCCTGCTCCTGACCGTCAGCGAACCTTTGTGGCGACCAGGATCCCGGCCGGGAGCCCTTGCAAAGAACCATGTGTGCGGCAATCATTGCCTGGTGACCGTTGCGTAAACCGTATTCAGCCTCTCAACCATCCAGGACCTCTCGATTAGCGGGGCAAACCAGATTTCAACATTCACAACAGTACTGCAAGCCATGAAGGGTATCGGCGCCTTGCTGGTACTTGCCCTGAGCACGATCGTGTTGACAGTGCTCATCTGCATCCTGGCGCCGGGCAAGTTCCTGGCCCCCGCGGGCGCGGCCCGCGACTCGATCAGAAAGATGCTTGCGGGGATTGCCGAGGCATGGGTCGCAGTCAACAACACTGCGCTGTCCCGCTACGCCGGTACGCACTGGGACATCGAGATCCCGCAGGGCCTGGATCGCGGGGGCTGCTATCTCGTGAACTGCAACCATCAGTCCTGGGTGGACATTCCGGTTTTGCAACGGTGCTTCAACCGCCGGCTTCCATTGCTGCGGTTTTTCCTCAAGAGCGAACTGATCTGGGTGCCGTTTCTCGGCATCGCCTGGTGGGCGCTGGATTTCCCGTTCATGAAGCGCCTGTCGAAAGAACAGCTGGCCCGCCGCCCCTGGCTGAAAGGCAGGGATCTCGAAAGTGCGCGAAAGGCCTGCGAGAAGTTTCGGGACATCCCGGTTGCGATGATGAACTTTCCGGAGGGCACGCGCTTCAGCCCGGACAAGCGCGATGCGAGGAAAAGCCCCTACGAAAACCTGCTTGTTCCGCGCATCGGCGGTATGGGCCAGGTGCTTTACGCGCTGGCGGAACAGCTCGACGCACTGATCGACGTCACCATTGCCTATCCCGTGAAAGGCCGTGCAGGCCCGGCGCCCAACCTGTGGCAACTGGTGTCTGGCCAGGTACCTCGAATTGTCGTGCGGGCGCGATTGCGCGAAATCCCGGTTCAACTGCGTGGCAGGAATTTCAGGACCGACCTCGACGCGCGCCTCGAACTCCAAACCTGGATCAACCAATTGTGGGCTGAGAAAGACACCCTGGTTTCAGGGATCATGAATCAATAGCGTCGATTTAGCTTCCTGGGAAAATCAGCCAACCCCGCTGCCAGGCCAGCGCGGTGGCCGCGGCCAGTGCGACCGCCAGCAACCACGGCCAGTGCGCCCTGGGCCGGACGGTGGCTGCTGCGGTCAGAACCCGGTCCGGCCTGAGACCCGGCGCCTGCAGCATCCAGCGGCAGGTGCCTATCCGGATCTCGTCCCCGCCGGCGAGACGCGCGCTTTCGACCGGTTCGCCGTTCAATTGCGTTTCGAAGCCCGGATCCAGGTTGCGAAGCGTGACGCTGCCGTCCTCGAGGACCAGGACCGCGGCATGCCTGGCAGCAACAGCCCTGTCGTCGATGCGGACGTCGCAGTCGTCCGACCGGCCGATCAACAGGCGGCCGCTCAGCGGGAAATTGCGGTTGACGACCTCGCCGGCCGTGCCCTTGAGCCTGTAGACCGCCACGGCGACCTTCAGCGTGATGCCAGCAGCGCCATGGCGCTGGCCGCAATGCCCTCACCCCGGCCGGTCGGGCCGAGGCCCTCAGTGGTGGTGGCCTTGACCGAAACGCAGTCGCCGGGAATCCCGAGGTCGGAAGCGATGTTCTCTCGCATGGCATCAGCATGGGGGCCGATGCGCGGCGCCTCGCAAACGATGGTCAGGTCCATATTGACCACGGACCAGCCCGCCGTTTTCAGCATGTCCCTGACCCTGCGCAGCAGGTCGCGGCTGTCTGCCCCGGCCCAGCGGGGATCGGACGGCGGGAAATGACTGCCGATGTCGCCAAGCGCCGCGGCGCCCAGCAGGGCGTCGCACAGGGCGTGCAGGGCCACGTCCCCGTCGGAGTGGGCCTCCAGGCCCCGGTCGTGCGCAATGCGCACGCCGCCCAGCACGACGTGGTCGCCGTCCCCGAAGGCGTGTACGTCCAGTCCGTGTCCGATGCGTATGTTCACAGGCTCAGGCTCCCGTTTCCCGGCCGGCCAGCCATGCTTCGGCAATGGCCAGGTCGCCGGGCCAGGTGATCTTGATATTGGCCGGCGAGCCGCGGACCAGCAAGGGCCTGGCGCCGACCCATTCCATGACAGCAGCCTCGTCGGTTGGGGTCTCCCCCCGTTCGAGCATTTCCCGCAAGGCGTCCGTCAGGCGGCCCAGGGGAAACAGCTGCGGGGTCTGGGCTGCCCAGAGGCGCTCGCGCTCGACCGTGGCCTCGATCCGGCCGTTTTCGCCCGACCGCTTCATGGTATCCCCGATCGGAAGCGCGAGGATGGCGCCGTCCGCGCAGGCCAGGCCCAGTTCGAGCAGCCTTTCGAGTTCCTCCCGTGCGAGACAGGGGCGCGCGGCATCGTGCACCAGCACCCATTGCGTGTCCGGATTACTGCGCGCGATGGAACGCAGGCCGTTCATCACCGAGTGCGCCCGGGTGGCGCCTCCCTCGACCGTCAGGACGCCCAGGCATCCGGGCCGGACCTGTTTTTCGAATTCCCTGTCGTCGGCCGCGATCGCCACGGTCACGCCACGCACGGCGGAGGACACGCCGACCGCCTCGATGGCATGCGCCAGGACCGGTTTTCCGGCCAGCGGCTGGTACTGCTTGGGCTCGCCGCCGAAGCGCTGTCCGCGCCCGGCGGCAGGTATCAGGGCATGGACGACCGGACAGGTCACTGTGAACCGCCGTCGTCTTCCGGTGCCGGCACCACCTGGTAGAACTCCTCGCCTTCCTTGATCAGGCCCAGTTCGGAACGGGCGCGTTCTTCGACCGCCTCCAGGCGCTCACGCAGGTCCTCGACCTCGGCCTGCAGTTCATCGTTGCGCCGGCGCAGCGACTCGTTTTCCTCGACCTGGGCCGCCACGCGCTCCTCCAGCCTCGCCACGGCCGTGAAGCCGCCCTCTCCGAACCACAGCTTGAACTGCAGCAGGACGAAGATCAGGAGCAGCAGTGTGATCAACCAGCGCATCGGCAATCCACCGCGATGTCAGATCCCCAGTCCCGGCACGTTCGAAAACGCGGCCTTGCCGGCGTACCGCGCCGAGGCTCCAAGTGCGTCCTCGATGCGCAGCAACTGGTTGTACTTGGCGACCCGGTCCGACCGGGAGAGCGAGCCGGTCTTGATCTGGGTGGCCGAGGTTGCCACTGCCAGATCGGCAATGGTCGTGTCCTCGGTTTCGCCGGATCGGTGCGAGATGACCGCGCCGTAGCCGCTGTCCGCCGCCAGATCGATGGCGTTCAGTGTCTCCGTCAGCGTACCGATCTGGTTGAGCTTGATCAGGATGGCGTTGGCGATGCCGTTCTCGATGCCGCGGGTGAAGATGCCGGTGTTGGTGACGAACAGGTCGTCGCCGACGAGCTGGCAGTGACTGCCCGAAAGCTTCGTGTGGATGGCCCAGCCGTCCCAGTCGTTCTCGGCCAGGCCGTCCTCGACGGTCACGATGGGATACTGGCGAATCCAGTTCTCCAGATACTCTGAGAACGCCTCCGCGCCGAAGGACCGGTTTTCCGAGTCCAGGTGGTACTGGCCGTCCCGGTAGAACTCCGATGAGGCTACGTCCAGGCCGAGGTACACATGCCCACCGACCGTGAACCCGGCCTTCTCGATGGCCTCCAGGATCACCTCCACGGCCGCCTCGTTGGAAGGCAGGTCGGGGGCGAAGCCGCCCTCGTCGCCCACCGCGGTATTCATGCCGCGCGACTTCAGGATGGCCTTGAGCGCGTGGAACACCTCGGTGCCGCAACGCAGGGCTTCGGAAAAAGATGGCAGCCCTGCAGGCAGGATCATGAACTCCTGCATGTCCACGCTGTTGTCGGCGTGGGCGCCGCCGTTGATGATGTTCATCATGGGCACCGGCAGCATGGGCTCGCCGTCGCCGGCCAGGCGCGCCCACAGGGGTCGCTTCTCGTGGTCGGCCATGGCGTGGGCCGCGGCCAGCGATACCGCCAGCAGGGCGTTGGCGCCGAGCCGTGCCTTGTTGTCGGTGCCGTCGAGATCGATGAGCCGCGCGTCGAGCGCGGCCTGGTCGGCCGCGTCCATGCCCGCCAGCGCCTCGCTGATGGTGCCGTTGACGTTGGCCACGGCGCCGAGCACGCCCTTGCCGAGGTAGCGGCCCTTGTCGCCGTCGCGGAGTTCGATGGCCTCGCGGGCCCCGGTGGAGGCGCCTGACGGCACACAGGCGCGTCCGAACGCGCCACCCTCGAGGCCGATTTCGGCTTCCAGCGTGGGATTGCCGCGCGAATCCAGTATCTCGCGCGCATGGATGGTCTTGATTCGGGTCATTTCCAGTCCTTGAAATATAACTATCTAGGGAATTCGGGTCGATTCAGAGCCCCTGCTCCGGGAACGGCCGGGCCTTGACCGCGCGGTCCAGGTCCCTGAGCGTCTCCAGCAGGTCCTCCATGAGCGCCAACGGCCAGGCATTGGGCCCGTCGCTCAGCGCCCGATCGGGATCCGGGTGGGTTTCCATGAACAGGCCGGCCACACCGGCCGCCACCGCGGCACGTGCCAGCACGGGTATGAACTCCCGCTGCCCGCCGGAAGCGTCGCCCCGGCCGCCGGGCAATTGCACGGAATGCGTGGCGTCGAACACCACCGGGCACCCGGTTTCGCGGAGCACGGCCAGTGATCGCATGTCGGAAACCAGGTTGTTGTAACCGAAAGAAGCGCCCCGTTCGCAAACCATGATGGCGTCGTTGCCCGCCGCCCGCGCCTTGTCGACCACGTTGCCCATTTCCCAGGGCGACAGGAACTGCCCCTTCTTGATGTTGACCGGTCGTCCGGCGGCCGCCACGCGGGTGATGAAGTTGGTCTGCCGGCAGAGGAATGCCGGGGTCTGCAACACGTCCGCCACCTCGGCGACCGCCCCCACGTCCGTGTCCTCGTGCACGTCCGTCAATACCGGCACGTCGAGCTGGCGCTTGACCTCGCCGAGTATGCGCAGGCCCTCGTCGACGCCGAGGCCCCTGAAACTCCCAATGGACGAGCGGTTGGCCTTGTCGAACGAGGACTTGTAAACGAACGGAACTCCCAGCCGGCCACAGATTTCCCTGAGCCTGCCGGCCGTGTCCAGGGCCAGTTGCTCCGACTCGATCACGCAGGGCCCTGCGATCAGGAACAGCGGCCGGTCGATGCCGGCCTCGAATCCACACAGTTTCACAGGCTGGCGACCTCCGCGGGTAGTTCGTCCTGCTGCGCCTTCATCGCCGCTTCGATGAAGCCGGTGAACAGCGGGTGCCCGTCCCGCGGGCAGGACGTGAACTCGGGATGGAACTGGCAGCCCAGGAACCATGGATGATCCGGAAGTTCGACGATCTCGACCAGTGTCTCATCCATGGAGTGCCCGGACATCAGCATGCCGTTCTTTTTCATGATGTCGCGGTAGCGGTTATTGAATTCATAGCGGTGCCGGTGGCGCTCACGGATGATCTCCTGGCCATACAGCCGCCGGGCCAGCGAGCCCTCGCTCAGGCGGCAATCCTGCGCGCCGAGGCGCATGGTGCCGCCCATGTCCGAATCCTCGGAACGCCGCTCGACGCTTCCCGATGCATCCAGCCACTCGGTGATAAGCCCGATGACCGGGTGCGGCGTCTCGGCGACGATTTCCGTACTGTTGGCGGCCTCCAGGCCGCACACGTTGCGGGCGAATTCCACCACGGCGCCCTGCATGCCGAAGCAGATCCCCAGGTAGGGGATACGGTTCTCGCGGGCATGCCGTATGGCCTCGACCTTACCCTCGAAACCGCGCTCTCCGAATCCGCCCGGCACCAGTATGGCGTCCACTCCGTCGAGGCAACCGATGCCATTGGCCTCGATGTCCTCGGATTCCACGGCCTTGATGTTGACCTTGATGCGCTGGCGCAGGCCGCCGTGCTGCAGGGCCTCGGTCAGCGACTTGTAGGCGTCGGCGTGGTTCACGTACTTGCCGACCATGGCCACGGTGACCTCGTGCCGCGTGTTCTGCATGCGGTCCACGACCTCGCGCCAGTCGGACAGGTCCGCCTCGCCGGTGGTCTCCAGGCCCAGCCGTTCCGCCACGATCTCGTCCAGCCCCTGCTCGTGCAGCAGCATCGGGATCTCGTAGATGCCCTGGCGCGCATCCAGGGCCGAGATGACCGCCTTCTTCGGCACATTCGTGAACAGCGCGATCTTGGCCCGCTCTTCCTCGGTGATCTCGTTTTCGCAGCGGCACAGCAGGACGTCGGGCTGGATGCCGATGGAGCGCAGTTCCTTGACCGAATGCTGGGTCGGCTTGGTCTTGGTCTCGTTGGCCGCCTTGATGTAGGGCACCAGCGTCAGGTGCATGAACAGCGCGTCGTCCCCGTACTCCACCCCCAGTTGCCGGATCGCCTCGAGGAACGGCAGCGACTCGATGTCGCCCACGGTTCCGCCGATCTCGACCATGGCCACGTCGTAGCCTTCCGCGGCCATGACCACGCTGCGCTTGATCTCGTCGGTGATATGCGGAATGACCTGCACGGTGCCGCCCAGATAGTCTCCGCGGCGCTCCTTGGAGATCACGTTCTCGTAGATTCGCCCGGTGGTGAAATTATTGAGCTGGCTCATGCGGGTGCGGACGAAGCGCTCGTAGTGGCCCAGGTCGAGATCGGTCTCCGCGCCGTCCTCGGTGACGAAGACCTCGCCGTGCTGGAACGGGCTCATGGTGCCCGGATCGACGTTGATGTAGGGGTCGAGCTTGAGCAGCGTGACCTTGAGGCCGCGGGATTCGAGGATCGCCGCCAGGGCGGCCGATGAAAGGCCTTTCCCCAGTGATGAGACGACGCCGCCGGTGACGAAAACGAGTGAAGCCATGCCAGAACCTGCTGGATAATCGTGTTTCAGTTCTGGAAGGACATTCTACCCGACTGGGCGTAACGATGTTGTTAAAAAACGATCCTTGAAAACTCCCAACAAACACGCCAATATCGCCCAAACCCGGGCCGCCGCTGCCCGGCCGAACCACGCCCCTCTTGCTGGAGCCCGATGAGTAATTACCAGGCCAAGGATATCGAAGTCCTCTCCGGACTCGAGCCGGTACAGCGCCGCCCGGGCATGTACACCGACACGACCCGGCCCAACCATCTCGTCCAGGAAGTCGTCGACAACAGCGTGGACGAGGCGCTGGCCGGACACTGCCGCAGCATCGTCGTCACCCTGCATGAGGACGGTTCGGTGGAGGTCGCCGACGACGGGCGCGGCATGCCCGTGGACATCCACCCGGAGCACGAGATTCCGGGCGTGGAACTGATCCTCACCCGGCTGCATGCGGGCGGCAAGTTCTCGGACAAGAACTACCAGTTCGCCGGCGGCCTGCACGGCGTGGGCGTGTCCGTGGTCAACGCCCTGTCCAGCGACCTGGAAGTCTGGATCAAGCGCGACGGCAACGAACACCACATGAAATTCCGCGATGGCGACACGGCCTCGGAACTCGAGGTCATCGGCACGGTGGGCCGTCGCAATACCGGTACGCGGCTGCGGTTCTGGCCCGATCCGAAATACTTCGACAGCGAGAAGATCTCGGTCAGGCGCCTGCGCCACCTGCTGCGCGCCAAGGCGGTGCTGTGCCCGGGATTGAGCGTCACCCTGGTCACGGCCAGGAGCGGCGAGAAGGAGACCTGGCAGTACGAGGATGGCCTGTCCGAATACCTGAGATCGGAACTGCGCGAGGAAACCCTGCTGCCGGAGGAGCCGTTCACGGGGGAGATGAAGGGCACCGACTCTGAAGTCGCTTGGGCCCTGTGCTGGCTGCCGGGCGGGAACAGCCTGCAGGAGAGCTATGTCAACCTGATCCCCACCCCGCTGGGCGGCACGCACGTCAACGGGTTGCGCACCGGCCTGGTCGAGTCGCTGCGCGAATTCTGCGAACTGCATAACCTGTTGCCGCGCGGAGTCAGGCTGGCGCCGGACGACATCTGGGACAAGATCGGGTTTATCCTGTCCTTGCGCCTGGCGGACCCCCAGTTCAGCGGCCAGACCAAGGAACGCCTGTCCTCGCGCGCCGCGGCGACCTTCGTTTCCGGCATCGTCAAGGACGCCTTCAGCCTGTGGCTCAACCAGCACGTCGGCGAGGGCGAGGAGATCGCCCGGCTGGCCATCGAGAACGCGCAGAAGCGCATGAAGAAAAGCCGCAAGGTGGCCCGCAAGAAGGTCACCTCGGGCCCGGCGCTGCCCGGCAAGCTGGCGGATTGCACCAGCCAGGACCTGGCCATGACGGAGCTGTTCCTGGTGGAGGGCGACTCGGCGGGCGGCTCCGCCAAGCAGGCCCGGAACCGCGAATACCAGGCCATCCTGCCCCTGCGCGGCAAGATTCTCAACACCTGGGAGGTCGAGTCCGAGGCCGTTCTGGGCAGCCAGGAGGTACACGACATTTCCGTGGCCATCGGCGTGGATCCCGGCTCGGATTCGATTTCGGGGCTGAGATACGGAAAGATCATCATCCTGGCAGACGCCGATTCCGACGGCCTGCACATCGCCACGCTGCTGTCCGCGCTGTTCATGAAGCATTTCCAGCCGCTGGTGGAGACCGGCCACGTGTTCGTCGCGATGCCGCCCCTCTATCGCATCGACGTGGGCAAGGAAACCTTCTACGCGCTGGACGCAGAGGAGCGACAGGGCATCATGGAAATGATCGCGGCGGAGAAAAAGAAGGGCAAGGTCTCCGAGACCCGCTTCAAGGGCCTGGGCGAAATGAACCCGCTGCAGTTGCGGGAAAGCACCATCGATCCGGACACGCGCCGGCTGGTGCAGCTCACGGTGGAAAGCGAGAAGGCAACGGTCAGGATGATGGACATGCTGCTGGCCAAGAAGCGGGCCGCCGATCGCAAGGCCTGGCTCGAGGACAAGGGCGATCTCGCGACATTGTAAAATGGGCGTGTCCGCCTTTTCCCGGAGGAGATGCCCCATGAGCACCATCCGAAATCTTGTTATCGCTGCCGGCCTGGTACTGCTGGGCGGATGCAGCGCCGTCTACAGCCCCGTGCCACTCGGCGAAGACCCCCTGCCCCTGGTCGCGGCCGACTGGGAAGGCACCTGGCTGTTCGAAGGGGATATCGTGAAGGTCCGGGTCACCGATGCCGGGCAGGGCAAGCTCAGGCTGCTGGCGATTGACGGCGGAGAACTCGACGTGGTCGACGTGCACATTCGCACCTCCGGCGGCTGGAATTTCATCAGCATGCCGGACGAGGAAGACGGCGAAGATCCCGATTCGCCCGACACGAACGAGGACGGGCAACTTCACTATGCCTGGGGCCGGATCGTCATCGAGGGCGACCAGCTGATCGTCTGGGCCCCGGACGTGGCGAAATTCCGGCGGCTGGTCAGGGAGGAAAAACTGCCCGGCAGCCTGGTCGGACCGGACGGCAAGCCGGGCGACAACGTCTACCTGGGCCAACTCGAGGCCGCGCATTACACCCTCATCACCTCCGGTGAAGAGGGCGTGTTGATGGACTGGGACGAACCCGGCGTCGGCATCCGCGTCGCGAAATAGGGTTCGACCCGGCAGGAAACGCAACGATTCGCACCGCGGATCACGAACGATAGTGCAACCATGACAGACATCACCCAGAGCTTTACCGAGCACGAAAGCATACCGCTGAAGGACTACGCCGAGCGCGCCTACCTGGATTACTCCATGTACGTGGTGCTCGACCGCGCCCTGCCGCACATCGGCGACGGCCTGAAACCGGTGCAGCGGCGCATCGTCTACGCCATGAGCGAGCTCGGCCTGAGCGCGGCCTCCAAGCACAAGAAGTCGGCCCGCACGGTCGGCGACGTGCTCGGCAAGTTTCACCCGCACGGCGACTCGGCCTGTTACGAGGCCATGGTGCTCATGGCCCAGCCCTTTTCCTACCGCTACCCGCTGATCGACGGCCAGGGCAACTTCGGCTCGCCGGACGATCCCAAGTCCTTCGCCGCCATGCGCTACACCGAGTCGCGCCTGGCGCCCTACGCGCGCACCCTGCTGACGGAACTGGGCATGGGCACGGTGGACTGGCAGCCCAATTTCGACGGCACGATGAAGGAACCGGAATTGCTGCCCGCACGGCTGCCCAACGTGCTGCTCAACGGCAGCACCGGCATCGCGGTCGGCATGGCGACCGATATCCCGCCGCACAACCTGAACGAGGTGGTGACGGCCTGCATTCGCCTGCTGGACAAGCCGAAGTCCACCGTCGAGGAGCTGTGCGAGCACGTCAAGGGTCCCGATTACCCGACCGAGGCGGAGATCATCACCCCGCGCGAAGATCTCTTGAAGATGTACGAGACCGGTCACGGCTCGGTGAAGATGCGCGCCGTGTGGGAGAAGGAAGAAGGTGAGATCGTGATCACCGCCCTGCCCCACCAGGTTTCGCCGGCCAAGGTGCTCGAGCAGATCGCCACGCAGATGCGGGGCAAGAAGCTGCCCATGGTGGACGACCTGCGCGACGAGTCGGATCACGAGAACCCGACCCGCCTGGTGATCGTGCCGCGCTCGAACCGGGTGGACATCACGCAGCTCATGAACCACCTGTTCGCGACCACCGACCTGGAACGCAACTACCGGGTCAACCTGAACATCATCGGCAACAACGGCAAGCCGCAGGTGCTCAACCTCAGGGAGTTGCTCCGGCAATGGCTGAAGTTCCGCATGGACACGGTCACCCGCCGGCTCGAGTTCCGCCTGGATCAGGTGGTGGACCGCCTGCACATCCTGGAAGGCCTGCTGATCGCCTACCTGAACATCGACGAGGTCATCCAGATCATCCGCACGGCGGACAAGCCGAAGCCCGCCCTGATGGAGCGTTTCGACCTGACGGGCACCCAGGCCGAGGCCATCCTGGAATTGAAACTGCGCAACCTCGCCAGGCTCGAGGAAATCAGGATCCGCGGGGAGCAGGAGGAACTGGAGGAGGAGCGCGGGTCGCTGGAGACCATCCTCGGCTCGAAAACCCGCCTCAAGACCCTGATCAAGCAGGAGCTGACCGCGGACGCGAAGAAATACGGCGACGCCCGAAGTTCGCGCCTCGAGGAGCGCGAGGCCGCACAGGCCCTCAAGGAAGAGGACCTGGTGCCGTCCGAGCCCTCGACCATCGTGCTCTCGAAATCCGGCTGGGTGCGGGCGGCCAAGGGGCATGACATCGACCCCCTGAGCCTGAACTACAAGGCGGGCGACGAATTCCAGGACGCCGCGCGGGGCCGCAGCAACCAGCAGGCGGTGTTCCTGGATTCGACCGGGCGCGCCTACGCCCTGCCGGCGCACACCCTGCCTTCCGCGCGCGGCCTCGGGGAACCGCTCACCAGCCGCTTCAACACACCGGAGGGCGCCCGCTTCGTCTACGCCCTGGCCGGCGACAGCGAACAGAAGATCGTGCTGGCCAGCACCTTCGG
>JABAHR010025967.1_pt2 | contig 18306 bp, 22 predicted proteins | sample 7062101 | NCBI WGS metagenome assembly JABAHR01 (sample SAMN14534553, study PRJNA622989) | marine sediment metagenome | biome: marine biome [ENVO:00000428]; feature: marine pelagic biome [ENVO:01000023]; material: deep marine sediment [ENVO:00002113] | place: India: Gulf of Kutch | collected... | reverse complement strand
GAAAAGCCCCACGGCGGCGGCGAGGAGTGCTGTGCAAGTCGTTCTCATGACAGGAAAACGCGCATGGCCCATGGCGGTTCCTTGGCTCAGCCGCCGGCCTGCCAGGTGGCAATCGCCTCTATCGGATAGAGCAGCATCACCACGTTGAGGGTGAGATTGTCGCGGATCACCACCAGCGCCAGCAATTCGAGGAACAGCCCCAGCGCCACGCTGGCCCATGCCGGCAGGCGCAGGGCAATCATGAAGCCGAGCGCCATCCAGCCGATATCGGCCGCCGAGTTGACGATGGAATCGCCCGAATAGCCCCAGCTGATGGTGACCTCGCGATAGCGGTTGATGACCATCGGCGTGTTCTCGGCGATCTCCCACGCCGATTCCACCACCACCGCAATCGGCAGCGCCCAGCGCGCGGGCCTGCCGCCGAACAGCTTCAGCCTGGTCCACAGCAGCCAGGCAACGAAGGCCATGATCAGTCCGTGGGTGAAGTGGCTCGGCGCATACCAGTCCGACAGGTGCTGGCTGTTTTCCGAGCTCTGCACCACGCCGTGCCACAGCTTTACCGTGCCGCAGCTGCAGATCGGCGGGCGGTCCATGGCAAACAGCACGGCGACGGCGACAAGCGCCAGCAGCAGGGCGGCGATCAGAGCCTTGCGATGGGGATAGAGTGCGCGCATGCGGCGATTAGTGCAGGCTTCGCGCCAATGCGCAAGCTCCCCGCCGTGCCCCTCCACGATACAGACCAGGGGCCGTGATTGCGCTCCCCCGGCAATCCGCTAAGGCAAGCTCCATGAGCGGTCGGACGTGCGATATTGCCATTGTCGGCGGGGGTCTTGCAGGCGGCCTCACCGCGCTGGCGCTGGCTCGCCATCGCCCGGAAATTTCGCTGAGGCTGATCGAGGGCGGACCCGCGCCCGGCGGCAACCATCGCTGGAGCTGGTTCGCCAGCGATCTCGATGCCGCGGGGCACGCCTTGCTGCAACCGATCCGCAAGGTCGAATGGGCAGACGGCAACCATGTCGCCTTCCCCGCCTTCCGCCGCCGCCTGCACACGCCCTATGCGAGCATGGCGTCGGCCGACTTCGCCGCCGCGCTGGAGCGCGAATTGCCGCCTGAAGCGATCCGCCTCAATGCCGAGGCCAGTGCGCTCGATGCGCAGGGCGTGACGCTTGCCAGTGGCGAACGGATCAGCGCCCGCAGCGTGATCGACGCGCGCGGCTTTGCCCCGAGCGCCCACCTCCAGGGCGGCTGGCAGGTGTTCATGGGCCGCCACCTGCGCACCGCAACGCCGCATGGCCTCGCCCGCCCGATCATCATGGATGCCCGCGTCGAACAGCTTGGCGGCTATCGCTTTGTCTACACCCTGCCGCTCGGCGCCTGCGACCTGTTCGTCGAGGACACCTATTACCAGGACACGCCCGAGCTCGACCGTTCGGCCCTGTCCGCGCGGATCGACGCCTATTGCCGCCGGCTCGGCTGGCAAGGCGATATCCTCGGCAGCGAGACCGGCGTGCTGCCGGTCGTCACCGGCGGCAGCTTCGCCGCCTTCCAGGCCGAGAACAGGATCGAAGGTGTCACCATGATCGGCGGGCGCGGCGGCTTCATCCACCCGCTGACCAGCTACACCCTGCCTTTCGCTGTCGCCACCGCACTCGCCATCGCCGAGGATGCCGACCTGCCCGGCGAACAGCTTTCCGCCAAGATGGAAGCCCGCGCCCGCCAGCACTGGGGACGCACCGGCTTCTACCGCAAGCTCGGTTCGATGCTGTTCGGCGCCGCCCGCCCGGGGCAGCGATACCGCGTCTTCCAGCGCTTCTACCGCCTGCCCGAACGGCTGATCGAGCGCTTTTATGCCGGGGGCACGACCGTGGGCGACAAGATCCGCATCCTTGTCGGCAGGCCGCCGGTTCCGCTGGGGCGGGCAATGGGTGCAATCTTCAGCGGCAGGCCGCGCCTGCTGCCGTCAGAGGACGGGGTGCAAGGATGAGTCTCGCCGAAGGACGAAACGCCTGCGTGGTGGGGGCCGGTTTCGGCGGCATGGCGCTGGCCATAAGGCTGCAGGCGGCCGGCATTGCCACCACCGTGATCGAGGCGCGCGACAAGCCCGGCGGGCGCGCCTATTTCTGGCAAAGGGACGGCTTCACCTTCGATGCCGGGCCGACCGTGGTCACCGACCCTGCCTGCCTGCGCGAATTGTGGGAGCTGACCGGCCACGACATGGACGAGGACATTGAGCTGGTGCCGGTCTCGCCCTTCTACCGGCTCAGCTGGCCCGACGGCACGCATTTCGACTATTCCAACGATCTTGAACACTTGCGCCGGGAAATCACCCGCCTCGATCCCGCCGACGTGCAGGGCTACGAGGCGTTCCAGCATTATGCTGCGGGCGTCTACGAGGAAGGCTACGTCAAGCTCGGCTCCGTGCCGTTCCTCAGTTTCTCCAGCATGATCAAGGCGGCCCCGGCACTGGCAAAATACCAGGCCTGGCGTTCGGTCTATTCCATCGTCAGCAAATATATCCGCAACGAGAAACTGCGCGAGGCACTGAGCTTCCACACGCTGCTGGTCGGCGGCAACCCGATGAAGACCTCCAGCATCTATGCCCTGATTCACAAGCTGGAGATGGACGGCGGCGTGTGGTGGACGCGCGGCGGCACCAACCGCCTGATCGCCGGCATGGTGCGCCATTTCGAGCGGCTCGGCGGGACCATGCGGCTGGGCGACGCGGTGGAGCAGGTCGAGACCGAGGGCCGGCGGGTAACGGGCGTGCGCACGAAATCGGGCTGGTCAGGGCGTTTCGATGCGGTCGCCAGCAACGGCGACATTATGCATTCCTATCGCGACCTGCTGGGCGCCAGCGAGCGCGGGCGGAAATATGCCAGGAGCCTGGCCCGCAAGAGCTTCTCGCCCTCGCTGTTCGTGGTCCACTTCGGGATCGAGGGCACCTGGCCGGGCATCCCCCATCACTCGATCCTGTTCGGCCCGCGCTACCACGGCCTGCTGGAGGACATTTACGAGCGCGGCGTGCTGCCGGCGGATTTCTCCATCTACCTGCACCATCCGACGGTGACCGACCCCTCCATGGCGCCGGAAGGCATGAGCACGTTCTACGCCCTCATTCCCGTTGCCCACCAGGGCAAGCTGTCGCTCGACTGGGACAAGGTCGGGCCGCAGCTGGCCAGGCGCGTGCTCGACGAGGTCGGGCGGCGGCTGATCCCCGACATCCACGACCGGGTGGTCACCAGCTTCCACTACACGCCGAAGGACTTCAGCCACGACCTCAACGCCCACCTCGGCAGCGCCTTCAGCCTCGAGCCGGTGCTGACCCAGAGCGCCTGGTTCCGCGGCCACAACCGCGACGACAAACTGAGCAATTTCTACCTCGTCGGCGCTGGCACGCATCCGGGCGCAGGCATTCCCGGCGTGGTCGGCAGCGCCAAGGCCACGGCGGGGCTTATGATCGGCGATCTGAGCTGATCATTCCGGCCGCCTTGCTGCAGGTGCTGGCTACCACCCTGCCTTATCATTCGCCGGTGGTCCCGGTCGGACACGAACCGCGCTGGGAATGGGTCGCGCGCAATGACCGGGCCGATTTCTACTGGGACGCGGCCTTTGGGCAGGAACAGAACGATTCCAACTCGGACACGTACTACGCCATCACGATAACCGTGCCGCGCCCGGAGGAGGAAGGCGGGCCTCGCGCCGCCAGCGCCCTTTCCTTCCACTGGGTGTTCGCCGTGGATTGCGCCCGGCAACTGATCGGCATTGCCGACTATGCCACCACCACGCAGGACGGACGCATCTTCGAACGCCACACCCCGGAGGCGGTATCGATGCAACCTGTCGACGCGCCGCCGCGAGGTGCCATCACGCAGGCGCTGGCTGATCGCGTTTGCGAGGCCTGACTTGCCTCCGCGCAGCAGACCGGCAGAAGTTGCGTGCGGGGCTTATGATCGGCGATCTCTCGCGCTAAGGCTCGGGTCATGAATCGTCTTGCAGTCTATTGCGGTTCCGCCAGCCCGCCCGATCCGCGCTACATCGAACTGGCGCGCGAGGTTGGCGACACGCTGGCGCGGGCCGGCATCGGCGTCGTCTATGGCGGCGGCAAGGTCGGGCTGATGGGGGCGCTGGCCGATGGCGCGCTGGCAGCAGGCGGCGAGGTGATCGGCGTCATTCCCGATGCGCTGGAGGGCCACGAACTGGCCAACCGCAATTGCAGCGAGCTGCACGTGGTCGAGACCATGCACCAGCGCAAGCAGGCCTTCACCGACCTCAGCGACGGCTTCGTCACCCTGCCCGGCGGGGTCGGCACGATGGACGAATTGTGGGAAGCGGTCAGCTGGGCCCAGCTTGGCTATCACGCCAAGCCGGTCGGCCTACTCAATGCCTTCGGCTATTACGACGGGCTGCTGGAATTCAACCGGCAGATGGCTGAGGCCGGCTTCGTGCGCGAGGCGCATCGCGGGATCATCCTCGATGCAACGACGATCGGCGAATTGCTGGGCAAGATGGCGGCCTACACGCCGATCACCAACGTGCTGCAGATCCGGGCGGAGGACTTGTGAAGCGCCCGCGCATGCTGGCCCCTTCGCGGGTGCTGCGCGAAACGCCGCGCCAGTCCGGCGGCGGGCGACCGCGGGCAGCGCTGGTGCGGCGGGCGCGGGACAGCATCAGCAAGGGCTCGAAAAGCTTTGCCGCCGCTTCGCTGCTGTTCGACCGCACCACGCGTGAACGCGCGCACCTGCTCTATGCCTGGTGCCGCCGCTGCGACGACATTGCCGACGGGCAGGACCACGGCGGAGAGCTCGCGCTCGATGACGGAAGGGCGCGCGACCGGGTGGAAGCGATCCGCGTGCTGTCGCACCGCGCGCTGGAGGGCAAGCCGACCGCCGAGCTCGCCTTCGACGCGCTCGGAATGGTGGCGGCCGAATGCGGCCTGACGCGCGAGGAAGTGGACGACGTGATCGACGGTTTCGCGCTTGACGGGGCCGGCTGGCGGCCGCGCAGCGAAGCCGACATGATGCGCTATTGCTTCCATGTCGCCGGTGCGGTGGGCGTGCTGATGGCGCGGATCATGGGCGTGAGGGCGGACGATCACGAGGTGCTCGACAGGGCCTGCGACCTCGGCCTCGCCTTCCAGCTCAACAATATCGCCCGCGACATCTGGGAAGACGATGCCGCCGGGCGCTGCTACCTGCCGGTGGAATGGCTGGTGGAGGCCGATATCCCTCCCGGCCAGCACATGAAGCCGCAATATCGCGCGCAGCTGGTGGTGCTGGTCCGCCGCCTGCTCGACCTTGCCGTGCAGCACGAGGCCGCCGCACGGCTGGGCGCGGCGCATCTGCGCTTCCGCCAGCGCTGGGCGGTGCTGGCCGCGGCGCGCATCTATGGCGCGATCGGCCGCGAAGTGGGCAAGCGGGGAGAGGCGGCGTGGGACCACCGCGTTCACACCGGTTTCGCCGCCAAGGCGGGGCACATCGCCGCCGCTTTGTTCGAAGCCATGCGCAAGCCGCCAGCGCCGGAACAGATGCCGCACTGGACGCGGGGGGAGCTGATGGTGATGGCGCGCATGGACGCACCGCCCGCGCCCATTCCGCAAACGCCGCTGCGCGACGAGGAGGTGCGGCCCGCCGCGCCGAACGACACCAGCAACTGAAACGGGGCGATCAGCCCTTCATCACATCGTGCATGGCGAGGTAGCGGCGCGCATCGCGCGGGCGGCGGAACAGCACGCCGCGCTCGCTGAACAGGATCAGGGCCAGGCCGGTCAGGCTGCACAGCACCAGCGCCAGCGCCAGCGGCAGCGAGCTGCCATCGTAGAACTGGCCGATGAGGATGCCGATCACCGCGCCCATGCTCATGCGGATGAAGGCCTGTGCCGAGGATGCCGCGCCCGCCGTATGTTCGAAAGGCTGCATGGCGATCGAGCCGAAATTGGCGCCGGTAAAGCCGAGCAGGCACAGGTTCGCCCCGATTAGCGGGATGAACAATGCCAGCGAATTGGGCGCAAGGACGGCGGCGGTCAGTTGCAGCAGGGCGATGCAGATGAACAGGATCAGCGCCGTGTGGCTGACCCGCCGGGCGCCGAATCGCTCGACGATACGCGAGTTGACGAAGCTCGATACGGCGAGCGTCGCCGCCGTGCCGCCAAATATCAGCGGGAAGGCATCGCCGGCACCGAAATGCTCGGCGATCAGCTGCTGGGCTGAATTGACGTAGCCGAACACCGCCCCGAAGGTCAGCCCGCTGGCAAGGACATAGCCGATGGCGACGCGCGTGCGCAGGGTCAGCGGCAGGTTATGGGCGACATGGCGCCAGTCGACCGGCTGCACCTCTTCCGGCGCCAGCGTTTCCGGCAGGCGGATCCACGCCCAGATCGTCACCGCGAAGCACAACAGGCCGAGCGTGGTGAAGATCCACGGCCAGTCGGCGAATTGCAGCACCGCCTGGCCGAGGCTCGGCGCGAGCACCGGCACGATCATGAAGACGATGAAGATCAGCGACAGCAGGCGCGCCATGGCATCGCCTTCGAAGCGGTCGCGGATGATCGCCGCGGGCAGCACCATCAGCCCGGCAGTGCCGAAGCCCTGCAGCGCGCGCAGCGCCAGCAACATGTCGAATGTCGGCGCCACGGCGCAGGCAAGCGAGGTGGCGATATAGATGCCGAGACTGAAGAACAGCACCGGGCGGCGGCCGAAGCGGTCGGCGAAGGTGCCAGGCACCAGCGAGCCGATGCCATTGGCCAGCAGGTAGACGCCGACCACCAGTTGCCGCTGGTTGGGATCGGTCACGCTCATCGAGCTGGCGATCTCGTCGAGCGCCGGCAGCATGCCGTCGATGGCCAGCGCATTGAGGCTCATCAGCGCCGCCATCAGCACCACGAACTCGCCGCGCTTCAACGAGCGCCCGTCTCCGGTGGACGAGGAAATCCATGATTCTGTCAGCGTTGCCATGCCGGGTGTCTAGGGATTGTGCGTTTGCGAAGGAAGAAGATTGTATGTTCTGCTGACAATTTCAACAGCAGCTGTGGCAAATGGCAAGGGCGGGATGACCTCAACGCCTGCACGTCGTAAATTGCCCGCATGGCGAATCCGCACGGCGACAACGAGGATGGCGAGGAGGCACAGGGCCTCAGGAAGATCATCCATGTCGACATGGATGCCTTCTTCGCCAGCGTCGAGCAGCGCGACAATCCCGAACTGCGCGGAAAGCCGGTGGCGGTCGGCGGCGCGGGTGGGCGCGGCGTGGTCGCGGCGGCAAGCTACGAGGCGCGCAGATATGGCGTGAAGAGCGCCATGCCCTCGGTCACGGCGCAGAGGAAATGCCCGCAGCTGGTGTTCGTCAAGCCGCGCTTCGAAACCTATCGCGAGGTCTCAGGACAGATACGCGCGATCTTCCGCCGCTACACCCCGCATGTCGAACCCCTGAGCCTCGACGAGGCCTATCTCGACGTGACCGAGGACTTGCGCGGGATCGGCTCGGCCACCCGCATCGCCGAGCTGATCCGCGCCGAGATCCGCGCCGAGACCCAGCTCACCGCCAGCGCCGGCGTTTCCTACAACAAGTTCCTCGCCAAGCTCGCCAGCGACCAGAACAAGCCCGACGGCATGTGCCTGATCCGTCCCGGCCAGGGCGCCGCCTTCGTGGCGCAATTGCCGGTGCGGCGCTTCCACGGCATCGGCCCCAAGGGGGCGGAGAAGATGGCCAGGCTGGGAATTACGACCGGGGCCGACCTGGCGGAAAAGGATGCGCCATGGCTGCGCGCCCATTTCGGCTCCTTCGGCGACTATCTCTATCGCGCCGCGCGCGGCATCGATTTGCGGCCGGTGCGCGCCAACCGCATCCGCAAGTCGCTGGGCGGCGAGCGGACCTTCTTCGAGGACATCGACGATCCCGACGAACTGCGCGCCACGCTCGATCGCATCATCGACATCGTGTGGGAGCGGATCGAACGGGCCGAAGTGCGCGGGCGCACGGTGACGCTGAAACTCAAGTTCACCGATTTCCAGATCGCCACGCGCTCGCGCTCATTGCCTGCCCCGGTGGCGGACAAGAAGCAGTTCGCGCGAATGGCGGTGGAGATCCTCGAAGACGAGCTGCCCCTGCCGATGCCGATCCGGCTGATGGGGCTGACGCTGAGCAATCTCGAACGCGAGGGCGAGGAGGAGGAGCGCCCGCGCGACGATGCGCAACTGTCGCTTTTGTGAAGTCCCTCGCCGCTTGCCTCGATCGCGGCGGGAGTTAGCTAAAACAGGTGACAGACTGATTGGCCGCGGAAAGCAGCCGCGCCACCGGCAGGTCGCTTTTCCCCGCCACTGCCGCATCGAACACCGCGCGCTTGTCGTCCCCGCGAATGACGAACATCAGCGCATCGCTGTCGAGCAGGGCCGGAATGGTCAGGGTAATGCGGTCGAAGGGCGCTTCGGGCGGCAGCGGGTCGGGCGTCAGCCGGCGCAAGGCCTGCGGATCGTCGACCTGCGGATCGGTGTTGGGAAACAGCGAGGCGATGTGCCCGTCGGCCCCCATGCCGAGCCAGACCAGCGCAAAATGCGGCGGCCGGGCATCCTCGGTCAGCGTCGCCACCTCGGCCCCGACAGGCTCCAGCAGGGCGCGGATCTTGCCGGTATTGCTGGCCGGATGATCCTCCGGGACGATCCGGTCGTCGCCCGGCCACACGCTGATGCGGCTCCACGCGAGATCGCTTTCGGCGAGGATTTCGAGGATCGGGAACGGCGTCGAACCGCCCGGCACGCTGATCGCCAGCCGCCCCTCGCTGCGGGCCAGGCCAGCGGCCAGCAGGCCATGCAGGAAGCGCGCGATATCAGCGTTGGCGGCATTTTCGATGATGTCGATTCCGGTCATGGCCCCTCCCCTAATGCAAAGGCCGCCGGAACGCGATGCTCCGACGGCCTTCTTTGTGACGCGCCCGGTCGAGAGGGGGGAGGGAATCCCGGACGCGCCTTGAACCCTCGTGCCGGTCAGTCGAGCAGGGCGGAGAGGAACCACACGCGCTGTTCGGCCATGTCAGTCCAGTCGTCGATCATGCCATCGGTGGCAATGTCGCCGGCCTCGTCCGCTGCCTCCTTCAGCGCCTTGAGGCTGGCGACCAGCCGCGCATTGTCGTCGCGCAGCTCACCGATCATCGCTTCGGCAGAAATCGTCGCATCGTCCTGGNNACCGAGCCGATCGAGGTCAGCGTCAGCGCGCCATTCTTGCGCACGCGCTCGGCGATGAGGTCGACCTGGCCGAAGATCTCGGTCGCCTGTTCGTCGAACAACAGGTGCAGGTCGCGAAAGCGCGGGCCCTTCACGTGCCAGTGGAAGTTCTTGGTCTTGAAATAGAGCGCCATGTGGTCGGCGAGCAGGCCATTGAGGCCCTCGACCAGGGCGGTTTTCGAATTGCTGTTGTCCTGTGTCATCTTCGATTTCCCCTTTGCTGCTGACCAATCTAGTCATCCCGCACGCAAAGGAAAGATCGACTTGGGCGAATAGTAGCTATCAGAATGATCGTATTTGACGATTAAAGACTGATTCCCCTCGCGCTCATGCCGAGGACCAGCGCGGCCAGCACCAGCAGCGCCCCGACCACTTGCGCCAGCCGGCGGACGGGCAGGTTCTGTTCCCACCTTTGGCCGGCCACCATGGCGATCGACAGCGCCGCCAGCGCGCCCGCCGCGCCGCCGGCGAAGGTCAGCTCCAGCCGGTCCGTCGCCACCACCATGGCCAGCACGATGAAGCGCGCGGCATCGGTGAACTGGGCTGCTGCCAGGACAATGAAGATCGCCCCGGTCGAGCGGGTCGGCTCCTGCGGCCGGGCAGGCGCGCGCAGGATCGCCACTTCGAGCCCTGCCAGCAGCAGCGCCAGGGCGACGAACATCTGCTTGCCCGCACCCGCCATGGCCGGCGCCAGCGCATGGCCCAGCCATGCGGCGAAGAGCGTCGTCAGCAGCGAGGAGGCGACTACCACCAGCCACAGGCCCGGGCCCGGACCCAATGCGGCAGACAGCCGCGCCACGCGCAATTGCTCGCGCCCGGCGATGGTCACCACCAGGCAGGCAAGGAAGGTGAGGAAGAAGGCAGGCATGACGGCGCTATAGACCGTAAACCTTTGGAGCGGGTGAAGGGAATCGAACCCTCGTCGTCAGCTTGGGAAGCTGCTGCTCTACCATTGAGCTACACCCGCTTGCCGGCGGGCGCGATTGCCACAGGGCAGGCCCCCGGTCAATCGCCGCGTTCGTGCACCGGAAAAATGCTTTCAGGCTCCCGCTTGTTGCCAAAAACGGACATTTTCAATCTCAATTGTGTCGACAGTCCGCTTGGCGGGTAGCAGCGGCCCGCGAGTCTGGTTATTGAACCGATTCGAAAAGGTCCGTGAGGGAGATGCGGGCCTTGGACAATCAAGGAGCCGACCCATGCCGCTGGTCAACATGAAACCATTGCTTCGTCACGCGATGGACAATCACTATGCCGTCGCCGCGTTCAACCTCGTCGATTACAACACCACCAAGGGAATGGTGGAAGCGGCAGAGGCGCTCGATGCGCCGGTGATCTGCCAGACCAGCGCCAAGACCATCAAGTATTTCAGCCACAAGGAAATCGTCTCCTGGGCGCGCACCGCGGCGGAAGACAGCCCGGTGCCGGTGGTGCTCCATCTCGACCATTGCAAGGATATCGAGATGATCGAGGAATGCGCCAAGGCGGGCTGGACCTCGATCATGATCGACGCTTCGGAGTTCCCCTTCGAGGAGAACCTCGAAATGTCCAAGCGGGTGCGCGACATCGCTGAGAAATACGGTGTCGGCATGGAAGCCGAACTGGGCCAGATCATGGGCGTCGAGGACGACATGGTGGTGGACGAGGCGGATTCGGTGCTGACCGATCCGGCCGATGCCAAGCGCTTCTGCGACGCGCTCGACCTGTCCGCCTTCGCCTGCGCCGTGGGAACGGCCCACGGCTTCTACAAGGGCGAGCCGGTGGTCGATTTCGACCGCATCGCGGCAATCAATGCCGCCACCAACACGCCGATGGCGCTGCATGGCGGCACCGGCCTTTCCGACGAGACCTTCGCCAAGGCCATCGCCCGCGGCTCGGCCAAGGTGAACATCTCGACCAATCTCAAGCACGTCTTCGTCAAGAGCTTCGTCGAATACCACCGCCAGAACCCCGATGATTACGAGCCGCTGCGGGTGATCGATGCGCAATACCAGGCGTGCAAGGAGCTGTTCGCCAGCTTCATCGAGAAGTTCGGCGGCAAGGGCCAGGGCTCGCAGTTCCTCGCCACGCTCAAACAAGCGGCCTGAGGAGAGACAGGGGGCATGATCAAGGCACTTATCTTCGATTGCGACGGCGTGCTGGTGGATACCGAGCGTGACGCCCATCGCGTCGGCTTTAACCTCGCCTTCAAGGAATTCGGCATCGATGCCGAATGGAGCGTCGATCTATATGCAAGAATGCTGCTGGTCGCCGGCGGCAAGGAACGCATGACCGCCTATTTCGACGAATTCGGCTGGCCAGAGGACAAGGTCGCCGAACATGGCGGCAAGGCAGAGCTGATCGCCGCGCTGCACAAGTACAAGACCGCCCAGGTCTCCGAGATCGTCAAGGACCTGCCGGTGCGCCCGGGCGTGCTGCGCATCATCGACGAGGCGATGGACGCGGGCGTGCGGCTGGGCGTGTGCACCACTTCCAACCCCAGGTTCATCGAATGCCGTGCTCGACTTGTTCGGGGCCGAGCGCAAGGCAGCCTTTGAATTCGTCCATGCCGGCGATGTCGTCAGCAAGAAGAAGCCAGATCCGGAAATCTACCTGCTGGCGCTCGAAACGCTTGGCCTGCCGCCATCCGACTGCGTGGTCGTGGAAGACAGCCGCAACGGCCTGCTGGCCGCATCTGGCGCGGGCATTCCCACGATCATCACCACCAGCACCTATACGGTGGACGAGGATTTCACCGAAGCGGCCCGGGTCGTTCCCGAACTGGGCGACGCGCCGAACAACACCGTAACGATTGAAGACCTGGCCCAGCTCGCCGCATAGGCAGCGGCCCGAGGGAGAGAGACATGAGCACGATTTCGCTCGAGCAGATCGAGAAGACCATCGATATCACCTGCGACACGGTGATCGCCAACGAGAAGTATTTTTCCGACCTCGACGGCCTTGCCGGAGACGGGGATTTCGGCACTTCGCTGGCCACCGGCTTCAAGGTCATCAAGGCCGAACTGCCGGAGATCGACAAGAGCGCGGTGGGCGCCATGCTGCTGAAGATCGCGATGATCTGTTCCAAGCATGTCGGCGGCTCCTCCGGCCCGATCTGGGGCACTGGCTTCATGCGCAGCGGCATGGTCGCCAAGGGGCTGAGCGAAGTCACCTATGAACAGCTGACAGAGATGCTCGGCTCCGCCATCGAGGGGATCGTCGCCCGCGGCGGAGCCCAGCGCGGCGACAAGACCCTGCTCGATGCGCTGTGGCCGATCCACGAGAAGATGCAGGAGATGGACGGTTCCGACCTCGGCGCCGTGCTCGCCGCCGTCACTGCCGAGGCCGACAAGGCAATCGACGAGACGCGCACTCTGGTGGCCCATCGCGGCCGCGCCAGCCAGGTCGGCCAGCGCAGCGCCAACACCCCCGATCCCGGCATCGTCGGCATCGCCACCATCCTCAATGACTGGTGCAAGGCCTATGGGGTCGACTACAGCCCCACCGCACCGGAACTGAACCGCTGACAACACCGAAACACCCAAGGGAGAGAGCAACATGAAGAAATTCGTCAACAATCCGGAGAACTTCGTTCCCGAATTCATGGCCGGCGTGATCGCCGCCAACCCGGACCTGCTGGAGGCCATGCCGGAATTCCAGCTGATCAAGCGCAAGAACGTCGATGCGTCCAANNCAAGGTCGCCATCGTCCAGGGTTCGGGCTCGGGCCACGAGCCGGCGCATGTGATGGCCGTCGGCCCCGGCATGCTGACCGCCGCCTGCCAGGGGCCGGTGTTCGCCGCCCCGCCGGTGGATGCCTGCTACGAGACGATCAAGTCGGTTGCCACCGATGCCGGCGTGCTGGTGCTGGTCAACAACTACCAGGGCGACCGCATGGCGTGGGACATGGCCTGCGAAATGGCCGAGGCCGAGGGCGTCAAGCTGAAGCAGTTCATCATCAACGATGACGTTGCCGTGCAGGACAGCCTCTACACCGTCGGCCGCCGCGGCGTGGCCGGCAATTTCTTCGTCATGAAGGCGGCTGGCGCTGCTGCCGAGGCGGGCGCCGATCTCGACGCGGTCTATGCCGTGGCCGACAAGGTCAACAACAATGTCCGCACCATGGGCCTGGCGCTGACCAGCTGCATCCCGCCGGCCAAGGGCGACCCGATCTTCGACATCGGCGACGACGAGATGGAAGTCGGCGTCGGCATCCATGGCGAGCCGGGCCGCGAGCGGACCAAGATCAAGCCGGCCGATGAGATCACCGAGCTGCTGTTTGCCGCCGTTGCCGACGACCTGCCCTATAATTCGGGCGACCGGGTGGCGCTGATGATCAATGGCCTTGGCGGCACGCCGCCGGCAGAGCTCTACGTGCTCTACAACAAGGCCGCCGCGCTGTGCGCCGATCGCGGGCTGACCGTGGCGCGCAACTATGTCGGCGAATATTGCACCGCCATCGAGATGGCCGGCTGCTCGCTGACGCTGCTCAAGCTCGACGGCGAGCTGGAAGAACTGCTGGCAGCGCCTGCGGAGACCGCCTGCCGGATCTTCTGATCCAACCGATCTGCCGAACAAGCGAAACGCCCGGTCCTCCACACACGGAGGGCCGGGCGTCTTTAAATCCGAAGCGGCGGCACCCGAAGGTGCCGCCGCACGGACCGGGAGCGCGGTCCGTTACTGGTTACGGGCGCGATCCCCGTCCGCCCGGATCACGAGGATCTCGACGGTTCCGCGGCGCAGCTGCTGGAGCTGTTCCTGGGCGTCGTCATGGGCGCGGGCCTGGCAGCGACGGGCTGCGCGGAAGTCATCCAGAGGACGCACGTGCCTGATCGGGCAGACGGTCTCGACGGCATCGTCGATGCGGTCCTGGAGTGCCGCCATTCCGGCTTCCGAGTTGATGTTGAAGTCGCCCGCATGAATGGTGACGGTCCGTTCCCCGGCAGCGGCGGCGGAGGTGGAGGCAGCCAGAGCAAGGACGGCGAAAGCGGTGCTGATAATCGTGTTACGCATGGTTCATTCCTTCCGGTTCGGTTCTCATGACGCGTCGTGGCGCCACGATCTTCAACCTCTGGAGCCGGTTTCGTGTGAGCCGTGCCCCGTTGGCCATTGGGTTTTGCGCCGGACCGGATTTTTCTGCCTTGGCGTTTCGGTGATGATTGCGTGAAACTTGGCTGAAACCTGTTGTTTTCCTTAAGGTTCGGAAAAAATCGGCGGAAATTCAGTGCGCTAATACGGCAGCCTTGGGCGGATTTTCTCGCCTCAAACTTGCGTTCGGCTCCTGAAATATGCCATTTGTTGTTTGCCGGTTGGAGCGAGCCGCAATTCTTAAGGCCGAATTGGGAGGCCAATGTGGACGAAATCCGCATCGGATCGCACGTCCTGCAACCGAATCGCCAGTTGCTGCTGGATGGCCAGCATGTCCACCTCGGCCCGCGCGCGCTGGAAATCCTCACCGAACTGGCCCAGGCCGATAGCGAGGTCGTCACCAAGGACGAGCTGATGCAGGCCGTCTGGGGCGAGGTGACAGTCGAGGAAAACGCGCTGCAGGTGCATGTGACCGCGCTGCGCAAGGCGCTGGGAGAGGATGCCAAGCGGCTGCATACGCTGCGCGGCATCGGCTACCAGCTGGACCTCTCGGTGGAATCGGCGGGCATCGATGACGGTAATGATGCCAGCGATGATGGCGGCGTTGATGGCGGCGTTTATGGCGGTGGCGAGGTCGATCCGCCTGCAGATGCCGCGCCGGCGGCCAAGGTTCCGCAAAGGCTCGCGCTATATTCCATCGCTGCAGTGGCCGCGATCCTCCTGTTGGGCGCCCTGGCCTGGTTCGCCGCCACGCGTGACCAGTCTGCAGCCGCCAGCGACAGGCTGCAGGTAACGGTGATGCCATTCACGCCCACAGGTGAGGATCCGCGCGAAGTCTCGCTCGCCAGCGGAATTCCCAGCGAGCTGATCTTCCGCCTGCGGCGCGTGGATGGATTGCAGGTCATCACCGGAACGGAAGGACAAAGCCCGTCGGGACCGGCCGTGTACGGGTCAGTGCACATCGCCGGTGATGAAATGCGGCTTATCGCGCGGCTGGAGGCAGAGGACGGCGAGGTTCTCTGGTCCAACAACTACAGCCGCGATCCGAACGACCTGCTGCTGGTGCAGGAGGATATAGCCCTGTCGATTGCCGGCGCCCTGTCGGCCACCTTCGATGTCGGAGTGGAATCGCGGGAGTATGGCGGGACCGACGACCCGGAGGCCTATGCCAGTTACGTCCTCGCCCGCGCCAACATGGGCGGCGGCACCTTGATCGATCCGGCCGAGCCGCTGGAAGCCGCGCTGGAGCGGGACCCCGATTACATCAAGGCCCTTATCCAACTCACCTTCGTCGACGGCATCTCGCTCTATGGGCTGCGGGACGAGAATGAGATTCGCGACCGCATCGCCCGCATGGAAAGGAATTCGGAGAGGGCGGTGGAGCTCAACCCCGACCTTTGGGTCGGCTATGCAGCACGGGGCTGGACCGCGCTGGTGCACAAGGATTTCGTCGCTGCGGACCGGGCGCACCAGCGCGGACGCGAACTCGACCCCGGCAACGATCCCGAGCAGCGCGATATCCTTGCCAGTTTCAGCAGGCAGCTTGGCAGGTTTGGTGACGCCCGGCGCTATCGACAATCGATGGCCGCAATCGATCCGATTTTCGACGGCCCCCCGCTCCCGGAGGAAGTTATCTATTTCGAGGATTACGAGGAAATTTTCGAGATGTTCGACAGCGAGGAGCGCCCATTCCAGCCGGACAACCGGGGCTACGATGAGATGACCCTTTACTGGGCCTATGTGCTCTCGGGAGGGCGCGACGAGGCATTCGATTACGCGCGGAGCACCCGCATGCCGCAAGTCTTCGTCGATTGGGAACACAACGAAATCTTCCCCGACCTGCCCTATGACGAGTTGAAGCTGTGGGCGCAGGACTGGTTTGGCAACGCGGGCCGGGACAGGCTGGTCATTCGCGCGTTCCTTGCCAGCCAGAAGGGCAACACCCGCCTGGCAATGGATTACCTGCGGCTCGCCTTCGAACGCCGGGCGATGGGCTTTCACCAGATGATCTGGCACCCGGCGCTGGCGCCCGTCCGGCAGACGCAAGAATTCCGCGAGTGGATTGAGCAACTCGGCATTGTCGATGCCTGGCGCGAAAGCGGAAACTGGGGGAACTTCTGCCGCCCCGTCTCCGAAACCGAGTTCGAATGCCGGTAGGAGTGTCTACCGCCCCGCATCCCGCGCGGTGTTGATGTCGACCGCCTTGGGGCTCGCCGCGAACAGTTCCGTATAGGGATCGTCGCCGGTTTCCATCAGGTGCGGTTCGGTGCCTTCGCGCACGGTGGTGCGGCGCATGTCGCGTTTGTGCGCGGTGTAATCATAGTCGCCGCCGCGATGCATGGTGGCAAGGTTGTCCCAGATCACCAGGTCGCCGACCTGCCAGCTGTGGCTGAAGGTGTATTTGGGCTGCGTGGTGTGGGCGATCAAATTCTCGATCAGCTGGCGCCCCTCGGCCTTGTCCATGCCCTCGATATCCATCGTGTGGGCAGCAATGAACAGGCTTCTGCGGCCCGAACCGGCATGGTTGTGGACGATTCTGTGGCGGACCTTGGGGCGCGCGTCGATTTCTTCCTCGGAGATGTCGGCGCCGGCCTTCTTGCGGCTCCACCACAAGGTGTTGATGCCGACCTTGTCCTCGATGAAGTCCCTGGTTTCCTGCGGCAGGTCTTCATAGGCGGTGCGCGCATCGGCAAACCAGGTCTCCCCGCCCGCACCTTCGGGAGGGACCTCGTGGGCGAGCAGGATCGAATAGGAGGTGCGCTTTTCGAGGAAGGCGCTGTCGGTGTGCCACAGCCGGTCGCCCTTGCGGTATTCCACCGCCGCCGGATCGGTGGTGATCTCGCCTTCTAGGTTGAGGTTGGAGGCATCGAACAGCTCGCGGAAAGGGAGCCGCATCTTCTGCCCGTCGGGGCGCCTGGGCACGCGTTCGAGATAGCCGAAATTGCGGCTGAAGGCGACGTGCTGCTCATCCGTCAGCCCGCTGTCGCGGAAGACGCAGACACCGTATTTGTCCATCGCGTCGGTGATCTGCCCGACCTCCTCGGCGCTGAGCGGCCTGGTCAGGTCGAGGCCCGAGCAGACGGCGCCGAAATTGGGCAGGATGGGCTGGCAGTGAAGCGGCATGGTTTCCCTCTCGAAATAATGCCGCGGAACTAGCAGATTCGCACGCGCGAATCCACTTTGTTGATTTTGTCCGAACTGCCGGGCGCTGTCAGGCGGGCTTGCGCTTCTGCAGGCTGGCGCGCCGGCACTGGGCCACCAGCACGCCGTCCTGGTTGTAGGCGCGGTGGGCGAAGGTGACGATGCCCTGTTCGGGGCGCGACTTGCTCTCGCGAATGTCGAGCACTTCGGTCTCGATCCGCAGCGTATCGCCAACGAATACAGGTGCCGGAAAGCGGACCTCGTCCCAGCCTAGATTGGCTTCCGCCGTGCCCTGAGTGGTGTCGGTAACGCTGATCCCGACCATCAGCGAAAGGGTGAAGCAGGAATTGACCAGCGGCCGGCCATAGGCGCTGTCCTTCATGTATTCGGCATCGAGGTGCAGCGCCGCGGTGTTGTGGGTGAGCGTGGTCATCAGCAGATTGTCGGTCTCCGTCACCGTGCGCCGCAGCTGGTGGTCGAAGGTCTGCCCGACGCTGAATTCCTCGAACCAAAGTCCTGCCATTGTCTCATTCTCCTTTGCCTGCCCTCCTAGCCCAGCGGCCGGGTCCGCGCTAGGAAGGTGGCCATGACACGGCTTTTCATCGCGCTGGCGAGCTTGCCCCTCCTTTGCGGCTGTGCCGCCGGTACGGCAGGCGAGGATGGCGACTTGCGCCTGCGCGAACCGGACGGCGCCTGCGATGCCAGCGGCGTGCAGGACCACATCGGCCACCGCGCCAGCGCCGCGGCAGGCTCTACATTGTTGCAGTTGACCCGAGCGCGCGTATTGCGCTGGATTCCGCCACGCACGGCGGTGACGATGGATTACCGGGCGGACCGGCTGAACGTGTCCTATGACGACCACATGATCATCGAAAGGATTGCCTGTGGCT
>JABAHR010005554.1_pt5 | contig 18316 bp, 14 predicted proteins | sample 7062101 | NCBI WGS metagenome assembly JABAHR01 (sample SAMN14534553, study PRJNA622989) | marine sediment metagenome | biome: marine biome [ENVO:00000428]; feature: marine pelagic biome [ENVO:01000023]; material: deep marine sediment [ENVO:00002113] | place: India: Gulf of Kutch | collected... | reverse complement strand
ACGCGGATGTCCTCGACCACGGAGGTCTGCTGGGCCTGACGCAGATCGGGCGCGCGGGTCAGCAGGGTCATTTCGCCGTCCGCGCCCAGGTAGAGGCACTGGAAGAAGACATAGCCGAAGGTGTCGTAGCCGGTCAGGTAGAACATGCTCTCCTGGCGGAACACCAGCAGCCCGTCGAGGCCGCGTCGGCGCATGGCCGCGGCGGCGGCGGCGCGGCGCGCGGCGAGCTCCGAGGGCGTGAAGTGGATCGCCATTGTCTGCGACGGTTTCCCGCTCTGCACGCATGGGCGCGGCGTCGGCGCCGCGCACCGTCAGATCGACATGCCGAAGTCGAGACGCTCCAGGTTGGCCACCAGCTCGCGGGCGGCCGCCGCATTCAGCGGCTGCAGGGGCGGGCGCACGAGCGACCAGCCGGGATCGGCGCGGTAGTGCGCCACGATGGCCTTGAGGGCGGGACACAGCGGATACGCTTCGATGGCCGCGCGCACGGCCGTGGCCTGCTGCTGCGCGGACTCCGCCTGCGGTGCGCCGTCTTCCCACTCGTCGTAAACGCGGCGAATGCCCGCCACGTTGACATTGGCGCTCGCGCTGATGCACCCCGCGCCGCCTATCTCCAGCGCGTCCAGCTGCAGCGTCTCGGAGCCGGGGAAGATGGCGAGGCGGGGGAAGCGACGGATCAGGCTCTGCGTGTTCGACCAGTCGCCCGAGCTGTCCTTCACCCCGGCGATGCTGTCACCGAACCCCGCCACGAGCCGCTCGATCAGCGTCTCGCTGATGGGCGTGGCCGACTGGCGCGGAAAATGATAGAAGAACAGCTTGAGCTCGGCGTCGCCCACGCGCTCGATGACCTCCGCGTAGCTGCGGTAGAGCCCGTCGTCGCTGACGCCCTTGTAGTAGAAAGGGGGCAGCACCAGCACTTTCCTGCAGCCGTTGGCCGCCGCGTGAGCCGTCAGGCGCACCGTGTCGCTCAACGCGCAGCAGCCGGTGCCGATCATGAGCCGCTCGGGATCGGCGCCGCCGGTGAGCACGGCCTCCAGCGCGCGCATCCGCTCCTCCACCGAGAACGACGTGCCCTCTCCGGTGGTGCCGAACAGAACGACGCCGTGACAGCCGTGGCTCAGCAGCCACTCGACGTGCTCAACGACACGCTGCTCGTCGATCGAAAGATCCTCGTGCAACGCCGTCAGTGCCGGGGCCCACACGCCACGCGCGTTGAGGCCAATGGGTTGAACGCTCGCTTCGGAACCTCGCAAGGGTGCTCTCCTTTCGCCGGGTGCTGTTGAGTGCGCGTGCCTGGACGCCTGCTGCGGCGGCACATAATATCGCCAAAAGCCCGTGCCTGTCCCCATCGGCGGGCTCAGCCCCGAACTCGGCGGCAGGCGGCACTCATGCGACTGGGCATCGACACCGGCGGAACCTACACCGACGCCGTGCTCTTCGACGAGCGCCGCGGCGTCATTGCCACGGCCAAGGCGCTGACGACTAAGGCCGAGCTGGCGATCGGCATCGGCGAAGCGACCGGCGCGGTGCTGGCCGCGTCGCCAGGCGACCGCGACGCCATCCGCCTGGTCTCGATCTCCACCACCCTCGCCACCAACGCCCTCGTCGAGGGGCACGGCAGGGCCGTGTGTCTGCTGCTGGTCGGACAGAAGCCCGCGGTTCTCCACCGCTGGAGGCTCGCGCAGGCGCTCGGCGACGATCCCGTCGCGTTCATCGACGGCGGCCACGCCGCCACGGGGGAGGCCTTGTGTCCCCTGGATCTCGACGCGGCGCGACGGGCGATCGCCGAGCACGCGCCGCGCGTTGCCGCGTTCGCCGTCGTCTCGCAGTTCTCGGTGCGCAATGCCGAGCACGAGCACACGCTGCGGCGCCTGGCGCGGGAGATGACCGAGCTGCCCGTCACCTGCTCACACGAGCTCACCTCGGGGCTCAATGCCCCGCGGCGAGCGCTGACGAGCCTGCTCAACGCCCGCCTCGTTCCGCTGATACGGAGCCTGGTCGAAGGCGTGCAGGCGACGCTGGCGGAGCAACGTATCGAGGCGCCGCTCATGGTGGTCAAGGGCGACGGTTCCCTGGTGACGGCGGCGCGAGCGCTCGAGCGGCCCGTGGAGACCATACTCTCCGGCCCGGCGGCGAGCATCGTCGGAGCCCGTTTTCTCAGCGGCGAGGACGACGTCGTGGTCGCGGACATGGGCGGCACCACGACCGACATCGCGGTCATGCACGCCGGTCGCCCGGCACTGAGCGGCGACGGCGCCCGTGTCGGCGACTGGTCAACCATGGTGCGGGCCGTCGCCGCGCACTCGGTGGGCCTCGGCGGCGACAGCGAGGTGAAGCTCGAAGCCCACGGCCGCCTCAGCGTGGGACCCGAGCGTGCGGTGCCGCTCGCGCTGCTCGCGCGCGGGCATCCCGAGACCCTCGCACTGCTGCGTCGACAGCTAGAGGCGCCCGCGCCGGCGGCGCCGGCGCGGTTCGTTCTGCGACATCCGCGGGCCGGCGCGGTGCAGACCTCGCTGAGCGCGTCGGAGCGGCGTGTGTGGCAGGCCCTCGGCGAGGAACCCACGCCGCTCGAGCAGCTGCTGCGCGAGCCGCGGGCTGCGTGGGCCCTGCAAAGACTGCGCCACAGAGAATGCGTCGTCGTCGCCGGCCTTACGCCGAGCGACGCGGCCCACGCGCTCGGTCGCCATCACGAGTGGGTCGCCGAGGCCGCCCGTCTCGGCGCCGCGGTGTGGCTCAAGGCGCATCCCGAGCTCGGCCACCGCGACGTCGAAGCGCTGTGCCGCGCGATCGTCGACACCGTGGTGCAGCAGTGCGTCGCCGCGGTGGTGTCCACCGCGCTGGACAACGAGGAAGGACCCGGCGGCCGTGCGCAGCGCGAGGCGCGCCGGTATCTGCTGGAGAAAGCGACGAGGCGCCGCGCCTCGCGGCTTGCCGTATCGCTGCGGCTGCGCTCACCGCTGGTGGCGGTGGGAGCGCCGGCGCACCTGTACTATCCCGAGGCCGCGCGCCGCCTCGATACCCGTCTCGTCATCCCCGAGCATGCCGAGGTGGCCAACGCCGTCGGCGCGGTGGCGGGACGCGTCGTGCAACGGGCCGACGCTCTGATAACGCCCCTGCCGGATCAGCGCTTCCGCGTGCACGTGGCAAGCGGCAATCGCGATTTCGACACGCTCGAGCGCGCCGGCGCTTGCGCCGAGGCCGAAACGGCCCGTCTGGCGCGGGAGCTTGCCGCCGAAGCGGGCAGCGATGACGTGGAGGTCCATGTCGAACGGGCCGATTCGACGGCGCGCGTCGACGCCGTGGAGATGTTCATCGAGAGCCGCATCACCGCGCTCGCGGCGGGTCCGCCGCGGTGGGGCTGGGAGGCGAGTTCGCGGGCAGGCGGCACGGGCGGCTGACGAACGCCGTCGCAGGCCCGGCGCCGGGCAGAGCCACCGGCGCGCGCAACGCCGCGCCCGGGCTTGCGCGGCCGGCGGCGCATCGCGGTATGATGCGCCCCAGCGATGCACGCGCACAGTGGCGATAAGCACGGCGCCGAGGCGGTCGGGTTTCCCGCGGGTGTCGCCTATATCGACGGCGACTACTGCCCCGTCTCGCAGGCCCGCATTTCGGTCCTCGACTGGGGACTGCTGCGCTCCGACGCCACCTACGATGTGGTTCACGTCTGGGAACGGCGTTTCTTCCGCCTCGACAAGCACCTGGACCGTTTCCTGCGCTCGGTGGCCAGGCTGCGTCTCGAGCTGCCTTTCGATCGCGACGGCCTGACGACGGTATTGCGGGAGTGCGTACGCCGCTCGGCCCTGGACAACGCTTACGTGGAGATGATCTGCACGCGGGGTGTCTCACCGACGTTCAGCCGCGACCCCCGCGACGCCGTGAACCGCTTCATCGCCTTCGCCATTCCCTTCGGCTGGGTCGCCGACGCGGGCCAACGCGAGCGCGGGCTGCGCCTCGCGGTGGCGACGACGCAGCGAATTCCGCCCGAGTCCGTAGACCCCACCGTGAAGAACTATCACTGGCTGGATTTCGTCGGCGGCCTCTTCGAGGCCTACGATCGGGGAGCGGAAAACGTCGTCATGCTCAATGCTCGCGGCGAGATCACCGAGGGACCGGGCTTCAACATCTTTCTCGTGGAGGGCGGGCGGCTGCTGACGCCGCATGCCGGCGTTCTCGAAGGCATTACGCGGGCAACGGTGCTGGAGCTCGCCGCCGAGATCGATCTGCCCGCGCAGCAATGCGCGCTGAGCGCCTCGCGTCTGCTCGACGCCGACGAGGTCTTCATCACTTCCACGGCGGGAGGCGTCATGCCGGTGGCCGCCGTCGACGGCCGCCCCGTGGGAACCCACTGCCCGGGCCCGCTCACGCAACGACTGACACGGCTATACTGGCAGAAACACGATGATGCGCGCTGGACGACTCCGGTGGACTAGCGCTCGCCCACGTCCACGCAGCGTGACAACGAAGCCGCACCCATGAACGGCAACGCCGAGCGCGACCTTCCCACCCGCTACGCCTTCCTGCTGGTGTCGAACTACTCCCTGATCGCGTTCGCATCGGCGGTCGAGCCCCTGCGCATGGCCAATCGGCTGAGCGGCCGCGAGCTCTACCGCTGGCGCGTGGTCACCCTCGACGGCTCTGCCGTTCCCGCGAGCAACGGCATGGTCGTCGCCGTGGACGGAAACGCCGAATCCGCCCTGCCCGCCGACGTGCTGTTCGTCTGCGGCGGCGTCGACATCGAGCAGAGCGTGGACGCGAAGCTGTTAGGCTGGCTGCGGCGCGCGGCGCATCGCAAGGCGGCGATCGGGGCCTTGTGCACAGGCACCTACCTGCTCGCCCGGGCAGAGCTCCTCGACGGCTACCGGTGCACGATCCACTGGGAGAACATGGCCACCATGCGCGAGGATTTTCCGCGGATCATCGTCTCGGCGGAGCTGTTCGAGATCGACCGCGACCGGCTGACGTGCTCGGGGGGCACCGCGCCGCTGGACATGATGCTCACGTTGATCCGCCGGCAGCACGGGCCGGACCTGGCCGCGGCCATCTCGGACGAGTTCATCTGCGAACGCATCCGCGGCCGCAACGATCGCCAGCGGGTGCCGCTGCGCCATCACCTGGGCACCAGTCAACCGAAGCTGGTGGAGGCAGTGCTGCTGATGGAGTCGAACATCGAAGAGCCCATCGGCCTCGACGAGCTCGCCAGTCACGTGGGCCTGTCACGGCGCCAGCTGGAGCGGTTATTCCAGAAGCATCTGCGCTGCGTGCCCACGCGTTATTATCTGGAGCTGCGCCTGCGTCGCGCACGCCAGCTCCTGCTGCAGACCTCTAAATCGATCGTGGAGATCGCCTTCTCCTGCGGCTTCGTATCCGCACCGCACTTCAGCAAGTGCTACCGCGATTTCTTCGGCGTCCCGCCGCGCGACGAGCGCCGGCTGCGCGCCGCCGGGCAGGGGTCCGCTGGAGCCCTCGGCAGGACGTCGGCGGCGGGCTAGCTCCGGCCTTGCGGCCGCAAGCGCGGCGTAAGGCCACCCCACTCAGTGCCGGCGCAGCAACCGGCCCGGACGCCGGCCGCTCCATGCACCGTCGCGCCACACCGTCTCGCCGTTGACCAGCACGCGCTCGATGCCTCGGGAAGGCTCGCGCGGGTTGGCGTAGTCGGCGCGGTCGATGACGGATTCGGGATCGAAGATGACCAGGTCCGCATAGGCACCGGCGGCGATGTAGCCGCGGCCCTCGAAGCCGAAAACGCTTGCGGGCAGCCCGGTCATGCGGTGGACGGCCTCCTCCAGCGACAACAGCCCCTCGTCGCGAACGTAACGGCCGAGCACCCGCGGGAACGTTCCCCACAGCCGTGGGTGCGGAAAGCGGTCGTGGGGAAGCCCGTCGGAGCCGATCATGGCGCGCGGGGACGCCAGCACACGGCGCAGATCCGCCTCGTCGAGCTGGTGATAGATCGCACCACCCGGCTGCAGGCGCTCGATCGCCTCGGCGCGGGCACAGCGCCATTGCTCGCACAGTGCGTCCAGATCCCGGCCCTCGGCCTCGGGGTGTGGCTCGGACCAGGTGATGGTCACGCGCTCGGAACGCTCGACGAACGCGGGCAGCAGCACCGTCGAGGTCGCGGCGTACGGGTAGACGTCGAGATCGACCTTCTGCGTCCTGCGAGCCCGCTCGATCAGCGCAAGGCTCTCACGCGTCTTGCCCCAGTTGCCGCGCCCCGACGCCTTGTGATGAGAGATCACCACGCGCACCGCGGCGCGACGGCCGATCTCCAGAGTCTCTTCAATGGACTCCAGGAGACGGTCGCCCTCGTCGCGCATGTGGGTCGCATACAGAGCGTCGCAGGCGGCGAGGCGCGCGGCCAGGGCGACGACCTCGGCGGTGGGCGCGGCCGCCGCCGTCGGGTAGGCGAGCCCCGTGCTCATGCCAATGCACCCCGCCTGCAGCGCTTCGTCCAGCAGCGCCGCCATGCGCGCCGACTCGGCCGCCGTCGCCGGACGCGACAGATCGTCCATGACGGTAACGCGCAGCGTGGAGTGACCGACCAGCATGGCCGCGTTGACCGCAGCGGGCTGCGACTCGAGGCGGCAGGCGTAGGCCTCGACATCGGCGAATGCAAACCAGCGGCGATCCCCGAGCAGGTTAAGCGGTGGCACCGGTTCACGGCCCGCGAGCGGCGCGAGGCTGATGCCGCAATTGCCCGTGACCACGGTCGTCACACCCTGGCTGATCTTGGCGCTCATGTCCGGCGAGGACAAGAGCGCCCTGTCGTCGTGCGTGTGGGCGTCGACGAAGCCTGGTGCCACGATGCGGCCACCCGCATCGATTCGCTTCTTGCAGCGCACGTCGTTCAGCTCGCCCACGGCCACGATGCGATCGCCGCGCACGAGCACGTCGGCGCGCCTGCGCGCGGCGCCGGTGCCGTCGACAACGTCGCCGCCGGCGATGAGGGTGACGGCACCCGCCGCGGCGTCAGAAGCGTCCGGCGTCACGCGCGCGCGGGTCGGCCCCCGCACCCGCCTGCGCACCGCTCACGACCCACACCGGGAACCCGCATCCTACGCGGAGCTCCGCGGTATCTCGATGCCCTCGGCCTCGAACACCTCGCGGGCCAGGCGGAAGGCCTCGACGCCGGCGGGAATCCCGCAGTAGAGCGCGATTTGTATGAGCGTCTCGCGCAACTCCTCCAGAGTGCAGCCGTTGCGCAGCGCGCCGCGGAAGTGCAGCTTGAACTCCTGCGAGCGATTGAGTGCGGAGAGGATGCAGAGGTTGTTGAGGCTGCGTTGCTTGTTGTCCAGCCCGCCGCGCCCCCAGACACCGCCCCAGCAGAACTCGGTGACCATTTGCTGAAAGTCCCGATTGAACTCGTCGACGTTCGCGGTAGCCCGCTCGACGTATTCCTCTCCCAGAACTTCCGTTCGGATTCTCAGTCCGACTTCATACAGCTCCGAAGACATCGCCTTTGCTCCTGTGCTCAAGGGTGGGGATGCGACCGCCTCACAGCCGCAGTGTTACGACGCGGAGTTTACACTCAACGCTCGAGCACGATCTTGCCCACGGCAGCGCCGGACTCGAGCTTACGATGTGCGGCCCCTGCCTCGNNCCTCGGCGAACGAAAATCGCTGCGGGTCGATCAGGGGTCGCAGGCGGCCTGCGTCGACGAGACGGGAGGCGTCGCGCAGTATCTCACCATGCCGCCCGCGACCGACGCCGTGGAGCATCGGGATCAGCATGAAGACGGCGTGCAGCGACAGCCCTTTCATGTGCAGCTCGGCAAGGTCGTGCCGGCCCTGGGCCAGAATCGTCACCACGGTGCCGCCGACCCGGGCGGCCTGCAGCGAGCGCGGCAGGTTGTCCCCGCCCACCGTGTCGAGCACCACGTCGAAACCGCGACCGTCGGTGTGCTCGGCGACATAGTCGCCGACGTCGGTTTGCCGATAGTCGACGGGCGCTGCGCCCAGCTCGCGGGCGATTGCCGCCTTGTGCGCGGAGGAGACCGTGGCCACGACCTCGGCACCGGCGTGTCTCGCGAGCTGCACGCCGATGTGGCCGACGCCGCCGGCGGCGGCGTGCACCAGCAACCGCATGCCCGGCTCGACGTGGGCGCGGTCGAACAGCGCCTCCCACGCGGTGATGGTGACCAGCGGCAGCGCCGCGGCTTCGGCCATCGACAGCGTCGCCGGCTTGGGCGCGACGAGCTCGGCATCGACGGCCATGAACTGCACCAGCGCGCCGCCGAGATTCTCCCCGGCGACGGTCCTGAGCCCGCCGGCACAGCCGTAGATCGCATCGCCCGGCCGCAGCGACGCGACCCCTTCGCCGAGCTCGACCACGGTGCCGGCGACGTCCATGTGCAGCACGGCGGGCAGATCGGGGCACATGGCCCGGCCCCCGGCGCGTATCTTCGTATCCACCGGGTTGACACTGCTCGCCGCCACTTCGACCAGCACCTGGCCGGGGCCGGGCCGCGGCGTCGGCAGCTCCATCTCGGTGAAGAAATCGGGCTCGCCGTATTGGGTGATGGGATAGGCCTGCATGGGGCTCCTTCGCTCGCCTGGCGGGTGGGTGCCCGCCCATTGTAGTCCCTTGCGGGCCCGCCCGCGCGAAGGCGCCGACGACGGCTAGCGCAGGCGGCTACAGCGACGTGCGCGTGCGTTGCTTCTCCGCGTGTCGCTCGAGCGCCAGCTCGATGAGACGATCGATCAGCTCCGAGTAGCCGACGCCGCTCGCCTGCCACAACTTGGGGTACATGCTGATCGGCGTGAAACCGGGAATGGTGTTCACCTCGTTGAGGAACACGGCGTCGTCGCCGCGGCGCACGAAGAAGTCGACACGCGCCAGGCCGGCGGCCTCGACGGCGCGAAAGGCCTTCACGGCGAGACGGCGCACCGTTTCGCTCGTCTGCGACGACAACCGCGCCGGGATGATGAGCTCGGAACTTTCGTCGACGTACTTGGCGTCGTAGTCGTAGAACTCGTTGCAGGGAACGATCTCGCCCACCACCGAGGCCTGCGGCTCTTCATTTCCAAGTATCGAGCACTCCACCTCCTGACAGTCCTCGACACCCTCCTCGACGATGACCTTGAAATCGAACTCGGCCGCCGCGTCCACGGCATCGCGCAGCTCCGCCGCATCGTGCGCCTTGGACACGCCGACGCTGGACCCAAGGTTCACGGGCTTGACGAACACCGGATAGGCAAAGCGGGCCTGCAACTCCCGCAGCACGACGTCCGCTTCGGCGCGCCACCGGCTTCGCCGCACCACGGCGTAGTCGACCTGGGGCAGGTCCTCGGCGTGGAAAGCGCGCTTGGCCATTTCCTTGTCCATGCCCACCGCGGAGCCGACCACACCCGAGCCCACGTAGGCGATGCCGGCCAGCTCCAGCAGCCCCTGTATGGTGCCGTCCTCGCCGTAAGGGCCGTGCAGAAGCGGGAACACGACATCGAGCCGCCGCACGATGCCTTCGGCCCCGGCGCCGGGCTCCATGCCCACGAGCGCCTTCGTGCCCGGGTAATCCAACAGCACCGGATCCAGGCCGTCGGCGTCGACGACGCCCGCCGCCAGCACCGGCGCGGCGTCACGGGCCAGCAACCAGCGCCCGCTCTTCGAGATCCCGATCATGGTTACGTCGTACTTCTGCGGATCGATCGCGGCCAGCACGGAGCGTGCCGAGGTGACCGAGACCTCGTGCTCGCACGAGCGGCCGCCGAACAGAATTCCCAGGCGTATCTTCTGCTGCATCAGCTCGAACCCTTGGTGCGCCCGGCCCGGCGCCCACGGCAACCGTAGCACATGCCGTAAGGCCACCCTGCGGCGAAGCCGTGGCAGAAAACAGGTGTCGCCACGCCGCGTCCCGAGCGCCACGACGGCGAGTTGCGCGGGCGCCGGACCGCGCCTGCGCTGCGTCGAAAACGCATTGCCGAGTGATAGGGCGGGATCAATCGAACAACGATTCGCTGCTGTGCTCGCGCACGTACTCGGCGATGTACTGCGAGAAGATCCGGCGCACCCGGCGCGTGAGCTCGCCGCCGCCGGCGGGAAATTCCAGCACCGTTGCGTCTTCGAGCCGCAGGCTGCGCACCGGCATCACCTCGCGCGTGGCGCTGGTCACGAAAGCCTCCGTTGCACGCGCGAGCTCGCCGGCTTCGATGTCGCGCTCCCGTGTCTCGACACCGCTGCCGGCGCAGGCCCTGTGAATCGCCGCCTTGGTCAGCCCCCGCAGAACGCCCGCGCCGGGCGTGACCAGAGCCCCGTCGATGACGAGCCACACGTTGCTGTTGGCCGCCTCGGTCACGTAGCCCTCGCGGCTCAGGATGACGCAGTCGTCGGCGCCGAGGGCTCGCGCCTCGGTGATGGCGAGGATGTTGTTGAGGTAATTGCCGCCCTTGATGTTCGGATCGAGCGAGTTGATGGGGTTGCGACGCACGCTCGGCACCGCCATGCGCATGCCTTCGGCGTAAAAGCGCGGGTCCCACGGCGGCAGCTTCTTGACGATGATGACATAGCGTGTCTTGAGCTCGGGCCGGGGGTAGAGATCGACGGGACCTTCTCCGCGGGTGATCTGGTAGCGCACGTAGATGTCGTCCTCGCCGCGGGCGCCCGAGGCCTTCACGGTCCTGCGGATCTCCGCCGTCAGCTCCTGCCGCGACTGGCTGATGTGCATACTGATGAGCCGTGCTGAGTTCTCCAGGCGCTCGAAGTGCTCCTGCATGAACAGTGGCACGCCGCTGTAGGTGCGGAAAACCTCGTAGACGGAGTCGCCGTAGAGAAAGCCGCGGTCCATGACGGGTACGCACGCCTGCTCCGTCGGCGTGATCACGCCGTCGATGTTGGTGGTGCTTCTCACTGAATGGCCGCCCATGAGAAAACGTCCGGCGAGAGACGACGAGGCCGGGGCGCCGCCGAGAATAGGGGCCGCGCCGCCCCGCTGTCAAACGACGGCGCAACGGCAAGCGAGAGGCCGCGCGCGACGGCTGCCGTGTTCTCTCGCGCAGCGATTGCTCGGCGATCGGCGGGCCGGGCTTTGAGTTAGAATTCGCTGCCCAACGCCACCGTGAGCGACAAGCAGGAGCGCCGGCCGATGCCAGCCACGACAGAGATTGCGAAGCCTTATCTGTTGTTTCTCGGCGACGCGGCGGACGAACTCGCGGCCAAGACGGCAATCGGTGTCTACGACTGGTGCCGCGAGGACTGTATCGGGCAGCTGCGTCTCGCGGGCTGCGTGCCGCGCCTGGATCTGCCCGAGCTCAAACCGTCCGAGGGCGCGGCGCGGGGCGCGCGTACCCTGCTCGTCGGCGTCGCCAACCGCGGCGGCGTCCTGCCCGACGCCTGGACGAGCACCCTGGTCGACGCCCTCGAGCAGGGGCTGGACATTGCCAGCGGGCTGCACACACGCCTCGCGGACGTCGACGTCGTGGCGCGCGCGGCGCGGCGCTGCAAACGCACGCTGCACGACGTGCGCCACCCGCCGCCGGACATCGCGCTCGGCACCGGCGTACCGCGCCCGGGGCGGCGCCTGCTGACCGTTGGCACGGACGCATCGGTTGGCAAGATGTACACCACGCTGGCGCTGCATCACGAGTTCCGCCGGCGCGGCGTCGCCGGTGATTTTCGGGCCACCGGTCAGACGGGCATCTTCATCGCCGGCAGCGGCATCTGCGTCGACGCCGTCGTCGCCGACTTCATATCCGGCGCCGTGGAACAGCTCTGCCCGGCCAACGAGGTGCACCACTGGGACCTGATCGAGGGACAGGGCTCGCTGTTTCACCCGTCGTTTGCCGGCGTCACCCTGGGCCTGATCCACGGCGCGCAACCGGACGTGCTGGTGCAGTGCCACGAGCCGACCCGTACGCACATGCGGGGACTTGCGCACCAGCCGCTGCCGGATCTCGGCGAGTGCATCGAGGCCAACTTGGCCGCGGCTCGCCTCGTCAGTCCGAAGGTGCGTTGCGCCGGCATCTCCATCAACACCAAGGCACTGAGCGCCGACGACGCCGAGCGCGTGCTGCGCCGGAGCGAAGACGCCCACGGCCTTGCCTGCGTCGATCCCGTGCGCGACGGCGTCGCGCGCATCGTCGACCGTATCGTGTGATGCGAACGCTGTCCGCGCGTGCCGAGACCTGGCCGCTAAAGGAGAAGTTCACCATCTCCCGCGACACCCGCACGGCCGTGGACGTCGTCGTGGTCATCCTCCAAGACGGCGAGCACACCGGCCGCGGCGAGTGCCGCCCGTATCCGCGCTACGGCGAAAGCGTCGACAGCGTGCTCGCGCAGATCGAGACCTTGCGTGCCCGCATCCTCGCAGGCATGTCGCGCTCGGACCTCCAGCTCGCGCTCGCTCCCGGCGCGGCGCGCAACGCCCTCGACTGCGCGCTGTGGGACCTGGAGGCGAAACTGCGCGGCCGCCGCGCCTGGGAGCTGGCCGCACTGGCGCCGCCGCAGCCGGTCACCACCGCCTACACCTTGAGCCTGGACGAGCCGGCGGCCATGCACGCCGCGGCGGCACGCCAGTGCGCCCGCAAACTGCTGAAGATCAAGCTCGGGCCCGCCGGCTCGCTGGAGCGCGTACGGGCGGTGCGGGCGGGCGCGCCCGACGCGCATCTGATCATCGATGCCAACGAGGCCTGGAGCGTGGCGGAGCTCGAGCGCTGTCTGCCCGCGTTCGCCGAGCTCGGGGTGGAGATGGTCGAGCAACCGCTCGGCGCCGGCGACGATGCCGCGCTCGCGTCGCTCGAGCGCCCCATCGCCATCGGCGCCGACGAGTCGTGCCACCACGCCGGCGATATCGCTCGGCTGCGCGATCGCTACGACGTCGTCAACATCAAGCTCGACAAGACCGGCGGCCTCACCGAGGCGTTGCGACTGCGGCAAGCCGCTCTGGCTGCGGGGCTGGAGGTGATGGTCGGCTGCATGCTGGCCACTTCGCTGGCCATGGCCCCCGCCACGCTGCTCTGCGCCGGCGCTCGCTACGTCGATCTCGACGGCCCCCTGCTGCTGCGCTCGGATCGTGAGAACGGTCTGCGCTACGCGGGCAGCGAAGTGTTCCCGCCCGAGCGCGCTCTGTGGGGCTGAACGTCAGCCGCAACGTGGCCGAAGACGACCCTTCATACGGCGCGCCGTCGCCGAGCAACCGGGAGAGCAATCCATGCTGCGACTCGTGAAGATCCTCGCTTGGCTGGTCGCCGTTGCGGCGGTGGCCGTCGTCGTGCTGGTGACGGTGGTGTCGCTGCTGATCGATCCCAACGACTACAAGGAGGACATCGCCGCTGTGGTTCGGGACAGGACCGGCAGGGATATCGACATCGCCGGCGACCTCGAGTTGTCCGTGTTTCCATGGCTCGGCGTCGAGACCGGGGCCGTCGCCCTTGCCAATGCCGAGGGCTTCGGCGACGAGCCCATGCTCAGCATCGAGGGCGCCTCCGTGCGCCTGCGGCTGCTGCCGCTGCTGGGGCGCCAGGTGGAGGCCGACACCGTGATCGTGCGCGGTCTGCGTCTCGTTCTGATTCGCGAAAGCGACGGCCGCGACAACTGGTCCGATCTCGCCGGTGCCGAGGCCGCGCCGGCGCCGGGCGATGCACCCGCGACGAAGGCGGCCCTCGGCGCCCTGGCCATTCAGGGCGTGGACGTCCGCGACGGCTTCATCCGCTGGGACGACCGCGCTGCGGGACAGCGTTACGAGATCGACCGGCTCGATCTGAAGACCGGGGCGATCGTCCCGGGACAACCCATACCCGTAACGATGGATCTGCGCGTGACGGGCACGGACATCGAGGCCCTCGAGCTGCACGCCGAGACGCAGGCGAGCATCGCTCTCGCCGAGCGCACGCTCGCGCTGACGGGGCTCGAGTTGAAAGTCGCCGGCGACATCAACGCGGCGCTGACCCTGGACGCCGTCGAGATGCACCACGAAACGAGAGCGCTCAGCGCGCGCGGGCTCGCGGTGGGCGCCGATCACGGTGACATCTCCGTGCGGCTTACGTTGCCCGAGCTCAGTGCCGATCTCGCGGCACAGCGTCTCGCGGGCCGCGGCGTCAGCGCCGAGCTGACGGGGGCCGGCATCGAGATGGCGCTCGAGCTGAGCGACATCGACGCCGCTCTCGCTGACGGCACCGTCACCGCCGGGGCACTCACCGGCAGAGGCCGCGTCGGCGACGTCGACATCGACGTCGCTCTGCCCGGCGCACAAGCCGACCTGGCCGCGGCAACGATGCTCGCCCGCGAGCTCGACATCACCGCCCGGCGCGGCGAGCTGAGCTCGCGGGCCACGGTCCCGACCATCGAGGTCGACCTGAAATCGCAGACCCTGAGCGTGCCCGCCTTTGCCGTCGACGCCCCTGCCTCGCGGCTGAGCGGCAGCGTCCGCGCGGACGGACTTCTCGACGCGCCCCGCTTCTCCGGGCGCTTGGAGGCCAGCAGCGATTCGCTGCGCACGCTGCTGGCCGCGCTGGACGTCCAAGTCGACACGGCCGATGCCGACGTGCTCGGCAAAGCCGGGCTGGCGGCGGACTTCGAGGCCTCCGCCGCCAGCGCGGCGCTCAGCGCCATGCGCGTCTCGCTCGACGACATCACGCTGGAGGGCCGGCTGGACGTCAGTCGCTTCGATCCGTTGGCCGTGCGCGCAGAGCTCGCTTTCGGCCCGGTCGTGCTGGACCCGTATCTGCCGCCTGCGGGACAGGACACGCCTCCGAGCCAGGGCGACGCCGCGCTCGCCGCGACGGCGCCGCTCGGCCTCGGCGCACTCGACATCGCGGCACAGCTACGCATCGCGCGCCTGGAGCTTCGACAGGCAGGCTACGCCGTCGACGAGCTGCTGATAGACGTCGGCACCAAGAACGACGCCGGCGCGTATCCCGCCGAGGTCGCCGGGCGCGTCAGCGGCGCGGCTCTTCCCGAGCCGATCGCGCTTGCCGCGCGCACGATGATCGCTCTTAGCGACCGGCAGGCCAGCTTGAGCGAGGTCACGCTCGCGGCACGCGGTGAGACGCTTGCCGCCGAGCTGTCGACGCCCTCGCTGAGCGTCGATCTCGCCGCGGGCGGCGCGGCCGTGGAGGCGCTCTCCGCCTCGTTGCAGCACGGCGGCGTGCAGGCAGAGCTCTCGCTCGCGCGTCTCGAACTGGCGGCGGACGCCCGCACCCTGAGTGCCGCGGAGCTGGCGGGCCGCGTTGCCGTGGAGGGCTACGAAGCGCGGCTCGCGGCACCGGGCGTGAGCGGCGACCTAGAGCGCAACGCCTACACGCTTGCCGACGTCGCCGTGGGTCTCGAGCACGGACAGCCCGTGGGCGAGCTGCGCGCCGCTTCCATCGCGGTGGATTTGAGTGCCCAAAGCCTCGACGCGCCGGCACTCGTGTTCACGAGCGAGGCGGGCCGCGTCGAGGCGGCGCTGCAGGGCACACGAATCGTCGACGCGCCCGCCATCGAGGGGACGCTGAAGAGCGAGGATTTCAATCTGCGCCGGCTGTTGAGCGACCTCGGCGCCGCGCCGCAGACGGTGGACCCGCAGGCACTGACCCGCGCGCGGCTCGATGTCGCCTTCCGCGTCGGCGCCGACGCCGTCTCCGTCAAGCCGCTGATCGCGGCCGTCGACGACACCGAGCTCACGGGCTTTCTCGAGATGGACAACCCGGCGCAGCCCCGATATCGCTTCGAGCTCGACGTCAATGGCGTGGACATGGATCGTTACGCGAGCACCGCTGCGGGCGCAGAGAGCGAGGCGAACGCGGCGGCGGCGATCGTCCTGCCGGTAGCGATGATGCGCGATCTCGACGCGGACGGAGAGCTCAGAATCGGTCGTTTCAAGTCGGCGGGCCTGGTGGTCACCGACGTCGATGTCGTCATGCGCTCGAACGACGGCCTCATCGAGCTCGACCCCATCCGGGCGAACCTCTACGAGGGTCGCTCCGAGGGAAGCATCGTCGTCGACGCCCGCAGCGCCGCCCCGACGATACGCATCGTGGAAACGCTCTCCGCGCTGCAGCTCGGCCCCGCGCTGGCCGATGCCGGCGTGACAGATCGTCTCACCGGTGTCGGCGGCATGGCGCTCGAGCTCAGTGCCAGCGGCATCGACGGCGAGAGTCTGCGCCGGTCTTTGCGTGGCAGGGTCGGCTTCGACTTCCGCGACGGCGCCATCAAGGGACTGGACATCCGCAGAGTGGTGGTCGAGGCCCGCGCCCTCTACGCGCGCGCCCGCGGTCGCGAGGTGACGGTCGAGACGCTGCCTGAAGACGAGACCCGGTTCTCCGAGATGACGGGAACGCTGCAGATTGCAGAAGGCGTCGCCCGCAACGACGATCTGGACATCAAGTCACCGCTGCTGCGCATCAAGGGCAAGGGTGCGGCATCGCTGGTGGAGGATCGTGTGGATTACCTGCTCGACGTCACCGTCGTGGAATCTCTCAAGGGCCAGGGCGGGGAGAGTCTCGACGATCTCAAGGGCGTGACCATCCCCATTCGGGTGCGGGGCCCGCTCGCACAGCCGAGTTACCAGGTCGACATCGGCAAGCTGCTCGAGGCCCGCGCCAGGCAGGAACTGGAGGAGGAGAAGCGCAAAGCGGTCAAGAAGCTCGAGGAAAAGCTGCAGGAAAAGCTGGGCGATCAGCTGCAGAAGCTGTTCAAGTAACCCCGGCAGGCGCGACCGTGAACCGCAGGCGGTGCGATGACCGCGCGCGCAAAGGCTGACATAATGCGCCGACGGCCTGTCCGTTACCCGCGTGCGCGGCGCGCAACGTGCCGCGCGCGGAGCGGGGTTTACGCTTGCCGCCCACGCCGATGAGGGACCGAGCGCTCACTCAAATTGCCACCTCCCTGCGCAAGCGCTCGTTGTCGGCGCGGGAGCTGCTGCAGCAAGGCGCCGAGCGCTATCGGCGCCTGGGGCCGCTGCTCGACGCGTACCGCTGCCACGATGCGGAGCTGGCCGAACGCTGCGCCGCCGCCGCCGACGCCGCCTTCGCGAGCGGTGCTGATCTGGGGCCTTTGCAGGGCATCCCCGTGTCCGTCAAGGATCTGTTCGGCGTGCAGGGCCTGGAGACGTTCGCCGGCACGCCGCGTGCGCTGCCGGCGAAATGGAACACCGAGGGCCCGATCGTTACGCGGCTGCGCCGGGACCTCGCCGTCATTACCGGCAAGACGCACATGGTGGAGCTCGCCTTCGGCGGTCTCGGCGTCAACAACCACTGGCCCACGCCGCGCAATCCCTGGGATGCGCGCTCGCACCGCGTGCCCGGGGGCTCGAGCAGCGGCGCCGGCGTGAGCCTGGCCGACGGATCCGCGCTGATCGCACTGGGCACGGACACCGCCGGCTCGGTGCGCGTCCCCGCGAGCATGACCGGAAACGTCGGGCTGAAGACGAGTGTCGGTCGCTGGTCCGTGGCCGGCGCCGTGCCGCTCAGCTCGACGCTGGACACGGTGGGCGTGCTGACGCGCAGCGTGAGCGACGCCGCGTATGCCTTTGCGGCGCTGGACCCCCGCTGGCCCGACTGCGCCGCGCTGGAGGCACACATCGGCACGGTAGAGCTCCAGGACGTGCGTATCGGCATCGGTGACGCGTGTCTTTGGCGTGACTGCGAGGCCGGCATCGACCGCATCGTCGAGGAGGCGCTCAACGCCGTCGCCGGCGCGGGTGCACGCATCACCGAGATCTCACTGCCGGAGGCGCGCGCGGCGATCGAGCTGCTGCAGATCGGTAGCGTGGTGTCGGCCGAATGCGACGAGTTTCTTTACGCCGAGCTGCCGGCGTGGCGCGACACCCTCGACCCCATCGTGAGCGCGCGCATCCGCGACGGGGGCGACATCGACGCGCGCGAGTATCTAGCGCGCAGGCGGCGGCTCGCCCGTCTGGCCGCTGCCGCCGGGCAACGTTTCGAGCGCTGCGACGTCATCGCACATCCGACGGTGCCGATCGCGCCGCCCGTTCTCGACACGGTGCGGCAACTCGAGGGCTACCGGGCGCGCAATCTCCCTGCGCTGCGGAACACCTGCATCGCGAACTACCTCGGCCTGTGCGCGATCACCCTGCCCGCCGGGCTCGACGAGGCAGGCATGCCGGCTGGGTTGCAACTCATCGCGCCGCACGGCCGCGAGGAGCAGCTCCTCGGCATCGCCCTGGCCGTGGAGCGCGTCATCGGCACACCGCAGGAGCGGCTGGGGGAGCCGCCGCTGTGCCTGGCGTAAGACCGCCGCGTCGCCGCGCCATGACCTACCGTCTCAACCCCCGGGTGCAGGCCGCCGCCGCGCCGCCGATCGCCGCGGTCCACGCCTGGGTGGCGGGTCGCTCCTTTCCCGCCTCCCGGCCGCTGCTGGACATGGCGCAGGCGGCGCCGAGCTA
>JABAHR010005493.1_pt4 | contig 18369 bp, 13 predicted proteins | sample 7062101 | NCBI WGS metagenome assembly JABAHR01 (sample SAMN14534553, study PRJNA622989) | marine sediment metagenome | biome: marine biome [ENVO:00000428]; feature: marine pelagic biome [ENVO:01000023]; material: deep marine sediment [ENVO:00002113] | place: India: Gulf of Kutch | collected... | reverse complement strand
ACCGTGTTCCCGGTCGAGATGGAAGTCGACTACGTGAGGGTCTACGAGGGCGCGCCCTAGCGGCTGCGCAACAGAAACGCCGGATTCAGTCCGGCGACGGGCCGGTGGATTCCCTGACCTGGATGGTTGCGGGCACGACCTCGGTCCCCATCAGCGGACGCTTGTCCCGAACGGAAGCGATCAGTGCCGCGGCTGCACGCTCCGCCATCGCCGAGAGCGGCTGGTTGATCGTCGTAAGCGCCGGGTAAACCTGGCGGGCGAGCGCGATGTCGTCGCAGCCCGCAACGGACAACTCCTCCGGCACCCTGATGCCCAGGCGGTCGGCCACGCGGATGACGCCGGCCGCCATGTCATCGTTTGCGGCGAATATGGCGGTGGGAGGGTTCTCTCGTTTCAGCAACTCCATCGCGCATTCCTCGCCGGATCCGATCGAGTTGTCACCCGCAGCGACGAGCCGTTCCGAAAACTTGATGCCGCTCTGCTCCAGCCCGTCCCGGTACCCGAGATAGCGATTACCGACTGCCTTGTGACTGGGGTGACCCGTGATGAAAGCAATCTGGGTATGGCCCAGCGATGCGAGATATCGAGTCAGTTCGGCGCTGATCTCGCGATCGTTGGTCACGACGGAAAGCTGCTTGCCATTCGCGGTGCCCGGAGACAGCCGCACCAGGGGGGTGCCCGTGGCTTCGATCGCCCGCACGATCTTCGGCATGTTGGAAAGCGGCGCGGCGAGCACGATGCCATCGGGACGTACCTGTTCGATCAGCGTCTTGATCTCTTTGCCGATGTCCTTCCGGCGATACTGGCAGGGGTGTATCAGTAACTCGTACTTGCTCGCATGACAGGCGCTCAATACACCCTGCTGCATACGGATGACATAGCCGGCGCTCGGAACTTCGTAGTAGCTCGGATCGTCGTAAATCAGGCCGATGAGATGAGAGTGATGGCTCGCCAGGCTGCGGGCAGCCTTGTTCGGCTGGTAGTTGAGCTTTGCGATGGCCGCTTCGACTTTGTCTCGCGTCGCTTCGCGGACGTTCGGTTCCTGGTTGACGACGCGCGAGACGGTCTTTATCGAAACGCCTGCAAGTTCCGCAACGTCGTCAATCGTGATCTTCGGCATACATACCAACCCGACTGCGCAATACTGCGCACTACCCCCCTATACGGGCGGAATTAGACGCTGTTTTGACAGCGCTGTCAAATTGACAGAAGGTGTTCTCGACTCAGTGTCACGTTGATCTGCCGGATGTGACCACTACGCTGGAAAACCTCGGCGCTTATCGATTCCGACAGCGACAGTTTCCGCGACTCTTCCGTCCTGCCGTATTCGTAAACCAGTGTCAGAGCGGGTGCATCCGTGTCGTCCAGCCGATACACGACAGGCACCTGGCACCAGGTGAACGCGAGCGCGGCCGCGGGCAGATCAATGTCCTGCCAGTCGCCATTTACGTCGAGATAACGGAAGGATCGAGGCTCCGCCGGGAATTCGATCGCGCGCAACAGCCCCGGTTCGAAATGCACTGCGCCGTCGCGTACCCGGACGCCGAGTTCGCCGAAGCGTGTCAGTACCTCTTCCTTGACCTGTCCTGTCATCCCGGGCTGCTGTGCCCCGGCATGCTTGGGGGTATGCGAATAGGGGTCCATCGGGAATGCACCGTATTCGTACGGTGTCTTGTTGAAGCCGATGCCGTCGCGGACCGCATAGTACAGTGATCCGAGCCGCGAACAGGTCTGCTCGCTGACGCCGCCGTCGCGCGCCGCAAAGAAGTTCTCCTGGATTGCGAGCAGCAGCTTGGACACCATGTGCCAGTAGATGCTGCCGAGGCCTTCGAAGCCGAACATCGCTCCAGAACGACCGGTGAACGCGCGGTGATCGAAGACCCTCTCGTAAAGTTTCAGCAGGTCGCCTTGGGCGGCCGCAACCTCGTCGCCGTACACGGATTCGAGTGCCTCAAGGCGTCGCTTGAGATCGCCCGAGTTGGCGAAGTCCGCATTGAAGCGATAGCTGCCTTCAACATCCCGCGACACGACCCGATCGTCGCCATCCGCCACCATCCGCGCGAGCAACGGAATAGCGAGCAGTTCCTTTTCGTCGATCTGGTTCTTGTCGAAGAAGCCCGGCAGCTTGCGGTCCGGGTACAGCATGAAGGAGTGTTGGTCCGGCCGGTAGATGTCGCTTTCGAACAAGGTTTCGAGTAGCGTGCAGGCCGCGTCCGGCGAGATCGCCCCCGAACTCAGGGCTGCGACCTGGCCTTCGAGCATCGGGTACAGCGTGTCCACAGTCGCCGTTTCGGTGTCCAGGCCGAGCAGGTTATACGCGTTGTACAGTCCGTCAACGCGTCGGCTGACGCCGATGCTGTGGTCAATGGCGGCGAGCGCATCATCGAGCATTCTCACGATGACGTCCGGCGATTGCTTCACTTTCCGGGAGAAACCCTCGTTACGGTAAACGGTCTCACGGTAGCCGCTTGCTGCAAGTCCCAACTCCTGCAGCGTCTCGAATCGCTGCTCCGGGCTGGTCGGTTCTGTCCCGAGCAGGGGGCGGACGCTCTCGAGAGCGGACGCAGTATCCGCCAGCCACTCACTGACCTCTCGTGACAGGTCGACGGCCTCCGCTTCGGACGCGATCAATCCTTGCAGGAATCGAACGTAACGGCGCATGTAATAGAGGGTCACCATGCTCAGGCCGTGGCCGACCAGGGCATTGTTGGCATCGTTCCATTCGGGGCGTTGAGTGTTCATCCAGATCCCGCCACCGAGCACGAGGTTGCCGAGTTTGGCGAGCAGCGGGACCAGCAGCTTTTCGAGCAGGGTCACCTGGTAGACCTCACCATTGCCATCGAGGATCAGCTTGCCGTCTGCGCCGTTATCGGCGACGCGTTGCTCGATACGTTGGGCAAGCGCATGGTCGTATACCACGGTGTCCTTCGGATTGCCCAGCAGCTCTTCCAGGGGCTTGATGCGATAGGGAACATTCGCGAAGCTGAAAATGGGCTGGTGCAGGAGCTGTGCGAGCCGGGTCGGGTGAAATTGCTCCGACAGCTCGAGCAGCTTGAGCAGGTAGATGATCTGGTGGTCGCCCCAGTAGCCGATATAGCTCCAGGGGTCCTCGGGATCCTCGATCTCCCAGTCGATACCTTGCTTGGTGATGCGATAGGGGTTGTAGCCGTCCATCGTCGATGCATTGACGAATTTCGCAATGACACTCTCGATGAACTCCGGGTAGCTGAATGTCAGGGCTTCCCAGTTCTGGAAAATGTCGCGCCAGTTGCCCTGGTAAGAAAGCAACCGGTGTCCCGACTCGTCCTTCAGGCGGATGGCGAAGCGATTCCAGGGACGGCTCGGGTCGCCGTGGCGGCGGCCGAACGTTATCGGCAGGTATTCATAGCAGAGCCGCTCCAGCTGCGGGTCATTCTGCGAGCGAACCATGGAAGCGAGCTGGTTGAAGTCGAGGGTGGCCGGAAGGCTGTCCAGGAAGCCCTCATTGCGCGCATGAACCTTGTGGTTGAAATGGTGGACCGTCTGCGAGAAATCCCGCGCGGACAAGTTGTACTGGTCGTCGAAGATACCGCCGCGAAGAATGTTGAAGAGCACGTTTGCATAATGGTGTGTGGTGACTTCTTCCTGCGCCGAAACCTGGAAAGCGTCGCCGGCAGCCATGATGCGTGCGAGCTCGTCGTCGCACCTGTCGATAGACGCGTAGACGGAGTCCGCGATGTCCGGTTCATTGCGCAGCCTGTTTCGGAGTGCAACGACCCGGGTCTGCGACTGTTCCAGATCGGCAATGAGGCACCACTGCTGTGATTCGCCAGGTGGCACTTCGACGGTTGCGCCGACGAAATAGGCACCGCGAATGCCGCGCTTGTGCGTTTCCTGTTTAACGCGGGCGCCCCCGCGAAAGGCATCCAGTTGCTCCGACGACAGCAACACACGCGGTCCTTCGAGCCCGGTGACGAAGACCGTATTCGCCTTCAGTGATTCGCAAGGCTCGGCCCGGTCCGATATGCCCGAATACAACGTGAATACGCCGAGGCCCGTGGCCTCATCCAGTTCCGTCCACTTGTAGGCGTCCACCAGGTTACTGCTGTTGGTCTGGGCCAGAAGGGGCGTGCCGGCCGGTAGAATATTTTGCAGACCGTCGAGCACGTCTACCTGGGTGCGCTGCCTGCCGCTGTTTACGAGTTCGCACTGGCGTACGAAGCCGAACTGGTCGCTCGTCATCCACGTGTAGCGGAAGGCGAGCTTGAGGTCGTGGTTGGTCTCCTCGAAGCACAGCTTGTTGCCGAGCGTGTTCTTGTAAAGATGACGGCTCACCTCGAAAGGTGCATCGCAGTCGCGGTTGAACGGTTCCCAGACCTGCGACCGCCCGTCGGAGACAACCCGCAGCACGGTCTTGGGACCAGTGTGAGAAAGGCTCTCGTGGACCCGGTCGACCGGCACGTAGGGGAAAAGAGCCGTCTCGGGCGACACCCGTCCCGCAGTCAGCCCACCGGTGGACGATACGAACAGCCAGTGATCGGCGCTCGATATAACACTGATAAAAAACGGCGCCATGGCGTCGACGTGCCGAATGGCGTAGTAGCGTTCATCCCCGAATATCACGAATTCACCGGCAACGGAGTCCCCGGCCCTGTAACCTGCGCTTAACGCTTGTTCCATATTCTTATTCCGTATCCACGAGTTGCAGTTCACCGAAGAGCCCGGCGTCGATCCAGCCGCGGTCCTTCGGTCCCTCGGGCACCGACTCCGATCCCACGAAGTTCTCGCGCAGCTCGCTGCCGTCGTTGTCGCAGTAAGCGAGCATGAGACCCATAACCTTGCCGGCATGAAGAGTGACCGGTGCGTTATCGTTCGCACCGTCGACGTAGTCGTCGGTATAAATGTCGATGGCAAATTCCCACACGACCTTATTGCCAGCCTGCTTCCAGCGGCTCTCGACGTGGTGCGAGTAGTTGTGCGGCCGCTCGTCGGTGCCCATGTCGATCGCCTGGTTGTCGAGCGACATGTGGTAGGCAAAGGCATTGTGGTTGTACTGGTGGTCGCCGCCCGAGTAATCCTCGTCGATGAAGATCTCGACGCAGTCATCGTCCCAGTACTGCACGAGCGGGTCGCGATGACTGTCGAAAAGGATGTCATCGACGACTTCCACGAGGACATAGAGCCGCTGTTCGCTCCACGCGACCTTGAAGCGTCCGCTGAAATCGTCCGCAGAGTACTCGGGTCCCAGCCATCGGTGGTTTATCTCGTGCCAATCGGCGGCCCGCCATACTGCGTCGTCAGCCACGCCATCGATGACGAGCGGCTCCGCGGACCGGGGTGCGAGATACCGGTTGCGGTCCTCGGAGTGCGTCGGCTCCGCCACTACCGGCGTTACGGCGTCGATCAGCACGCTGCCGCAAAGCAATGCCAAGAAAGGCGACTTGCGCAGCGTCACTGCAGCGTCCTCGCGACGGCAATGGTTCGGTCGACGAGATCGTCCAGGGGCAGTTCGGAGTAGCCGGCCAGGCTCACACCGACGCGGCCCTGCCAGGGCCGCGTCCAGGATTCGGGTATCGGCACGCCGGTCAGGCCTAGCAAACCGCCGACGGTCGCGCCGTTGCAGTCGGTATCCCAGCCGGCCGATACGGCGTTACCGATCGCCGCCGAAAAGTCGTCTTCGAATGAAAACAGGGCCCATACGACGAGGGCGAGGTTGTTCAGGGTGTGCACCGGCGACAGATCCTCGTACTCGTTGTGCAGGCGATCCACGGGGTCCGCGGTGCCGGCAAGCCCGCGACCGAAGAGCACGGCGGACGCAGCGGCGCTGTCGTGAGGAATAAAGCGCAGTGCAATATCGGTTGCCTCGGCCAGGTCCTGGCTCATCGGGATCGCGGCCCCGAGTGCGGCGACGAAAGCCGCTCCGTGGACGCCTTCGCCCCGGTGCGACAGCGCCGCGTCCCGGGTCGCAAGATCGGCCGCGAGCGCCGGGCGGCCCGGGCACACCCAGCCGTAGAGATCGGCGCGAATCTGCGCGCCGATCCATTCGTTGAAGTCGTTGTCGGAGCAAAGGGCCAGGTCGAACCCGGGCGGCTCGCCGTTGACGAACTCGTCCGCCATGTTGTCCAGCAGCACCCGGTACGCCTGGCGCTCGGCCGTCCAGGTTGTACCTGCAGGGAGCAGCCGCAGCCAGGCGCGGGCGACGTCCTCGGTGCACATATCGGCGCCTCGGTCCTCGAGCAGCAGCAGTGCGAGCACCGTGTAGTTGATGTCATCGTCCGGTTCCGCGCGAGAAATGTGCCCGCGGCAGCACGCGCGCCCCAGCCCGGCGGCCAGCGTGCCTTCGATCAGCGGAACGTAATCGCGAAGTGGGAATGCACCGGCTTCGCGCAGGAACGATTCGAGACCACCTCGGCCCTGCTTGAAGGAAAGAACCTCGACCGGCTTGCCGAGCAGGCAGCCCGAAATTCGCCCCTGCCAGGCACCGCGAATACGCTCAGGTACGGTTGTATCCGCACCAAAAAATTTCTTGTCGTTGCCCCGAAACATGGTCTTTTTTTCTCTAAATCAGTAAGTTAGTTGTAAGAAGGTACACGTTGTACCGAAACCAAATTACTGTTGACAGCGCTGTCAGCATGGATTATAAATGCAATCTGACAGCGTTGTCATATTTTTGCTACGACCGCTGTCGAGACAATTTTCGATTTCGAACGCGAAGCGTGCTGGTTCGGTGCGGCTTCAACCACAGACTTAAGCTGCGAGCAATTCAGGGGGTTCCAATGCAAAAGCCATCCTTCCACAAGACACCTTTGGCCACGGGAGTCGCGCTGGCGCTGGGTGCGGCGGTCGCATCGCCGGTTATGGCGCAGGAAGGCGCCGACGACGAGGTCATCGAGGAAATCGTCACAACCGGTATCCGTAGCAGTCTCATGACCTCGATGAATCGCAAGCGTACTTCAACGGGTGTCGTCGACGCGATTACTGCCGAGGAAATCGGTAAGTTCCCGGACCAGAACCTGGCCGAGGCGCTGCAGCGTATCACTGGCGTTTCAATTCAGCGTGTCAATAACGAAGGCACGCAGATCACGGTTCGCGGCATGGGGCCAGAGTTCAACCTGGTCACCCTGAACGGTCGCTCGATGCCGACCCAGGGGAGCCGCTCGTTCGACTTCGGTGATCTTGCCACGGAAAGCATCAGGGCCGTTGAGGTTTACAAGTCCGGCCGGGTGGATATCCCGTCGGGCGGCATTGGCGCGACAGTCAACATCGAGACTGCCCGCCCCCTGGACAGGGCCGGGTTCCGCAGCGTCATTAGTGCGAAGGCTGTACACGAGACGACGTCGAGCGACAGCTCCGTCGCTGGCCTGAGTGAATTCACGCCGGAGCTGGCCGCGCTCTTCAGCAACACCTTCGCCGACGATACTTTCGGCGTGCTGGTGTCCGCTTCGTACCAGGAACGCGATAACCGCGAGGAATTCGCCGACGTCGACTCCTGGATCCCGAACTACCCGGATGGCCTGAACGGCGGTATTGTCAACGACAACAACCAGCGCGCTGACGGGACCTTCTTCCACCCGCAGAACATCGGCTACGGCATAGCGGAAATCTCGCGTGAACGCACCAACGCGCAGCTCGTGCTGCAGTGGGCGCCGACCGATCGCATCACCACGACGCTCGACTACACCTACTCCGAGGTGGACTTCGAGAAGGATGCGAACAGCTTCGGCCTCTGGTTCCAGAACCCGAACGTCGAGTCGACAATCAATGAGCGTGGTACCGTCAGCGAGGTCGCGATGGACGGTGGTGACTACGCCATCAACGTTGCCCGCGATCATACGATCAAGGAGAACGACTCGCTGGGCCTGAACATCGACTGGCAGGCCACCGATACGCTGAACTTCACCCTGGACGTGCACGATTCGTCGTCGTCTCTCAAGGGCGCCGATCTCGGTGATGGTGTGCCGGGCAGCTCGTCGAACCTGATCATCGGCAACACGTTCTGCGACTGGTGTGGCGTGCCCACGGCCAGCATCGACGTCAAGTCGGCAGTCTACGGGGCAAGCGGAATTCCTTTGTGGGACGTCACGTTCCGCGAGTCCAATACCGGCGCTCCGCTCGCCGACCTGCGCGCCAGCGACATCGGCTCACTGTTCGGCCAGTCGTTCAACACCGACACCAAGAATGACATCACGCAGATGCAGCTTGGCGGTAGCTGGGACAACGACAGTGGCGGTGCGATCACCAGCATCGACTTCGGCGGCAGTTTCACGGACCAGGAATTCATCAGCCGCAATGCTTTCTCGGGACTGCTCCCGGCCGGCTTCTGGCTGACATCGGCGGAATACTGGCCCGATGACACCTTCCAGCTGGTTAGCTTCGATGGGTTGCTGAGCGACTTCTCGAACGGCGGCAGCTTTGCTTACGACCAGTACTACGTCGCCGACTTCGGCACGGTCGTTGATCTCTACGAGCAGGTTGGCGCAAACGACGCCGCACTTTCAGGCTGCTGCTACTGGCCGTCCTGGGGACCGGACTTCCAGGATCCTGCGGGACGTGGATTCTTCAATCCGGGTCCGCTGGGTAACGCCTCCGGCGCCGGCATCCAGGAAGAAATCATGGCCGCCTACGTGCAGGTCAACTTCGAGGACGACTTCAACGGCCTGCCCATCAACGGCAGCTTCGGTGTGCGTTACGAGGATACCGAGACGACCTCTACCGGTGATGAAGTACGCGTAACGGCCGTGGTCTGGACCGGCGGTGACGAGTTCGCATCCGAGTTCGGCGATCCCACTTTCGTGACCCGCAAGGGCAGCAACAGTGTCTGGCTGCCGAGCCTCAACATCAACATGGAGGTTGCGGAGAACATGATCGCCCGCTTCGGCTACAGCCGCACGCTGGCGCGCCCGGATATCGGTGCCCTGAGCCCGGTCATCAGCTTCGTCGGCAACCCGAAGATCGACAACCGCCTCGCAACGGCCGGCAACCCCGACCTGTTGCCCTACCTGTCCGATAACCTGGACCTCTCGTTCGAGTGGTACTACGGCGAAGGCAGCTACGCGTCGGTCACGCACTTCCGCAAGCGCGTCGATAACTTCCTGGTTACGACCACGACTCCGGGAGTTAGCTTCGAGGACCTGGGCCTGGACGTTCCCGATCCCTACTTCGGCGCACAGGCGGAGCTCGCGCGTCAGCAGCTCACGGACGAGGGCATCCCGACGTCGAACGCGAACGTGTTCGCCCGCATCAACGAGAACATCGGTGCGCCGGTTGGCACGCCGGTCCGGGCCGAAGCAGGCGATCCGCCGGTTGAATGGAACGTCTCACAGACGACGAACGCGCGGGTTGGCAACCTCTGGGGCTGGGAGTTCCAGGTGCAGCACATGTGGGACATGGGCTTCGGCATCCAGGCGAACCTGACGACGGTCAGCGGTGACGTCGATGCGGATCGCGACGTGGTCAACGAGCAGTTCGCGCTGCCGGGCCTCAGCGACTCCGCGAACCTGATCGCGTTCTACGAGAACGACTGGATGTCGGCTCGTGTCGCGTGGAACTGGCGTGATGAGTACCTCCTGACCTTCGATCGTTTCGATGCGCCGGTCTACTTCGAGGAGTACCAGCAGGTTGACCTGAACTTCACGTGGTATGCGACCGATAACCTGGACGTGTTCTTCGAGGCGCTCAACGTCACCGAGGAGACCATTCGCCAGTACATTCGTTACGAAGAGCAGTTCGACTTCGGTGCCCAGTACGGCGCGCGTTACAACATCGGAGCGCGTTACAGCTTTGACTAGGCACGAATAGTCGTTAAATTAAAGCCGCTGCCCCGCAGCGGCTTTTTTTTCTCTGAAGGCCACGGACATGAATGACAGCATCGAGCGGATCGTGATCGTCGGCGGCGGCAGCGCCGGCTGGTTGAGTGCGGGGTTACTTGCGAGCGAGCACCTGGCGCGCTCCGGCCAAGATGTCCACGTTACGCTCATAGAGTCGCCGGACGTAAAGACTATCGGCGTGGGTGAGGGAACGTGGCCAACGATGCGCTCGACGCTGCAGAAGATCGGGCTGTCGGAAACGGAGTTCCTGACCGAGTGCTCCGCGTCGTTCAAGCAGGGCACGAAATTCGTCGGCTGGGTGACGGGCGACGAAGACGATTCGTACTATCACCCGTTCACGGTGCCCGCCGGATACGCGAGCCTCAACCTCGTGCCTTTCTGGCAAGGACAAAGGGACAGTGTCTCGTTCGTCGATGCCGTCAGCGTCCAGGGGCGGGTCTGCGACAGGGACCTCGCGCCCAAGCAAGAGACGACACCGGAGTATGCCGCGGTCGTCAATTACGCCTACCACCTCGATGCCGGCAAATTTGCGGAGCTGCTCCAAAGGCACTGCACGGAACGCCTCGGTGTCCGGCACATACGCGATCACGTAACTGCGATAAACGGTGAACCTGACGGCGACATAGAGTCACTGTCGACGGCCAGTAGCGGCGAGCTAGAGGGAGACCTGTTCATCGATTGCACCGGCATGGCGTCGATGCTCCTGGGTAAGCATTATGGTGTCGCGTACAGGGAGAGGAGCAACGTTCTCTTTAACGACTCCGCGCTTGCTTTACAGGTGCCTTACGCCGATCAGAGCGGGCCGGTCCTTTCGCAGACACTGTCGACGGCACAGTCGGCGGGCTGGATCTGGGATATCGGGCTTACGACGCGCCGCGGTATCGGCTACACGTATTCGAGCGATCACACGACTGACGAGGCGGCGGAAAAAGAACTGCGTGCGTATGTCGAGGTTTTGCAAGGCGTGAACGCGGACTCGCTTGAGCCGCGCAAGATCTCGTTCCGTCCGGGCCACCGCGAGAAATTCTGGCACCGTAATTGTGTCGCGGTCGGCATGGCGTCCGGATTCCTCGAACCGCTGGAAGCCAGCGCGCTGGTGATGGTCGAATTGGCCGGCAAGATGATCAGTGAGGAATTGCCGACCTCACGCTCGGTCATGGACATCGTCGCAAAGCGGTACAATGATGTGTTCCTGTACCGCTGGGACCGCATCATCGACTTCCTGAAACTGCACTACGTACTCAGCAAGCGGTCGGACAGCCAGTATTGGATCGACAACCGCAAACCGGAGACGATTCCGGAAAGCCTGCATGAGCTGCTGAAACTATGGCGATATCAGCCTCCCTGGCACAACGATTTCTCTCAACGCGAAGAAATCTTCTCGTCGGCGAGCTACCAGTACGTGTTGTACGGTATGGGTTTCGAAACGGCAGCAAGGGGTAGCGCGCCGGATTCCCGCGTTGCCGGAGAGGCCAGGCGGCTGTTCGCAGAAAACAGCCAGATGGCGAACAAGGTCGTCGCCAACCTGCCGGGTAACCGGGAGCTTTTGACGCAGATCACCCAAGGGCGATAGCAGTGGGGACGGAGTAATGACCAGGCATGTACTGCTCGACAACGTGACCCACAAGGACCTCCGGGTCGTCCGGGACTACGCGAAGGTCCCGGGCTACGATGTCAATGTCGCGCGGGTGTTTCCATCGGAATTCATCCAGCTGCAGGCGGAGTACCCACTGTTCTTCATCAGGAACAAGGAAAAGGGTGGCTTCGAACCCGTCGCCCTGCTCGGTTTCGCCGACAAGGAGAACCTGTTCCTGGACGAAAACGGTTGGAACGCGGGCTACGTACCGCTGTCGATCGAGCGGCAGCCATTCCTGATCGGCTTCCAGGAGCAGGTCGTCGACGGCATCCCGACCGAAGCACCGGTCGTCCACATCGATCTCGATCATCCGGCGGTCAGTGACACCGAAGGAGAACGGGTGTTCCTGCCGCACGGCGGGGAGAGCCCGTTGCTCGAGCGAATCTCTTCGGTCTTGATGACCATCCACCAGGGACATGCCGCCGCCAAGTCGCTGTCCGAAATGCTGGTTGGCCTGGAACTCATCGAGTCACTGACGCTGGGCGTGGAGTTGAAGGACGGTTCGAAGCAGAGCCTCGAGGCCCTCTATACAATCAATGAGGACAAGCTGCAGAACCTGAATGCGAGCGCCCTGGAGGCGCTGCACCGGAATGGTCATCTGCGCGATGTTTACATGATGCTCGCCTCGCTCCCGAACGTCTCGAGGCTCATCGAGAGAAAGAACCGGCGGCTGCCGGACTGAACCGGGGCCGGTGTTATCCGTCAGCCGAAAAATTCGCGAAATCAGCGGCGTGCGCGCCGACGAAGTCCTCGAACACGTACGCGAGGCGAAAGAGCCCGTCGTATTCAGGGGCCTCGTTTCGGACTGGCCGCTGGTGCAGCAGAGCCGGGTTTCGGGCCGCGAGGCCGACAGCTACCTGAGAGACGCCTACGACGGTTCCCCGGTAACCGCATTTATCAGCGAGGCGGGTGCCGCCGGGCGCATTTTTTACACGGACGGGCTCGAGGACACCAACTTCCGACAACTAAAGACCGACCTCGGCTGGGTACTGGACAAGATCCGCGAACACGAAGCCGACCCGGATGCGCCGGTCGTCTACATGGGCTCGATGGCACTGGCTTACTGCCTGCCAGGAATCCGCGAGGCGAACAGCCTCGAACTCGACGGGTTGGAAGCCACCGTGCGGATCTGGATCGGCAATCGCTCCCGCGTCGCCGCGCACTATGATGTTCCCGAGAATATCGCCTGCGTGTGCGCCGGTACCCGCCGCTTCACGCTGTTCCCGCCCGACCAGCTGGAGAATCTCTACGTGGGCCCAATCGATTTCACCCCGGCGGGGCAGTCGATCAGCCTCGTCGACTTCAACGATCCTGATCTCGACAGGCACCCGCGTTTCGCAGAGGCGCTGGAATATGCGCAGGCGAGCGACCTCGAGCCCGGCGACGCCATCTACATACCGAGCATGTGGTGGCACCATGTCGAAGGGCTCGATAATCTCAACATCCTGATCAACCACTGGTGGCGAACTTGCCCGAACCACATGGGCGCGCCGCAGGACGCGCTGTTGCATGCCATCCTGAGCATTCGCGATCTGCCCGACGAACAGCGCGAGGCCTGGCGAGGGATTTTCGATCACTACGTGTTCCATGCGGACGAGGCGTCCGTGGAACACATCCCGGACGGCCGTCGCGGCGTACTGGGTGAACTCGACGAGGACGCGGCGCGGAAGCTGCGCGCAGCCCTGCGTAACAACCTGAACCGGTAAGAGGTGCGCGATGATACCGTTCAACAGAGTCGTAATCGTCGGCGGCGGTACCGCAGGCTGGATGGCTGCGGCCGCGCTGTCGAAGACGTTCCGAGAGAAGATCAGCGTTGAGCTGATCGAGTCCGAGGTGATCGGCACCGTCGGCGTCGGCGAGGCCACGATACCCAACATCAAGAACTTCCACCTGCTGCTGGAACTCGACGAGGCCGAATTCCTGCGTTCCGTCCACGGCACGTTCAAGCTCGGTATCGAGTTCGTGAACTGGGCCAATCTCGGCGATCGCTATTTCCACCCGTTCGGGCCGCCAGGCGTCGAATCCTGGGCGGCGCAGTTTCACCATTACTGGCTGCGCGGCAAAGAGCAGGGTGAGAGCGCGGGTTACGGCGAGTTCAGCGTCGAGACGTCGATGGCAAAGGCGGGCCGGTTCGGCATGAACGGCGACCGCAAGCCCAATTATGCGTATCACTTCGATGCCGGTTTGTACGCGCGCCTGCTGCGAGGGTTCAGCGAAAACCTGGGCGTGCAGCGTATCGAGGGCAAGGTCGTCGCGGTGCAGACTCATCCCGAGTCCGGCCTCATCGAATCCGTGACGCTCGAGTCCGGCCAGGTCGTGGGCGGTGACCTGTTCATCGACTGCACCGGCTTCCGCGGCCTGCTGATCGAGCAGGAGCTGAANNGACTGGTCGCACTGGCTGCGCAACGACAGCGCCGTCGCGGTGCAGACCGAATCGGTGTCGTCGCTTGCGCCGTACACGCGGTCGACGGCGCGCTCCGCGGGCTGGCAATGGACGATCCCGCTGCAGCACCGGGTCGGTAACGGCCTCGTGTACAGCAGCGGCTACATGCCCGACGACGAGGCAACCCGGACCCTGCTGGACAACGTCGACGGCAAGACGGTCAACGAGCCCCGGGTCATCAAGTTCCGGACCGGGCGGCGCCTGAAGCAATGGAACAGGAACTGCGTGGCGCTCGGCCTGTCGAGCGGCTTTCTCGAGCCGCTCGAATCCACGAGTATCCATCTCATCCAGAACGGCATCATCCGCCTGATCAAGCTGTTCCCGTTCCGGGGTATCGACCAGGCGGCGGTCGACCAGTACAACGAGGAGATCAGGACCGAGATCGAGTTCATCCGCGATTTCATCATCCTGCATTACCATCTGACGCACCGCGCCGACTCGCCGTACTGGAACGACTGCCGCACGATGCAGGTACCGGACACCCTGCTCCACAAGGTCAGTCTCTTCGCAAGCAGCGGTCTGATCGCGCAGCATCCGTACGACCTGTTTGCCGATCAGTCGTGGGCGGCGGTCATGCTCGGGCAGGGCATAGAGCCGCAGGGCTACCATCCCGTGGTCGAGATGGCCAGCGACGACGAACTCAGGAAGTTCCTCGCCCGCATCCGGGCGTCCGTGCGCCAGATCGTGGACCTCCAGCCGATGCATCGCGACTACGTTGCCGGCTACTGCAGCATGCAGGAGACCGATGCTTAGCCGACCGGGGGCGGCGATGGTCATAGTCCTGCTCGCCATCGCCCAGGTGGCGGCGGCAAATTCCGGCGATGTCGTCTGGGCCGTAAACGTCGGTGGTTCGGCTTACGAGGCAAGCGACGGCACGTCTTACCTCGCCGAGACTTCCGTAAAGGGGGGCAAGGTCGGCACGATCGAGGCGGCGAAGGGGTCTCAGGACGCGCCTCTGTATCAGAGCTACAGGGAGGGCGACATTCGCATCGATCATCCGATCGCGAACGGCACCTACGACATCACCTTCCATTTTGCAGAGCCACAGACCGTCGAGCGGGACCAGCGCGTGTTCGCAACCTTCGCCGAGGGACGCAGGGTTATCGAGAACCTCGACGTCATGCTGTTCCGCGACGGTAAGGTCCACTCGGCGCTCACGGTCACGGTGCCCGGTGTCGCCATCACCGACGGGGAACTGAACATTTACTTCGAAGCATCCGCGATGCAGCCGGTCCTGAGCGCCCTGCGAGTACGCCGCGAGAGCGTGCGCGATGATTCATGGGCAATCGTCTGGCAGGACGAATTCGACGGCCCGGAACTCGATGATTCGAAATGGAGTTACCGGGTCTGGGAGCCGCGCAGGGTAAACGACGAGGACCAGGCCTACACGGCTAGGTCGAAGAACGTGCGGATCGAGGACGGGCACCTGGTGATCGAGGCCCACCGCGAGGAATACGACGGCGCTCGGTACACGTCCGGCCGCATTCACACGAGCGGCAAGGCGGATTTCCTGTACGGTCGCATCGAGGCCAGGGCGAAGCTGCCGCGGGGCCAGGGAACCTGGCCCGCCATCTGGATGTTGCCGAGCGATCCGATGGCCTATGCGACAACGTGCTCCAATGACGCCGACTGGCAGGGGAACGACGATTGCGACGCCTGGCCGAACTCCGGCGAGATCGACATCATGGAACACGTCGGCTACCAGATGAACCATGTCCACGGCACCGTGCACACGCGGGCTTACTACTGGCGGATGTGGGAGCAGCGCAAGGGGCGCATCCTGATTGACGATGCCGCAGACGCCTTTCACGTGTACGCGCTGGAATGGTCGCCGGAGAGGATCGATGTCTTCGTCGACGACTCGCTCTACTTCACCTACGTGAATGAGCACAAGAGCTGGCGGGAGTGGCCGTTCGACCGGCCGTTCCACCTGGTCCTGAATATCGCGGTCGGCGGCGCCTGGGGTCGCTCCGGGGGTCCCATCGACGATTCGATGCTTCCACAGCGTATGCTGGTCGACTACGTGCGCGTCTACAGCAGGGCGGCAAGCGACTGACCGGAGTAGCCGCGGTCAGGTCTGGCAGTGCTTGCAGTAATAGGTCGCGCGCTGCCCCTGCACGATCGCGCTCACCGGGCGGTCGCATCGGTGGCAGGGTTCATTCTCCCGGCCGTAAACGTCGAGTTCCTGCTGGAACCAGCCGGCCTCGCCGAAGCCGCCGTAGTAATCGCGTAGCGTCGTCCCGCCGGCGCGGATCGCCCGTTCGAGCACGCCGCGAATTGCATTCGCGAGCACGTCGTAGCGCGGCAGCGCGATTCGGCCCACGGCGCGCTTCGGGTTGATGCGGGCGAGGAACAGCGACTCGCTCGCGTAGATGTTGCCGACGCCGACCACGATGTTAGCGTTCATGATGAACTGCTTGACGGCCACCCGGCGGCCGCGGGACTTGCGCCACAGGTACTCGCCGCCGAACTCGTCGCCGAGCGGTTCGGGGCCGAGGTCCTTCAGCAACCAGTGAGTAGCCGGGTCTTCGCTGAAGTGCAGCGAACCGAAGCGCCGCGGGTCGCGCAGCCGCAGGGCGTGCCCGGAGGCGAGGCCGATGTCCACGTGGTCGTGGATGCCGGCCGGCGCATCGTGCGGCACGATACTGACGTGGCCCGACATGCCGAGGTGCAGGATGGCCGTGCCGCCGGTCGTGTTGATCAGCAGATACTTGGCGCGCCGATCCACGGAGGTGATCGTCTGCCCCGACAGGTGCTCGTCCACATCCTCGCTGACGGGCCATCGCAGCCGCCGCTCGCGAATCGCGACATCGACGATTCTCTGGCCAACGAGGTGCGGCTCGATTCCGCGGCGGCTGGTTTCGACTTCGGGGAGTTCCGGCATACGGCTAGAGTGCCAACAAACCCGGACACAAAAAAGCCCGCCGGTGCAGTACACCGGCAGGCTTCCTCTCAAGAGCCCAAGCGCGGGCTGTCAGGGAGTAGTTACCACGACCTCGCTTGCCTGGAAGCAGCCTTCAACGCCGTCCGTGCTGAGCACGCCGTACGCGTCTGCAGGTCGCCCGGCCACCAGATCCGAGAATGTGCCCTCCATAATTCCAGAGCCGTCGCTCTTGACGAGGGTTATGACACCCTCATCGATAAGTTGTACACAGATATCGCCGCCCGTGGTTGTGAGCACAAAACCGGGATTATCTATTGGATCGGCAATCGTACCGCTCAGCAGCTGAAGTTCGTCGCCAGAGTCAAGAACAATCAACGCCGCGCGAAACACTTCGGGATCGCCGAAGACACCCTCGACTTCGAGGCCCTGACCAACCTGCAACGCGCTAGAGTCCAGTTCCGCGCCATCGGGACCGAATATCTTCGTGAATCCTGTCTGCAGTTCGACGGTGATCTCGACGCCATCGCTATCGATCAGTAGGAACAGGCTGTCACCTTCCGGAGCGGCGGTTACGATCCCCTTGATCTGCCGGGCATCGCCTTTCTCAACGATGATCGCTTCAACGCCGGGGATACCGTCGCCGTCCACGTCAATGTATGCGCCTATGACCACTAGCGGGTCGCCAACCTCGAATGTCGCGTCGGTCGCCGGGTCAATTGGAGTGCCATCGACATCGAATACGCGCGCATCGTCTGCCAGGGTTACCTCGACGCAGGCATCCATATTGGTCATCGCGCAGAGCACCAATGCGCCTGTTTCGGTGTCAATATCGTCAACCCGGCCTTCGATCCGCACGAGTTCGTTCGGCAAGCCGCCCAGCTTGAATTCAACGCGAACGACCGGCCGCACGCGGTACTTGCCATTTCCGGTCTGTACGGCATGGATGGACTTGTCGGCATCCATGTCGACATGCGCGACGAGCGTACGGCCAGGTATTACTTCGATGCCGCCGGGCTCTAGCAGATCGATCCTTCCGTTTGCCGGTGGTCGCGGATAATGGGCGTCGCCCTGCTTATCGATTATCTGGAAATTCTCGATCTGTAGCCGCAGTTTCGTGTACGTGCCGGCAGCAACTTCGCCGAGCGCAATAGGCTGGCTGTAATTTTCGAGGTCGAGCAGGTTGACGCGCGTGTTGCCGTTGTAGATGGTCTGCTGACCCTGATCCCCGATCAACGTTGCCTCGACGACGTCGAAATTGATCTCTTTGATACCTTTGGTTGGCATGTCCGTCAGCAGGAGCGCAACGGTGCCGGTCGCGGGCAGGGGCGCCGTGTCAGACGCGTCGCTGCCGCCTCCACAGGCAGCGAGCACGCCCGCAAATGCCAGCAGGGCAAGCGTCGTTCGGATTCGGTAGTAGATGGTTGTGTCGCTCACAGTCAATTCCTCCATTTTCGCCGTCGAGAGGGCGAGGTCGGGTATTCAAAATCAGGCGGAGGAGCCGCAACACTAGCATCTCTGGTGCATCGCGCAACTGTCTCAAATCACCGACAGGTAACATAAGATGGACGCGTCGTTGACAGGCAAAAAAATACCCGCGGCG
>JABAHR010003524.1_pt2 | contig 18408 bp, 15 predicted proteins | sample 7062101 | NCBI WGS metagenome assembly JABAHR01 (sample SAMN14534553, study PRJNA622989) | marine sediment metagenome | biome: marine biome [ENVO:00000428]; feature: marine pelagic biome [ENVO:01000023]; material: deep marine sediment [ENVO:00002113] | place: India: Gulf of Kutch | collected... | reverse complement strand
TAACGTCATGAAGAGGACGAGGGCCGTCGAGGTCAACATCCACGCGGCATCACCGCTATCCAACCCTTGTGCGCCGGCGATCGCCGGGCACATGCATGCAACAGCCGTCGCGGCTGCCGCCTTTATCATTCTTTTCATCGTAGCTCCCCGCTCAGATGGCTTGATCGCCGGTTTCCCCGGTACGAATTCGGTAGACCTGGCTCAGATCGGTTACGAAAATCTTGCCGTCACCGACTTTGCCGGTTTTGGCCGACTCGATAATGGCTTCGATTGCCCGATCGACGAGCTCATCAGTGAGCGCAAGCTCGAGCTTTACTTTCGGCAGAAAGTCGACGACGTATTCGGCGCCCCGGTATAGCTCCGTGTGGCCTCTTTGCCGACCGAAGCCCTTGACCTCGGTTACGGTCATGCCCTGGACGCCGACTTCCGCGAGCGCGTTGCGGACGTCGTCGAGCCGAAAGGGCTTGATCACAGCGGTAATTAGCTTCATGAGAGTCCCCCGAGAAATGTTTGGAAATGAGAAGGCCCTATAGGGCTTTTTTTTCTTACGGGACCGATTGTAGCCGACTACGCCGCACGATGGCCGAGAGGCACCAATTTGGTGCATTCGGGGTCGAAGCAGGAGCGATACAACGCCCGCGCTGGCTATTTTTCGTGCGTGGCTGCAATATTCCGTGTTTTCGTGGGGTCTAACTCATAGCCTTGATTAACCGAGCAACACAATGCTGATCAAACGACCGAACACGATAAAGCCCTCGCAGATTACGCCGGAGAGCGATTTCCGTCAGCGACGCGAGCTACTGAAGACGGGGCTCGCGCTGGGATTGATTCCCGGCATCATGGCGCATACCGGAACCGCCGCGGGTGCGGCGCTACCCGCCGACGGGCAGTTTGCAGATCTGACCTCGTGGCCGGCCGATGCGCCAGAAGAGCCAACGCCGTTGGAGTACGTCTCCAGCTACAACAACTATTACGAGTTCGGCACCGGCAAAGGCGATCCGGCGCGCTACGCGCATACGCTCGTGACCGACCCGTGGTCCGTTACGGTCGAGGGAGAAGCTGAGAATACGGGAACGTTCACGCTCGAGGACATCCTCAAGCCACACGCGCTGGAAGAGCGCATCTATCGTTTCCGCTGTGTCGAGGCATGGTCGATGGTCGTGCCGTGGATCGGTTTTCCGCTCGGGGATCTGCTCGCGCGCTTCGCGCCGACGTCGCGTGCCAGGTATGTACAGTTTTTCACGCTGAACGATCCGGAAACGATGCCGGGCGTGCGTTCACGCGTTTTGCGCTGGCCGTATCGTGAAGGTTTGACTATCGCCGAGGCCATGCACCCGCTCACGCTGCTGACTGTCGGTGTCTACGGGCAGGTTCTGCCGAATCAGAACGGCGCGCCGCTGCGCCTGGTCGTGCCCTGGAAGTACGGCTTCAAGAGCATCAAGTCGATCGTGCGCATCCGCTTCATGGAGGACCAGCCGCGCACGAGCTGGAACATGGCGAACTCGCGCGAGTATGGGTTTTACTCCAACGTCAATCCCGACGTGCCCCATCCGCGCTGGAGCCAGGCCTCACATCGCCCGCTCGGCGGAGGACTGTTCGCAGCGCGCGAGCCGACGTTGTTGTTCAACGGCTACGCCGAAGAGGTCGCCGACCTCTACACGGGCTTGGATCTCGCACGCAATTACTAGCGTCTCTTCCTAAGACACAAGCGCAGTCCGATGACCCGCAGACACTTCGCGTGGCTCAAAGCCGGCGTGCACGCCTTGGCCATGGTGCCGCTCGTGCTTCTCGTCGCGCGCGCGTTCGGTGTCGGCGAGTTGAACCTCGGTGCAAACCCCGTTCAGGAGCTCCTGCACACGCTCGGCAAGACGGCGCTGAATCTTCTGCTCATTACGCTTGCGATCACACCGCTGCGTCGGCTGACGCGTCTGAACTGGCTCGTCAGCTTCCGCCGTGCGCTCGGACTNNTTACGATTACGCCGCTGCGGCGGCTGACCGGCCTGAACTGGCTCGTGGGCTTGCGCCGCCCGCTCGGGCTATACGCGTTCGCCTACGCATTGCTACATGCTGTCACGTACGCCGTGCTCGATTGGCGGCTCGACATGAATACGCTGTTGGCGGATCTTACGGAGCGACCGTTCATTACGGTCGGCTTCCTGGCCGTCGTCATGCTGGTTCCGCTCGCCGTGACGTCGACGAGAGCGATGCAGCGCAGACTCGGTCGCAGCTGGCTCAAGCTGCACCGAACGGTCTATGCGATCAGTGCGCTCGGGGTGTTGCACTTCTTCTGGCAGGTCAAGCTCGACACGTCACTGCCGCTGCTCTACGCAGGAATGCTTGCAATCTTGCTCGGATTTCGTCTCGTCGACTGGGCGCGAAAACGCGCGTTACGCCTGGCGCATCAATAGACCCTAAAGCCACCGTGCCGACGTCGGCTCGTGTAATCGACCCAGGCCAGACCGCCTGCAAAGCCTGCGACGAGCGTGACGGCCAGTGCGCCGAGCACCCACGAGATCGGTATGCTGCCGCGATAGCCGTCCAGGCGCGCCTCGAACTCAGCGTTCTCGATCTTCAGCCGGCTCAACGTCGCTTCCACGGCATCAGACGATGACGCCGCTGCATCGAACTGCTGGTTGACCTGGCCGAGCTGCTGCTCGGCCGTTCGCTGAGCGATCTTGGCGCGATCGAGCTCGGCGCGCAGCGCTGCAAGCTCGTTCTCGGTCTCTGCAATCTTCAGCTGGGCGGGCTTATCGAGCACGAGATAGGCGGACTTCACCCAGCCTTCCTGACCGTCGGCCGCCCGAACGTGAGCGAAATTCGTCGTTCGCGCGAGGATCTCGAGCTCCGTTCCGCTGACGAGCGTCCGAAACGGCTGGTCGCTCGTATCTTCGGCCCGGTGCAGGCCGAGTCGCAGAATATCCGTGACGTAAGCCGTCTCGGCCATGAGCAGCGTCGGCCACGCGAGCGTGACGAGCAAGACGAGACCTTTCCGATTCAGCACGGCAACCTCCGACCGCCGGATCTGCGGCGAGCACCAATCTGCCGTGATTATAGGAAGATTCAAGAGCGAAAACCGAGAACTAGGACCGTCTTGTGCGGCGAACTCTCAGGGGAGCTCGTAGACCCAGCGAACCAGGGCTTCTTGAAGCTCCGTACCCGGTCCACGGTGGGCGTCCGGGGAGTTGACCATGACGACGGTCGCGTAATCGACGCCCGAGCGCGCATGCACGAGCCCTGCCAGCGCCGAGACGTGATCCAGGCGCCCGGTCTTGACGTGCATCCGTCCGGAGACGGCGTGGCCGTTGAACCGGCCGCGCGTCGTGCCGTCCAGACCGCCGATCGACAGCGACGCGAGAAACTCCGCCGCGAGCGGGCTGCGTGCAGCCGTCACGAGCACGTCGGCGAGCGCATCGGCAGATATGCGCGTCGCGCGCGATAATCCCGCGCCGTTGTCGATGACGAGACCGTTTCGATCGATGCCATGCTCCTCGAAGTACTCGTTGATCACGGCGATGCCCGAAGTCGCTGTTCCAGGCGGACCGTCGCGCTCGACGCCGAGCGTATGCAGCAGCTGGCGCGTCATGACGTTATTGCTGAACTTGTTGACGCTTCTGATGATTTCCGCGAGCGGTCGCGAGCGCCATGTCAAGGCGGGCTCGACGTCTTGCGGTACGACGCCGCGGCGAAGGCCACCGCGATGACGACCGCCTAGCTCGGCCCACAGCGTCCGGTAGACACCGTACGTGAAGCTATCGTGCTCGAGCACCGTGCGGCTAAGGGAGTAGGGCGCGCAGGCCGCTGGAAAGCTTCCCGAGAACACGGCCCTGCGGCCGATCGGGAGGTCAACGAGATCGAATGCGACGCCGGCCTGATAGCCGCGGCACGGGCCGTCGACGAGCCTCAGTCGGTTGTCGATGGCGAGATTGGACGGTGTCGGATCCGCCGAGATTCTTACGCGCGCGTTCGCATGGTCTGGTAGAAACTGAAATCGCACGGCCTTGAAGTTAACGAGCAGCGCGTTCGGTAGGACGTTGTAGGTCCGAAACGGCTGACTGTCGAAAGCGCCCGGGTCCTCATCGACACGCGCGAAGTGCGAGTCATCGATAACCAGGTCGCCCCGCACGTCCTCGAGCCCAGTCCGTCGCAGCGCGCGCAGCAACTTCCAAACCTCCTCGGTGACGAGATAGGGATCACCGAAACCTTTGAGCGCCAAGTCGCCGTCGAGCGCGCCATCGGCGTAGTTGCCCAGAAAGAAAACCTCGGTCGGCCAGTAGTACGTTGGCCCGAGCGTGGCCAGCGCGACCCACGTCGTCACTGTCTTGATCGTGGAGGCGGGATTTCGCGGCACAGCGGGTAGGTGACTCAACACGGGCTCGCCGCCGCCCACGGGTCGCACGAGCACACTGACATCCTCAGCGGGAATCGAGTGGCCGTCGAGAATGCGCTGCACGGGCGGCGGCAGCTGAGCGGCCGCCACACCGGCCCAGCTCAGAACGACTAACACGAGGATGCCTATGCGCATGCCGCCTATTCTGCCCAAGCGCCTCGCTACTGCCCAGCCCGGCAGTAACGACAGCGCGGACCTGCTAGTGCCAGCGAAGTGCGAGCTCCCGTGTGCAGTACCTCTCCTTCGCGGACCGAAGAGACGCTCCATCGAGGTACTGCACACGTGCCCTCGCCTGATCGTAGGCGCTAGCCGAGAGGCCCGCTGTAAGAGGCGGCTAGCGAGCCTGCGCAGTAGCGGCGACAGGGACAACGTTGTCGTAGGAGACCGACGGTATCGCGACGGGCTGGGAGAAATAGTAGCCCTGCCCGTAGACGACGCCGAGCTCGCGTAGCTTCTCGGCGATCTCCTCGGTTTCGACATGCTCGGCGATCGTATCGATCTTGAGCGTTGCGGCTGCCTGGGCAATCCCGGACACCATCGACTCGGCGAGTCGATCCGTCGCGACGCGCCGAACGAGATCACCGTCTAGCTTTATGTACTGGACAGGTAATGTGCGCAGGTAGGCGAGCGAGCTGAACCCGCGGCCGAAGTCATCGAGGGCGACTTTGGCACCGAGCTCGTGAAGGCTGTGAATCAAGGCCTCGGCTTCACGCATATTGTGCGCGGCCGAGGACTCTCGAAGCTCGATGCAGATGGATTCGAGTGGGACACCCGACGCGCTCATTTGCTCGATGAGAAACTCTCTGAAGCTCTCTTTCTGAAAGGATTGACTGGAGACATTGAGGCTGACCCAACCCTCATCGATCAGGCTCGATGCTTCGGCTTTGAGGCCGCGCAATGCCGCACCGAGCACCCAGCGATCCAGCGCAGGCATCAGGTGATAGCGCTTGGCGGCAGCGAGGAACTTATCGGGGCCGACGAAACCGTCGCCTTCGCGCATCCGCATGAGCACTTCGTGCCCGAGAACCGTCGGCTCGTCACCGAGACTGTGTATAGACTGAACCTCCAATCCGAACCGGTTGGCCTTGAGCGCGTTCTGCAGGCTGGCGAACGCGAGTGCGTCGTTTCGATGCGCGACAGAGAAAGCATTGTCGGCGTGCGATACCTCCACGCGGTTGCGACCGAGCCCCTTCGCGCGCTTGCACGCGTACTCGGCTGCGGCGATCAGGTGCGAGATACTCTCGCCAGTTCCGCTGCTGCGCCCTATGCCGATGCTGACCGAGACCGGCATCGCGCGCTCGCCGTGCAAGTACGTTAGCTGGCTCATCTCCGCCCTAAGGCTTTCGGCGAGCTCCTCGGGCCGCGCAGCCGGTCCGCGCGGCAACATGACCACGAAGCGATCGCCGCCGAGACGACCGACGATGTCGTGCGCGCCGATGCCTTGCTTGGTCACGACGGCGAGCCGCTGAATGACCTCGTCGCCGGCGTGAAACCCGAACGCGCCATTGACGACGTTGAGCCCATCGATGTCGATATACAGCAGCGCGGCCTCGGTTTGCTCGTCACCGTCCTGATTCTCGAGCATCTCTCGTGCGTCGTGCTCGAAAGCGTAGCGATTCAACAAACCCGTGAGGCTGTCGTAACGGTTGCTGAGCAGGTTGACGGCCTTGCGACTCATGAGCTCCAAGATGCTGACGTCCGTCGGCTCGAAGTCCGCTCCTTCGGCCGTTCGGAACAGCCCGAACAAGCCGATGACACGACCGTTCACATCATGCACAGGGCAAGAAAGAATCTTGTAGGGCGGTACGCGCTTGGCGGCGGCATCCGGCATGACGCGGTTGACGACCATCGGCTTGTTGTTGAGCTGAATCCAGGCGAGTAGATGCTTGTGTGTTTGCGACAGCGCTTGCTCTCCCACAGCGGATGCTGTTCCCCCCGCCGTGCAGGAGATCGTGAGGTCTCTGTCGGGTATCAGCAGCGCCCCGAGCACGCAATCGAGATGCTTGACGCACTGCTTGACGAGATACTCGAGTCGGTCAGCGCGAGGTCCGTTGGCGCTGTCCGCACCGATCAGCAGTTGCAGCTGGAGTGTCTGGGTCGCGTCGACGCTCGGCATGTCCGCGGGTGCTCGAGTGGCTTCCACGTCGACACGGTTCTCCAGGCAGTCGAGCACGGGCCGCAGTAAACTCGCAACCATCGACCCGCTCGTTTGACGTTGACCGTCGCCGATTTCGACGACGAGCGTACCGAGATGCTCGCTCGCCTGGCCGCGGAGGATGTATACGAACGCTGAGCCCTCGTCACCGAGACCGCGAATCACGCCGCCGCCGGACATCTCCTCCGAATCGTCCGTCGGCAGATCGTCGAGAACGACCTTGAGATCGGGTCGTTCGCACCCGTCCGAGCACCACAACAACTCCTTCTCCGGGCTGTAGAAGGCGATGCCTCCGCAACGCGGCAGCAGCATCTTGATGAGCTGACCGTAGGGTGCGTAGATCCCGGCTGCACCCGGGGCTTCAGCAGCCTCGCTCGCCTCGTTGTCGGAAGGATCCGTCATGGTGTCGCTAGTACTAGATATGGCCATCAGCGACTATGCCCGCGCAGTGGACATAAAACCTTGACGAGCGTCGCAAAGCCCCGAGTTTGACCGGCTCGGGACCGCGGTTTTCGGGGGGTTTCAGCCCCCCTCGGACAGGTACTTAGGTGGCCTCTTCCGGCCGGACGGGACGACCCGGAGCGGCTGGGCACGGTGGCCGTGCCGAACGAGCTCAGCGTAGAGCGTTACGATCGCACCGGCGTGCGTTCGGGCCTCGATATTGGACATCTTGCGAACCGTCGCGCGCACGCAGGGCTCACGACCGATCGGGTGCTCGGCATGTAGCGCAAGCTCGAGATCCACGAATGATTGTCTCAGCGCGGCCGGGAACTCAGTCTCTTCCAGATCGTCGAGATTCTCGACGTAGGCGGCCGCGAGCCGCTCCTTGATGGCGCCGTCGCCGACGAGAATGGTGACTGCGGCCTGGAACCGCTCAGCGAGATAGGACATAACACGAGTGGCCTTTGTTTTTGTTTTACGGCTAATGGAATCGTTCCAGCCAGACGCGATCGCTTCGTTTCCGCCGAGGATTCGCGTTTAGCTAACTAACATATAACAAATTATTGGAAGGCGCCGCAAGTGTCCGATTCGGCGCCCGATTTTCTCGATCCAGCGAGAGCCGAGATTACCTCACCACGTCATGGTGACATTCGCTCCGCTCAAGCGGCCCGACCAGATCCGCGTCGGGGTTTGGTCAGATTGAACTTCCTCATCCGGTCGGTAAACGTCGTCGGCTTCAGGCCAACGAGCTTCGCGGCGCCGCTCGGCCCCGAGACTCGCCAGTCGGCAACCTCCAACGCGGCAAGCATGTTCTTCTTTTGCATGGCCAGAAGTTCCTTCTCGGTCATGATCGGCGGCTCGGCGTCATCGGGCTCGCGGCGCGCCGTTGCGCTTGGTCCCCTGATACCGGCCATGGCGAGATCGAGGCGTAGCACTTTTCCGCTCGATAAGATCACAGCTCGTTCGATTACGTTCTTGAGCTCTCGAATGTTCCCCGGCCACGAGTAGCTTTTCAGCAGGTCGACCTGCTGCTTCGACAGCCGCAGCGGCGGGCGGTTGAAGTCTGCGCATATCCGCTCGACGAAATGGCTCGCGAGCTGAACGACGTCATCATCGCGCTCACGCAAGGGCGGCACTTGAATCGGGAAAACGCTGAGCCGGTAGTAGAGATCCTCGCGAAAATCGCCTTGCTTGACGAGCGCTTCGAGATCCCTGTTCGTCGCCGCAACGAGCCGAACGTCGGTGCTACGCGTTTGATCGTCGCCAACGCGCTCGTATTCTCCTTCCTGCAGCACGCGCAGCAGCTTGGCCTGCAGCTCGAGCGGGATCTCGCCGATCTCGTCGAGGAACAGCGTGCCGCCGTCGGCGAGCTCGAAGCGCCCGACGCGGTCGCGGTGCGCACCCGTGAACGCGCCCCGGACGTGACCGAAAAATTCGCTCTCGAAGAGCTCCCGTGGAATCGACGCGCAGTTGACTTTCACGAGCGGTCCGTCGGCCCGCGGACTGCGACTATGCAGTGCGTGCGCGACGAGCTCCTTGCCGACCCCCGACTCTCCGTGAATGAGCACGTTCGAAGAGGTCTGGGCGACGGCCTCCAGCTGGGCCAACATCTTCTTCAGCGCAGCGCTTTCGCCGACGATGCGTCCGAAGTTCATCGAGACCTGGACTTCCTCACGCAGGTAATCGCGCTCTCGCTCGAGCTCCTCTCGCAACCGCGCGTTCTCCTCGAACGCCGCTCGAAGTCGTCGCTCGGCGCGATTTCGCTCGGTGACGTCCTTGATGGCGACGTACATGAACGTGACCTGCCCGTCGTAATCGCGATCCGCACGCGCAGAGACCAGCGTCTCCAGTGTTTCGCCGCTCTTGGTTTGATAGCTTCTCGGCTCGTTGTCGAGCTCGCCCTGAGCGATGATGTCGCTCACGGTCTGCTGGTCGGAAGCTGACTCGTCTGCAGCCATGAAATCCGTGACGAGGCGACCGACGACCTCCTCGCGCCGGTAGCCCATCTTCAAGAGCCAACGTTCGTTGACATGCACGATCCTTCCGTCGCGATCGACCGTATGCAGCATGGCGGGCGTGTCGCGATAAAGGCCCGTGAAGTTCTTCTCGAGGTCGGCCTCCTCACCGAGCTCGGTGTAACCGACGAGCGTCCCGAGATACGCGCCATCAGCGCTTCGCTCGATCACGGCACTCGCGAGGCAGCCAACCCGCTCACCGGCTTTGGTCAGCAGATCCACAGGTACACGACTGAGCCGGCCCGTTCGCCGTAACAACGGCAGGTAATCCTCGACGATGCGGCTGAGCGACGCCTGGCTGGCTAGATCCTGCGGGCGAAGCCCAGCGATCTCGTCGCGGCGATAGCCAAAGCGGTCGAGCCACGCGTCGGTTGCATCGATGAAGTACCCATCCGGGTCGAGGGCTACGAGCAGCGCTGGGCTGCTTCGGAAGAACTGGCGGTATCGATCGGTGGTCGACATAGGCTGATTTTACGGATATCCGTGAAACAGGGCAACGGTTTTCCGTGAAACTAACGGTTTACCGTGAGAACAACTGGTGCTAAATGACTGAAACTCAGTGATTTTAGACTTGGCACGGCACATGCATAGAGAGAGGCATAGTGATTCCGGCAGGTGATGGTCACGGTACCGGAATCCCGTCAAATGTAAAGGATGACAACCATGAATACGACAGGCATTAGCAAAAACTGGGGCGCGTTGGCAGCGGCCACGCTGATCCTGGGCATGAGCGCTGCAGCGCAGGCTGAGACGTTGGAGGAGATCACCGTTCACGGCACCTCCGCGCAAGCACGCGTGCAGCAAGAGAACTTCGAGGCTGAGATGGCTGCCTACGTTCGCAGCGTCGAAGCCGCTATCGAAGATACGCGGCGGCAGCACCTACGCGAGGCGCGGCCGCCCCGGATTCGACTCGCGCGGTTGGGCGAGTCGCATCGGGGTTGATGGTTGACCAGGACGGTTAACCAATAGGTTTCTGCGAAAACGGTGGTCGCTGATCCCCCCTCAGCGATCGTCGGGGTTGGCCGGAAGGCCGTTGGGGCCGGGAATTGACTTCCGGCGCGCGCCGAAAGGCGCGAATCATCGAAAGGGATTTTCGACTCGGCCCCTATTTTTAGTTCTTCAGTGCACCTTCGAACAGCGCAGTCGTTCTATTCCAGGCATCATCGGCCGCAATAGGGCTATACGTCGGGCTGCCCGGAAAAAAGAAACCGTGATCGACGCCCGAGTAGATTCGCACTTCGGCTTCCTTGCCGAGTTGACCGAGCACGTTGCGAAAATCCTGCACGTTGCGTAACGGAATCGACGCGTCCTGCTCGCCGAACAACGCAAGTATCGGCATACCGAGCGCATCCNNCAGCTCCGTAATACATGACGAGCGCGTCGAGCTCGTCGGGCATCATGATTCCGGTCTGCAACGACCAGCGCCCACCCATGTCCCAACCGATGCTTCCAATTCGCGGCGCCAGCGCGTAAAGCTGCAGGTAATCGACGGCCTGGCGTATGTTGTCACGCACACTATCGGGGTCCTCCACGAGCTCGCGCATCAACGCTTGCGCGTCCGGGACCGACTCGGCCGTACGCCCGCCGTAGAAATCCGCAGCTAAAACTATGTAGCCTTCGCGCGCTAGACGCCTTGCGACCTCTTTGACGGCGTCGTTGAGACCCCACCATTCGTGTAGCACGACGATGCCGGGCAAGGGCTCGGCAGCATCTTCGGGCACGGCGAGGAACCCCATGAGGTTTCCAGCCGCGCCCTCGCCGTAAGGAATGTCCTGCTCCAGCAGGCCGATGAGTGGATTCTCCTCCACATCCAAGCCGTCATCCGAATCGACTTCGGCAGCCGTGGGGACAGCCTCTCCAGTGACGCCTGCGCTCGAGTTGCTTTGGGGCGTGGCAGGCGTATCCGGTGGCGCGCCCGATTCGCATCCCGCTACCAAACAGACTGCGATGAGATTTAGCAGTAACCTCACGGTCTCCCTCCTCGTGCGTGCCGCTCAGCGGCAAGTCCAGCACAGCCGCGAGCCGCAGTTCAAGTCTCGCAACCGCAAGCTGCGACGCGCTACACAGAAAACTCCAGCGCTCGCCCACCTGGCTCGACTAAAACCTCGCCTTCGCGCACAACGATCGTGCCGTTGACGAGCGTCATGACGAGACTCGCGCCGAGCTCCTCGCCTTCCAGCGGCGACCAGCCACACTTATAGCGAACGTTTTCAGTCGTAATGCGCTGCGATCGCTCTAGATTGACGACAGCGATATCCGCATAGCAACCCTCGCGCAGAAAGCCCCGATCCTTGACGCCGAAAAGTATCGCCGGATTATGAGCAGCCTTGCGCACGATCTGCTCGAGCGTCAATAGACCGCGATGGTAGTACTCGAGCAACATTTGCAGCGAATGCTGCACGAGCGGCAGCCCGGCCGGCGCATCGAAGTACCGCTGTTGCTTCTCCTCGAGCGTATGTGGCGCATGATCTGTTGCGATCACGTCGATACGATCGTCGCGAACAGCGGCCAAGAGCGCCTCGCGGTCCTCGCGGCGCTTAATGGCCGGATTGCACTTGATGCGCGCCCCGAGCTCGGCGTAACTCGACTCATCAAACCATAAATGATGGACGCAGACCTCCGCCGTGATGTGCTTGCCTTCGAGCGGACCTGATTCGAACAGAGCCATCTCGCGTTCCGTCGTCAGATGCAGCACGTGAAGACGCGTGCCGAATCGCTTGGCTAGCTCTACGGCGAACGAGGAAGACTTGTAGCAAGCTTCGGCAGAGCGGATCTGCGGATGGCACTGCATCGGCACGTCATCGCCGTAACGCTCCCTGAACTGCGCCTCGTTGTGCCAGATCGTCGGTGAGTCCTCGCAATGCGTCGCAACCGGCAGCGTGGCCTCGGCGAATATACGCTCTAGCGTGGCTGGATCATCGACGAGCATATTGCCGGTCGATGCGCCCATGAACACCTTGATTCCGCACGCATCACCGGGCGATACGCGTTTGATTTCCTCGATGTTGTCGTTCGTGGCGCCGAGATAAAACGCGAAATTCGCGTGGCTGCGACCCTGCGCGCGCTCGCGTTTCTCTTCCAGTGACTCGACCGTTGTCGTCGGCGGCGTCGTGTTCGGCATCTCCATATAGCTCGTCACGCCACCACACACGGCGGCCAATGACTCACTTGCGATATCGGCCTTATGGGTCAAGCCCGGCTCGCGAAAGTGAACTTGATCGTCGATGAGCCCCGGCAGCACGTGACAGCCGCTAACGTCAATGACTGTCTCCGCGCTCGAGGCGGGCAGCCCCGACTCGATCCTTCCGATGCGATCACCGTCGATCAACACATCGGCAGCATAGACTTGGCCCTCATTCACAATTGTCCCGTTGACGAGCAGTGTCTTAGACACGTGGCGAACCTCGGTTGTCTGCTACAAAAAATTATCGGTCGCCGTGACGAGCTCGTGCGTGATACCGGGCTCGTAGGCCGTATGCCCGGCATCGGCGACGACCTTGAAGTCCGCCTCGGGCCATCGTTGCGCCAGTTCCCACGCGGTCGCCATCGGACACACGACGTCGTAGCGCCCTTGGACGATCACGGCCGGGATATGGCGAATCCGCTCGACGTTGTCGAGCAATTGATCCTCATGCTCGAGGAAGCCCCCGTTCACAAAATAATGTACTTCGATGCGTGCGAGCGCGAGAGCGAAATCCGGCGCGCTGAAATGATCCACGAGCTCGGCGTTGGCAAGCAGCGAGCTCGTCGTTCCTTCCCAAACCGACCATGCGCGCGCAGCCTCGAGGCGAATCTGCTCATCGTCTCCTGTCAGCCGGCGGTGATACGCGCCGAGCAAGTCATGATGCTCCTCGGAAGGGATCGGTGCGAGGTACGCCTGCCATTGCTCGGGAAACAAACGACTCGCGCCGTCCTGATAGAACCAACTGAGCTCGCGGCGTCGCAATAGAAAAATTCCGCGCAAGACAAGCTCGCTGACGGCAACCGGGTGAGCTTGCGCATACGCGAGTGCGAGCGTGCTACCCCAGGAGCCACCGAAAACGAGCCACTGTTCGATTCCGAGCTGCCCGCGCAGCGCCTCGATGTCTCCGACGAGGTCCCACGTCGTATTGTCGGCCAGGCTCGCCATCGGACGGCTACGCCCCGCGCCGCGCTGGTCGAAGTTGACGATTCGATAGCCCGCCGGATCGAAGAAACGCCGCGCGTTCTGGTCGCCGCCGCCGCCCGGGCCACCATGAACGAACAGCGCCGGTTTCCCGTCCGGATTGCCGCATTGCTCGTAGTAGATCTCGTGCCCGTCACGACGCAGGAAGCCGTGATCGTAGGGATCGAGCCGCGGATAGAGCGCGCGTCGACTCACCCAACAGGCTCCCTGAAAACGGGGCCTGCTACTCGCGCGTGCTCTATACTGGCGGCTGCCGAAAGGAGCCACTCGATGCGGCATTCAGCAAAGTTGATCATGGCCCCCCTACCTCGTGCGCTCGTCGCCCGCGAACAGCACCGCGCACCCGATGACGTTCCTGGCGCATTCTATACGAATGCGAATCTCCTCAACCGCAGCGTCAGCGAGCTTCCCAAGCGCAGGGTGGACCGTGATTACGCGCGACACCGTCGCAGCGAGCGGAACTCCGACTGAGCTTCCACTGTCTTGCAGAGAATGAGCAACACAACGAACAGATGCACCATGAATAGATCGATCCCCGCATTGTGCGCCTCGGTACTCGCCTTGACCTCCTTTACAGCTCGAGCGCAGCTCGACATTCCGTTCGAGGAGTTCTATCTCGACAACGGGCTGCGCGTCATCGTCCACGAGGACCACAAAGCGCCTATCGTTTCCACGACGCTGTGGTATCACGTCGGCTCGAAGAACGAGATACCGGGCAGAACCGGCTTCGCGCATCTGTTCGAGCATCTGATGTTCAACGGCAGTGAGAACCACGACGAGGAGTATTTCACGCCTTTGCAGGAGGTCGGCGCCTCATCGATCAACGGCACGACCAACAACGACCGCACGAACTACTTTCAGACCGTCCCGACGAGCGCGCTCGACCTCGCGCTCTGGCTCGAGTCCGATCGCATGGGCCACCTGCTCGGCGCGATCGACCAGGAGAAGCTCGACGAGCAGCGCGGCGTCGTGCAGAACGAGAAGCGCCAGGGCGAGAACCAGCCCTACGGCAAAGTGTTCGACCAGATCACGAGCAACCTGTTTCCCGAAGGGCATCCGTATTCCTGGCCGATTATCGGCTCGATGGAAGATCTCGATGCGGCGACACTCGACGATGTGTACGAGTGGTTTCGGACGTACTACGGACCAAACAACGCGACACTCGTCCTAGCGGGCGACATCGACGTCGCAACCGCCCGTGAGAAGGTGCAACGGTACTTCGGTGACATTCCGGCAGGGCCCCCGCTGGCCCGACTGGAAACGTGGATCCCGACGCTCGAGCACGACCGGCGCGTCATGCTCGAGGATCGCGTTCCGCAGGCACGCATATATAAGGTCTGGCCGATTCCGGAATGGGGTAGCATGGACGCCGAGCAGCTCTCACTCGCCGACGTGGCGCTGACGCAAGGCAAAACCTCGCGGCTCTATCAGCGGCTCGTCTACGAGGACCAGGTCGCAACGGATGTCGGCGGCTTCGCTTTCGTCGGAGAGATCGCTGGCGCCTACGCGCTCTGGGCTACGGCGCTACCGGGCGGCGATCTGGCCGAGGTAGAGCGCCTGCTCGACGAGGAGCTCGCGCGGTTTCTCGAGACAGGCCCCACGCGTGACGAGCTTTCCCGAGCAGTCATGGACACGCGCTCGGGATTCATTCGCGGCATCGAGCGGGTCGGCGGCTTCAGCGGCAAGTCCGGCATTCTCGCCGAGAGCGCCGTATTCGGCGGTCGCCCGGACGCGTACAAACAATCTCTGGAGATCGCAGCATCCGCGCGGCCTGCCGAGCTACGCGAGACAGCGCGGCGCTGGCTTTCTCGCCCGTCGCTGACGGTCGAGGTGCATCCGTTCGACGAGCGCAGCGCCGTCTCCGACGGCGCGGATCGCTCGACGCTGCCGATGCCGCAGAGCTTTCCATCGGCACAATTTCCCGATTTCGAGCGTGGGCAGCTCAGCAACGGCATGCGCATCATCGTCGCCAGACGCGCCGCCGTTCCGGTTGTCCATCTATCGCTGCAGCTCGATGCCGGCTATGCCGCCGATCAGTTTGCTGCGCCGGGCACGGCCAAGCTCGCGATGGACATGCTCGACGAGGGTACGGCGCGTTGGGATGCGCTGGAGATCAGCGATCAACTCGCGCAGCTCGGCGCGAATCTGGGGACGGGCTCGAATCTCGACTTCTCGTTCGTGAGCCTCTCGGCCCTCAGTGAGAATCTTCCGCAGGCACTGGAGATCTATAGCGACGTCATCTTGAATCCTGCCTTCCCCGAGTCCGAGCTGGGTCGGCTCAAACAGCTATTGCTGTCAGAGATTCAACGCGAGCAAGTCACGCCCGTCTCGATGGCGTTGCGCGTATTTCCTCGCCTGATCTACGGTGACGGCCACGCGTACTCGTTGCCGATGACAGGATCCGGTACCGAAGCCAGCGTCACGGCTTTGACGCGCGAGGACCTCGTCGACTTCCACGCCGCCTGGTTCAAGCCGAATAACGCAACAATGATCGTCGTCGGCGATACGTCGATGGCCGAGATCGAGCCCCAGCTCGAGGCGCTGTTCGCAGACTGGGCGCCGGGAGACACGCCGGCCAAGCGCCTTACCGAGGTCGACCTGCCGGACGCGTCGCGCGTGATTCTCGTCGACAGACCCGGGTCCGAGCAGAGCATCATCATCGGCGGACATCTCGTTGCGCCCAAGGCCGACGAGCGCCAACTCGCCTTCGACGCGGCGAACGACGCCTTTGGCGGCACCTTCACGTCGCGCATCAACCTGAATCTCCGCGAGGACAAGAGCTGGTCGTATGGCGTGAGGTCGTTGATCGTCGACACGATGCTGCAGCGCCCATTCATCGTCTATGCACCCGTGCAGACCGATCAGACGGCGCCGTCGATGGTCGAGCTCGACCGGGAGCTGCGCGAGCTCGTCTCGTCGAGGCCCGTGACGACCGAGGAGGTCGAGACCTCCAAGCGCCGTAGCACGCTGACGTTACCGGGGCGTTGGGAGACGGCTCGAGCCGTTGCCGGCGATATCGCCGAGCTCGTTCGTTTCGGTCTTCCCGACGACTACTGGGATATCTACGCGAACCTCATTGCCGGGCTCGATACCGGCAACGTCAACGCCGCCGCCCAGAGCCTGTTTGCGCCCGAGCAGCTGACCTGGGTCGTCGTAGGCGATCTGAGCCGTATCGAAGACAGTGTTCGAGCGCTCGAGCTCGGCCCGGTCCAGATCATGGACGCGAACGGCAATATCATAGAGTAACGGGTGCGCGCCGGGGTCTTGAAAAGCCTTACGGGCTATGGAAAATTCCGCGTCTCGAAAGCTCGCGCCTGACACAGGTTTAGCGATCTCAGAGGACCGTTCCAATGATTGATTGCCAGAATCTAGTCAAACACTATGGGCCGTTGCTAGCGGTCGACGACCTGAGCTTCCAGGTCCAGCCGGGTGAGGTGCTCGGCTTTCTCGGACCCAATGGCGCTGGAAAGAGCACGACGATGCGCGTCATCGCGGGCTTTTTGCCTGCATCCTCCGGAAGCGTGACGGTCTGCGGCCACGACATCGCAACCCAGGCAACTGCGGCCAAGGCCTGCATCGGCTATCTGCCCGAGGGCGCGCCGAGCTACCCGGAGATGACGCCGCGTTCGTTTCTCGATTTCGTTGCGGACATCCGCGGCATGAACGGCGAGTCGCGCCGCAAACGCCTTGCGGAGATCTACGGTCTGCTGCATCTCGAGCACGTGCTCGAGCAGAGCATCGACACACTGTCGAAGGGTTACAAGCGGCGCGTCGGCCTCGCGCAGGCGCTCCTGCACGATCCGAAAGTGCTGATACTCGATGAGCCGACAGACGGCCTCGATCCGAATCAGAAGCACGAAGTTCGCCAACTCATCAATGCGATGGCGAAGGACAAGATCATCATCATCTCGACCCATTTGCTCGAAGAGGTCGACGCGCTCTGTAATCGCGCGATCATCATCGCCCAGGGCCGTATTCTCGCCGACGACACGCCGGCGAATCTCGAGGCGCGCTCGAAGTTTCACAACGCCGTCTCGTTCAAGCTCGCCGACGTTGTCGCGCTCGAGCAGATTCGCAAAGAGATCGATGCTCTCAGTGACGTCGAGCGCACTGAGGTCGATAGCCATGCGAACAGGCTCACGGCGTTTCCTGCGCCCGGGCGAATGCCGCTCACGGCCATTAGCGAGCTCGGCGCCGAGCGCGGTTGGGAGTTCTCCGAGCTACATCTGGAGTCCGGTCGACTCGACGAGGTGTTCAGAACGATCACGGGAGGCGCAGCGGCATGAACAACGTCATGGCAGTCATGCGCCGCGAGCTCAAGAGCTATTTCCTGACGCCGGTCGCGTACGTGTTCATCGTGATCTTCCTGATCTTGAGCAACACGTTCACGTTTTATCTCGGCAATTTTTTCGAGCGCAGTCAAGCTGATCTCATGCCTTTCTTCAATTTCCACCCATGGCTCTACCTGTTCCTCGTGCCTGCGCTGAGCATGCGGCTGTGGGCAGAAGAGCGAAAGTCCGGCAGCATCGAGCTGCTCATGACACTGCCGATCGAGCTCTGGCAAGCCGTCCTCGGCAAGTATTTAGCGGCCTGGCTGTTCACGGCGCTTGCGCTCGCGCTGACGTTCCCAATCTGGATTACCGTCAACTACCTCGGCGATCCGGACAACGGTGTCATCCTCGCTGCATACATCGGCAGCCTACTCATGGCCGGCGGCTTCCTCGCCGTTGGCTCCTGCATCTCCGCAGCGACTAAGAACCAGGTCATCGCGTTCATTCTGTCGGTCGTTGCATGCTTTGTTTTACTTCTCGCAGGATTCTCGATGGTGCTGGATCTGTTCTCGGCATGGGCGCCACAGGCCCTCGTCGACACGATTGCGAGCCTGAGCTTTTTGACCCACTTCGCGAGCATCAGTAAGGGCGTTATCGATCTACGGGATCTCGTGTACTTCGCGCTCCTGATCGGCGTCATGCTGTATGCGAATGCGATCGTTCTCGAGTTGAAGAAAGCAGATTGAAGAACTGGCGACCATGACGACTCAACAACAGCGGAAGATCGGATTGACGGCCCTGCTACTGCTGGGTCTGGGTTTCCTCGCGGCGATCGTCGCAAGCAACACGCTGCTGCGCGGACTGCGGATAGATCTAACGGAGAACAATCTCTACACGATCTCGCCGGGCACGCAGCAGGTACTGCAGAGCATCGATGAGCCGATCAACCTCTACTACTTTTTCTCGGACCGCGA
>JABAHR010000489.1_pt6 | contig 18437 bp, 20 predicted proteins | sample 7062101 | NCBI WGS metagenome assembly JABAHR01 (sample SAMN14534553, study PRJNA622989) | marine sediment metagenome | biome: marine biome [ENVO:00000428]; feature: marine pelagic biome [ENVO:01000023]; material: deep marine sediment [ENVO:00002113] | place: India: Gulf of Kutch | collected... | reverse complement strand
TTGCGGGCAGTCCATCGGATATATTCGTAAGAAATGCTTGCCAGAACTGGAACGAGCACCACGCGTGTGAGCAGCTTGATCAGGATGGAGTCGATCGGTCCCAGCAGGGTAAAGACGATGACAGAAAAGATCATTACCGTGAGCAAGAATGCCGTACCACAGCGCGGGTGTTCAAGGGAATACTTGGCGACTTCTTCGGGTGTCAGTTCAGCACCGGCTTCGAAGGCGTTGATTGTTTTGTGCTCCGCACCATGGTAGCCAAAGACTCGCTTGATATCTTCCATCCGGCTGATCAGCAGGATGTAAGCGATCAGGATCAAGATGCGGATGATGCCTTCAACCAGGTTGGTGAGCCAGCTGCTGTCGATATTCAACCAATCTCCAATGTAATGACCTGCTGTAGCCGGCGCGAGGAAAAACAGCAAGATTGCAAAACTGAGCGAAAATGCCATGGTGATGTACAGCATTGGCCCTTCTATTTTTTCATCTTCCTCGCCCTGGGCGTTGGCAGAGATGGTGAGGGCCCGCATGCCAAGAGAGAGGGCATCCCACAGCATCACCAAGCCGCGTAAAAAGGGAATTTTTGCAGCTTTGCTTTGGTAAACAGGTCCTAATTCTTCAGTATGAAGGACTATTTCCTGGTCTGGGGCGCGCATTGCGATGGCGACGGAACGTGCGCCGCGCATCATCACGCCTTCAATGACGGCCTGACCGCCGTAGGTGGGTAATGTATTTTCACTCATCGGAAAAAATTAGGCCTCCATATTATGAAAGAAGTGGATCAGGGCATCGATGCCCATGTACCAGGGCGCCAGGGTGAGCTTTTCGTTAGGAGCGTGCAGGTTATCGTCTGGCAGGCCGAACCCGGTCAGCACTGAGTTGACGCCCAGAATGGATTCCATTTGGCCGACCACTGGTATCGTTCCTCCGACACGATAGTATAAAGGTTTCTTACCCCACACAGCTTCTAAGCCGGCGGCGAGTGCCTTTACCCCATCTGAATCGATCGGTGTAATGGAAGGCGGCGCGCTGGCATGGTTGATGATTTCCCATTTGATCCCTGGCCGTGCATTTTCTTCCAAATATTGGTGGAGTTGTTTTTCTACCTCTGCTGGGTCTTGGTTGGCGACCAGCCGCATTGATATTTTGGCCATCGCTTTGGCGGGCAGCACGGTTTTGCTCCCTTCACCCGTGAACCCGGAGAGAAAGCCGTTTACATCCAGAGTGGGGCGGGCGCCTACCTGTTCCACCGGGGTGAAGCCTTTTTCGCCGAACAGCTTTGGAGTGCCTGTCAGGTTGTAATAGTACTCTTCATCCATCGGCAGGCGGGCCAGCTCAGCGCGTTCTTCTTCACTCATTTCCAGCACTGAATCATAAAAGCCGGGCAGGGTTATGTGTCCGTTTTCATCGTGCATCCCGGCAACCAATCGGGCAAGTTCATTGGCAGGGTTGAGCACGACGCCGCCAAACATCCCTGAATGCAGGTCTCCGGCCGGGCCTTGAACGCGGATTTCAAAATAAGCCAGACCGCGCAAAGCGTATGGGATGCTGGGTTTATCCGCCCCCAGGATTCCGCCGTCAGGATTGAGGGCAAGGTCGCAGGAAAGCAGATCGGCATTGGTTTGGATAAAATCACCTAAACTTGGTGAACCGATTTCCTCTTCGCCCTCAATCATAAATTTGATATTGATCGGCAGGTCGCCCTGGCTGAGGATCGATTCGACGGCAAAGATCCCGGCTAAGGTCTGGCCTTTCATATCGGACGCGCCGCGGGCATAGAGGTTGCCATCCCGGAGAGTGGGTTCAAAAGGAGGGGAGTGCCAGAGTTCCAGCGGGTCTGCCGGTTGGACATCATAGTGCCCATAAACAAGAATCGTGGGGGCATCTGGGCCTGCATGGAGGTGGTCACCATAGACTACTGGATGGCCAGCTGTCGGCATCACCCGGACGTTTTCGATCCCGATGCTGGTTAATTTATCTGCCACCCATTGAGCTGTTTGCTGCATGGCAGGTTTGGCCTCTGGATCTGTGGAGATAGAGGGGATTTTACAGAGAGATACCAACTGATCCAGGAATTTTTCCTGATTTTTATTAGAGTAATCTATCGCGTTTTGTAGTTGTTCAGACATTGGAAATCCTTGGTTTAAGATTGCCATAATTATATCAATCTTTTTAATTTCTTCTCTCAGAAAATAAATGGTCTTAGAAAAACACTAATTTGTGATAATAATCACAAATTAGTGATGTTTGTCACAAAATAAACGGTACGTTTGTCCCTAAGAAGCTGCTCTAAAATGGAGATAATGAGTAATAGGAAAAGGAAAGTGAAAGTCAAGCCTCAGCAGGATGGATTGATCAGGGGGTCAGCAACGGACACGCACTCCTCACGGATGGACCTGCTGACACATGGTAGTTAGCGATTCTGGTGAGAACCGGCTTGGCGGCCCAGGTTTTTTTCCGGGATCGCTTTCTTTATATTGTTAGTGATCGCAGAGACAGTTTTCCAATTGCTTCTAAGCATTTGACTTGATTGCCCTTGAGATGGCTTTTAATGATACGTCGTAGCGGAATCGGGTATTTCGGTGCCCGCCTTCAAATTGCTCGTAGACATGGGGGATGTGCAGGTCATTGAGCAGCTTATCCAGGATGCGAGTGCCGTACAGCAGGTTCTCTTCATCGTAGAGTCCGCAATCAACATAGAGCAGTTCGAGCGACCGCAGTGCCTCTGCAAAATCAGGGATCATCTGGATGGGATCATTATCCTGCCAGCGTGCCCAAACATCCGGTTTCAATTCGCCGGTATAGGCATCGAAGGGCAGGTCAAATCCCCAGGGAGATTCCGGGTTGGGTGAGTAGCAGGAAGCCATGGCTGCGAAGGCCAGGGCATAAAAGGATACCCCGCGTTCGAGGGCTTTCCCCGGATCTGCAAGCATTTGCATAAAACCATCTGTCCCGGCTTGATCGTAGAAGCGCAGAAAGTGGGGAAAATCTTTTTGGTAAACCATTTCAAAATAGATATCAGGGGCATGGGCGGCGGCAAGCCCGAAAATATCCGGGTGGCGCATGCTGAGACGCAGTGCACCATATCCGCCCGAGGAGTGTCCCATCACCCCACGGGCGCTGCTTTTCTGGATGGTGGGGTAACGCTGGTCGATATAGGTCACTAGTTCGAGGATGTGGTCTTCGTACCTGCCGGTTGCCGAGGAGTTCATGTACTGAGAGCCGCCGTAACGCGTGCTGGCATCGGGCAAGACCATGATCATTGGCTGAATTTCACCGCTCAAGATCAATCGGTCGAGTCTTTCCTGGATATTTTCCTGCCAGAGATCATCATTGAGCAGTTTAAGCCCGCGGGCTGCAAAAGCTGCCAGCAGATAAATGGATGGATAGGACTGATGTTCCTGGTAGTCTGGTGGAAGGTATACCGGAACCCGCCTGGTGGCCGGGTCGTTGAGGGGGTTATTTTCCAGAACAGGGCTGTGATACTGCTCTATGATGATTTGGGAGGGGGGCATTGAGGGCTCCTTCTATGTGGATGTATAGGATTTCATAAAAATGGCAATCTTGTTTTGGTTGGGGTCTTGATTGGCGATTTGGGTCATTCCCAAATTATACAAGATATTGGTGTCATGCATGGGCGTTATACGCCAAATGGGATCAGAGCAGCGAGCAGATGACCTGATCCCGCTTTCATGCTAAAATGAGCCGCAGAGGTGAAACAATATGGATGCAAAAGCGATCCCTCAGTGGCTGGTCTGGGCGCGCAAGATCGAATCGCTGGCTCAGGCTGGCTTACATTATTCACAAAGTGAATACGACCTGGACCGCTACCGCCAGCTACAGGTGCTTGCTGCAGAAATTTTGGCGGCACATACGCCTTATGACCAGACCCATGTACTCGACCATTTTGAGCTGGCAGAAGGCTACAGCACGCCCAAGGTAGATGTACGCGCTGCGGTTGTCGAAGAAGGGAATTTGTTGATGGTGCGTGAGCGTTTGGATGGGGGATGGACACTGCCCGGGGGATGGGTGGATGTCGGAGACCGTCCGGCAGACGCTGCTGAGCGAGAAGCATTCGAAGAATCTGGCTACCGGGTGAAAGCCAGAAAGCTGGTTGGCGTTTATGATGCCAACCGGATCGGCGAACTGCGGTACCATCATGCCTTCAAAATTATATTTCTATGTGACCGGGTTGGCGGTGAAGCTGCGACCAGTTTCGAGACTACAGAAGTGGGCTGGTTCGAGCGCAGTTCGATCCCTCAGCCGTTTTCCGGCGAACGGACAAAATGGCGGTATATCGAGGATATCTTTGCCATGGTGGAAGATCCATCCCGCCCGGCAGCCTTTGATTGAATTAAGGAGTTCAGTGATGTTAATTGTCAATGCAAAATTAGTCACCTGGGAAAGAGAAAACCGGATTCTGGACGACCATGCGGTATATATTGAGGAAGACCGGATTGTCGAGATCGGTCCGCAGGCTGAGTTGGAGGAAACATACCATGAAGCCGAAGTTGTGGACGCCGCCGGGCAGATCGTGATGCCGGGGAACATCTGCGCCCATACTCATTTTTACGGTGCTTATGCCCGCGGCATGGCGATTCCTGGCAATCCGCCGAAGGATTTCCCGGAGATTTTAGAAAAGCTGTGGTGGCCGCTGGACAAAGCGCTGGATGAGGAAAGCGTACGCGCCTCTGCCCTGGTGCATCTGGTGGATGCTATCAAGCACGGTACCACGACGCTGTTTGACCACCATGCATCCCCTAACTTTATCGAGGGTTCGCTGGATGTGATTGCTGACGCGGTGGACGAGTCTGGGCTGCGGTCCGTGCTGTGTTATGAAGTCACCGACCGCGACGGTGGACAGAAAGCTCACCAGGGAATACAGGAAAATGTGGACTTTATCCAGAAGGCCGCCGGTGGGGAGGTGGCTGGTGGTCGCGTGCGGGCCACTTTTGGCCTGCATGCCAGCCTGACTCTATCAGATGAGACGCTGTCGATGTGCCGGCAGGCTCAGCCGGAGGGCGCCGGGTTCCATATTCATGTGGCAGAACATGAAGCGGATGAGTATGACAGCCAGTATAAAAGCGGGATGAGGGTCGTGGACCGTTTAAATGCGTTTGGAATCTTAGGCCCGCGCACGATTGTTGCCCATGGCGTCCATATCGATTTTGTCGAAGCCCGGCTGCTGGCGGAATCAGGCACCTGGCTCACACATCAGCCCCGTTCGAACATGAACAACGGCGTCGGGGTGGCTCAGATAGAGAATTTGATGCGCTTGGGGGTAAATGTGTGTCTGGGGAACGATGGCTTTACCCAGGACATGTGGACGGAATGGAAGACAGCTTATTTACTGCACAAGGTCTGGCATACGGACCCGCGCAGGATGAACGGGCTGGATATTGTCCAGATGGGAGTCTATAACAACGCGGCTCTGGCGGGGGTGTTTTATCCCGATATGCAGTTGGGCAGGCTGGTGGAAGGTGCCGCAGCAGATTTAATCTTTGTGGATTACCATCCCTTCACGCCGCTGACTGCCGGAAATTTGCCCTGGCATATTATCTTTGGCTTCAACGAAAGTATGGTGACCAGCACGATGGTAGCCGGGAAGTTCTTAATGCGGGACCGGGAACTGCTCACACTTGATGAAGCTGCGATTGCGGCAGAAGCGCTGGCGCTGGCACCGGATGTCTGGTCGCGCTATGAAGCGTTTGCTTCGTAATCAAAATCATCTAAAGGAGAAATAAGGTATGGAAAAATCAGTGATCGCTATTCTTGGCGGAACGGGGGACGAAGGACCAGGCCTGGCAATGCGTTGGTCGAAGGCCGGCTATCCCATTATCATCGGTTCTCGGCAGGCAGAAAAAGCCGAAACAACGGCAGCGGAACTCCGTAAAAAAATGGAAACGGACAGTATCCGCGGGATGGAAAACAGCGATGCTGCCCAGGCCGCCGATATCGTCGTGCTGACGATTGTGGCGAAAGCACATCGAACTGCTGTTGAAAGTCTGAAAGACTCATTGCAAGGAAAACTTGTGGTGGACACCACGGCCCGGATTAAGTTTCCTGGTGCCTTTCCGCCGGATCCTCCGTCTGCAGCTCGCATTGCGCAGGATATTCTCGGCAGTGGTGCAAAGGTAGTTGCGGCTTATCAAAATGTGCCCGCCATCGCACTGCGAAATAACCTGGATCAACCGATCGATGCAGATGTTTTGATTTGCGGCGATGATATGGAAGCTGTGGAAACCGTCATTGGCCTGACCGAGGATGCCGGCATGCAAGGACTCTATGCAGGTGGTTTGGATAATGCGGTGGTGGTGGAAGGTTTGACGGCTTTAATCATCACGATGAATAAACATTACAAAGGTCACGGTGCCATTCGAGTAACCGGTTTGGACAAGTGAACCAGATTGTACTGACTGCTCTGCCGGAATTCCCCCTGGTTGAAGAGGGGGATGATCTAATTAAATTTATATTGCACTCATTAATTAAAGCGCAAATAAAATTGCAAAATGGGGATGTACTCGTCCTTGCCCAAAAGATCATCTCTAAATCTGAGGGGCGCTGGGTAGACCTCAACACCGTCACTCCGGGAGATCAAGCTTTTGATTTAGCCCGTAAGACGGAAAAAGACCCGCGCCTGGTTGAGTTGATCCTGAGGGAGAGCGTAAACGTTGTCCGTCACCGCCCAGGCCTGATCATTGCCGAGCACCGTTTGGGCTTTATCTGTGCCAATGCCGGGATCGATCATTCCAACGTGCGCGGTTCCGAAGATTGGGTGCTGCTGCTTCCCGAAGACCCGGATGCATCGGCGGCGCGCCTCCGCCAATTGCTCGAGCAGACCAGCGGGATGAAAATTGGGGTCATGATTATCGATTCGCATGGGCGGGCCTGGCGCAATGGTACCGTCGGGATCACCATTGGGCTTTCCGGTGTGCCCGGAGTGGTGGACCGGCGCGGTGAACTTGACCTGTTCGGGTATGAAATGCGGGCGACGGATGTCGGTGCGGCGGATGAGCTGGCGGCGGGAGCGTCATTACTGATGGGCCAGGTGGCAGAAGGCACCCCGGCGGTGCATGTGCGGGGGTTTCCTTACCCGCTCCGTGAGGCCGGGCTGAAAGAAATTTTGCGTGATGAGGAAACTGATCTGTTTCGATAGTTGGTGGAAGAAAACCTTGAATGGGAGGGTGATTGGTGGATATATATAGTGACCGAATGGAAGACCAAAATCAGGCGTTTGCGCTGGCGGCGTTGCTAGATGATGAGCATACGGCAAAGGTTCACCAGATCTGGAAAGTGCTGGAGTCAGAATGTGATTTGAAACCTGTCCATGTACCTCCTTACCCGCATTTTTCATTCCATGTTGCCCAGGGATATCAGCTGGCAGAACTGGAAAACCGTTTGAGCACGATGGTAAGCGAGATTAAACCATTCACCATCAGGACAACGGGCCTCAGCGTATTTACCGGCCAGAACCCTGTCGTCTATATCCCGGTGGTCGGGAGCCAAATTTTGTTTTCGGTGCATTCCTCTCTGTGGGAGCAAACCAGCATGTATGGGAAAGGTGTCAATCCTTATTATCAGCCCGGTTCTTGGATTCCGCATGTTACCGTACTTCATGATGATGTTGATCTTGATTGCATCGACTGCATCTTTGACCAGTTCATTGAGAAAACCTTTGCTTGGGAGATCGAGATTTCTGAGCTGGCGGTGATATACCAGAAAAATGAGGAATACGGACTACATAAAATTTTCCCTTTGCTTGGGGAGTAAGAACAGGCTGTTCAAGCGCTACAGACATAGAAATGATTACAGGAGACAAATGGAATGAAACAAATCCCTGCATCACACAAAGATTTAATTTCCGACGACACAGAAGCGTATGCCTTCCTGGCGACACTGATGCCGGATGGCAGCCCCCAGGTGACCCCTGTTTGGTTTAATACGGACGGAGAGCATTTGTTGGTCAATTCTGCCAAGGGGCGGGTAAAAGATCGCAATATGCGCCACCGCGAACAGGTGGCGGTGGCCTTGATGTCCTTGGACAACCCTTACCGGTATGTGCAAATCCGGGGCGAGGTGGTGGAGATCACAGAAGAAGGCGCAGAAGAACATATCAACGCCCTTTCAATGAAGTACCGCGGCCGAGGGTTCGAGATTCAGGAGGGTGAGGTACGGGTGATCTATAAAATAAAGCCATACGAGCGCGGTTAGCGAAGAGGTATGGGAAACCAGACAGATTTTTGGGCTGTTGTTAGAAACCGCCGGTCTGTTCGGAGTTTTACAGACCAGCCCGTGGAGCAAATATTGCTGGAAAAATTGATTGAGGCTGGTACCCGCGCCCCCAATGCACATAACCGGCAATCCTGGCGGTTTGTGGTGCTTACTGACAGGCAGAAGATGGTTGATCTTGCCGAGCAAATGGGCGTTGATTATTATCAGGCCCTGTTGAAGAGCAGCGGGAACCCGTCAGAAGCGCAGCGCAGGGTGGAACAACGCCACCAACGGCTCACAGGGGCACCAGTTGTCGTGGTGCTGTGTGTGGATACTGCAGACCTTGATCATTATGATGATGACAATCGACGCGATGGGGAATACTTGATGGCGGTGCAGAGTGCAGCTATGGCTGGCAGCTATATGCTGCTGGCGGCGCAGGCGCTAGGATTATCGGGGGTTTGGATGTGTGCGCCTTTGTTTGCCCCCGATCGGGTCAGGTCTGCATTGGACCTTCCGGAAACTTGGGTGGCACAAGGGTTGCTGTTATTGGGATACCCGGTGGAAACACCTGAGTTCCGCCAGCGAAAACCAATTGATGATGTGGTCCGGTGGGGATAGACGGAAGACCGATTTTGCCGATTTATGACCAAGGGTTTGCATAATTGTCATATATTCTTGAATGGCGGGTCAGGCAGATCGATGTTAAACTGAAATAGCAAAATCCCTTGGAGGTGAACAGAGACAAAATGAGTGTTGTCGCACTAGCTGGAGGCGTGGGTGGTGCAAAACTGGCGGATGGTCTGGCGGCGGTGCTGCCACCGGGAGACCTGACGGTCATCGTTAACACGGGGGATGATTTTGAGCATTTCGGATTGTATATTTGTCCCGATCTTGATACGGTATGCTATAACTTGGCCGGACTGAACAACCCCGAGACCGGTTGGGGACGCGCTGGTGAGACCTGGAATACNNCTGGGAACTCACCTGGAACGCACCCGCAGACTGCAGGCAGGGGAGCATTTAAGCGCCATCACCGCCGATTTTTGCCATAGTTGGGGAATTTCCAGCAGAGTGATCCCGATGAGCGACCAACAGGTGCCGACCATCGTACTCACTGAAAAGGGTGAGATGGCATTTCAGGAATATTTCGTTGCCCATCGCTGTGAGCCAAAGGTGCGCGGTTTTCGTTTTGAAAATATCCTCCGAGCTGCACCTGCGCCCGGAACGCTAGAAGCGATCAGGGCTGCAGAAGTGATCGTCATCTGTCCCTCTAATCCATGGGTGAGTGTAGATCCCATCCTGGGCATACCAGGGATGAGGGAAGCACTTGAAGAGAAGCCTGTTGTGGCCGTTTCTCCTTTGATTGGGGGCAAAGCATTGAAAGGTCCGGCAGCTAAAATGTATGCAGAATTGGAGATAGAACCTTCTGCTCTGGCTGTATCCCGCCATTATGGAAGCTTGCTAGATGGATTTGTCATCGATCAGCAAGATGAGAATCTTACAAAACTTATAGGTCTACCGACCTTAATTACTGATACAATAATGGTGGAGAGGGAGCAACGTAAATCGTTGGCAGGAGAGGTTTTGTCCTTTGCGAGAGAACACTGGTAGGCTTTGATTATTACAAAAATCGCTAAAGACAACATAGGTGAGCCATATTGACACTAATTGCTGGTTCTTGCACCAATTTTGCTCATAGAAAGGAAAAACCTTAGATGACATTGTGGGCCATTGTCCCTGTAAAACCACTTCGGAGAGGGAAATCACGACTTTCAAAAGTATTGACGGAAGAACAACGCGCAGCGTTAAATAAAAAATTATTAATTCATACATTGGACACCATCACCCAGCTTTCTGAGCTGGAGCAGGTGTTGGTTGTCAGCCGAGATCCAGAAGCACTGGCGATTGCCCGTTTCCATGGGGCGCGCACAGTCTTGGAAGATGGTACTCCTCATCTCAATATCGCGCTGACCCGGGCGACTGCGGTGGCGATGATGTATTCTGCCTCCGGAGTGCTGGTGCTTCCAGCAGATTTACCCCAAATGACTGCAGAAGACATTTGCCATATGGTTGACTCTGCCAAGAATTCCTCATGTATGGTGATTGCCCCAGATCACCGGCAGCAGGGTACCAATGCACTGCTTGTCAAACCCCCGGGGGCACTGACCTACAACTTCGGCGAAAACTCATTTTACCGCCATATCAATCAGGCCCAAATCAAGGGGCTCAAGACGGAGATAGTTGAGCTTCCGGCGCTGGCCCGTGATGTTGACTTCCCCGAAGACCTTTCTTTTTTGAATGGACAGTTAGAAGACTGGACCAAAATGGATGATGAAGGGAACAAATCTGGACACACCGGTTACTATACGGAACTGATTTCTAATGGGACCGTGGGGAAAGAAAACTAACTTAGACGAGATTTAATCGGGAAGACCTTCCATTTGTTGAAGGTCTTTTATTTTTGCATTTGTTTGGGTCGAAACATAGTGTTGATGTCAGTCGGTGCCAATTTCAGCTGCCTGAACATCCGCCGCATCCTGTCCCGGGGATGCCGGTTTGGGGCTGGATTTAAGAAAATACAGGCATAAAATGAACCCGATGAGCGTCACCAGGCTGCCAAAAATGTAAGGCAAGCTGAGGTTGATGTCGATGAGAATGCCAGCCAGCAGTGGGCCAACCACCCGCCCCAGGCTCATAAAAGAGTTGTTCAACCCCATGGCAACTCCCTGACCCATAGTAGCCCTCTTGGAAATCAGGGAAGAAACACCGGGACGGATCATGGCGTTTGATAAGATGAAAAAGCTTACCGTCAGCAAAATGGTTGGTAAATTGTAGGCCGTCAACATCAAGAGGAAACCCACGGTGCTGCCAATGAAGGATAATTTGATCAGGGTAACCTCTCCCCATTTCTTGGTCAGGTAACCCGTCAGCCCACCCTGAACGACGGCAGAGACTAATCCGATCACAGTCAGGATCCAGCCCACATCTCCGGCCGTGTAATTAAACTTGAGCGCCATGTACAGCCCAAATACCCCCTCAAAGTTGGTCAAGCCAAAACTGATCAAAAAAGCCAATATGAGCAGGAAACCGATCGGACCGATCAAACCTTGCCACATTTCATTGAATTGGCTTCGAATGTTTATGCTGGTGGTTTGTTTGCGGTTTTCCAGGCTGTGCGATTCAGGAAGAAAGAAGAAGACCACTGAGATTGCCCCAAGCGATAGAATTGCGCCTACAAAAAACGGGAGTGATAGGGAGTATTCGGCCAGTAAGCCGCTGAATCCGGGACCAATCACCATTCCAACGCCCATTGCCGCACCCATGATTCCCATTCCTCCGCCGCGGTCCTCTTCAGAGGTGCTGTCGCTGACATAGGCGTAGGCGGTAGGAAGGGTGGCCGAGGCTAAAAATCCGGAAAGGACACGGGCGGCAAACAGCATCCATAATTCAGATGCCAGCCCCATGAGCAGCATCGATAACCCATTCCCGATCAACCCCAGCAGAATGATCGGCCGGCGGCCGAAGCGATCTGATAATTCTCCCCACATCGGGGAAAAAATCAACTGCATCAGCGCGTAAACGGCCATCAGCATGCCCAGTTCTCGACCAGAAGCGCCAAATTTGGTGACAAGAAAAGGAATGACCGGAATGATCATTCCAAAACCCATCATGATGATGACCAGCGTGATAAACAGGATGATGATGTTTTTATTAAAGGCTTTTTTACTCATTTTTTTGGCCTGAAAGAATACGTATAACCGAATGATTGTACTACATTATTGATCCAAGCGAGGCAAACCATTTGATTAGAATCTGCAATGCTTTGAAAGAGGCGAAAATGATCATATTCGTAAAGTTGATAAAAATTTTGAGAAGTTGATTGAGAGCAGTAATTTACCCCAATATCCTATCGCCAAGTAATTTTTGAATATCGGAAATAAGATCAGATAATGGTCTAATTTATGGCTGGCACATGATCTCTTTTGCCAGGTTTCTCTCGAGAGCTAACTCAGTATGATCAATTTGAACGATCGTGACTGGTGACTGCTGGATCACTTCCACCTGAGTTCCTACCGAGAGACCATAGGCCATCAGCTGGATTCTGCGGTTTGCCCCCAGCTTTTCACCGAATGATGTGACACGCACCTGGATTCCGGGCAGAATGTCGGCAAGTGATGTCGCTGAGGCACCTGGAGTTAAATTGTTGTTGTTGATCAGCGGTGCTTTGTTGAGGAATTTTCCACGTAAAAAGTTTCGTTTTGACATTTGTGTCAACTCCGCGATAGATCTGATGGTTCGCTTGCTTGTGTTTTGTCCCGTCGTTTGAAGAATTTGTTTGCCAGGGACGCCAATTTGGAGCGGTTGGGGTCGACAGTGGTATGGCCGCAAGCCGGGCAGCAGGTCAGGGTGCAGCCCTGGTGAATTGGACAGCCTGCACATGCCTGGTCTGTGGGGAAAAATTGGTGCCCGCAAACCGGGCATGAAATCCTTTGATCAGCTTTCATAATCCCCAACCTGTCATGATTAAAATTTTATCGAGAAGACCAGCGATGAGAAAAGCCAGTGGAAAGATGAGGACGACCATTCCAGCGGCTGTCCATTTCCCTCTTTCACGGGCGATCATGAACACGCTGGCAACACAGGGAATGAACAATGTGATTGCTACCATTGCGACCACTACCTGTTGGGCAGTGAGCAACCCGTTTGCTTCCATGATAAACAGCCCTGTTGCGCCAAAATCTCGCCGCATAAAGCCCATCAGAAAGGCCTCACTTGCATCTGCCGGCAGCCCCAGCCAATTGACCACTAAAGGTTCCATAGCGCTGTTGAGCCAGGGGAGCAGCCCGACTTTATCCAGGATGAACATGACGCTGGTTCCGAGCAAGAACAGAGGGATAACTTCTTTTAGATACCATTCTAATCTGGCGAGGGTTTTGAGCATCACGTTTGAAGTAACTGGCCAGCGAAGCGGGGGAATTTCTATCAGCAGGTCGGTGCGTTCACCGGGGGTTAATTTAGCGGCCAACCAGCCAACAAACAGCAGAACGCCAGCCACAACACCCCCCCAAAGGAGGGTTGCCATGGGTGAGATGGCTGCCAGCATTCCCATCACAACCCCTAACTGAGCGGAACACGGTACGGCGAGCGCGAGCAGCAGTGTGACCAAAAATCTTTCTCTTTTGCTTTCTAGCACGCGGGTGGTGAGGGTTGCCATCGTCACGCAGCCCAAACCAAGCACCATGGGCAATACCGCTTTTCCATTTAATCCGAGTTTTTGGAATAAGCGGTTGCTCAATGCGGCCAAGCGGGGAAGATATCCGGAATCTTCCATGATCCCAAATGCGAGGAAAAAAGTTGAAACGATCGGAAGGATCAGCGCCAGGGCATACGTCATGCCCATCGTCCATAGTCCGTATTCTCCCACAACTGCATCCGCAAAAAAGGTGCTCGGGATCAACCGGGTGACTGTTGAAACAACCCAGGGATTGATAATTTCACCAAAAAGGTTTTCTTCGAGAAGCCCGACAAGTGTCCCGGCACCAAAAATGCCCACAAACCAGTATAAAGCGGCCAAAACCATGATCAATATCCCCGCGCCCCAAACCGGATGAGTAGCCAATCTGCCCAGTTTTTGCTGGAAACTGCTGGTTCTGCTTCCTGATGTGTTCAGTGACTGCTCCATCAGCTGTTCAACATACGCGGCCCGGGCTTTTTGGATTGATTCGAGGATGGGGGTTGGGCTGCTGGTTTCGGTTGCCTGCCGGATCGATTTAAGTTTCTTGATCGTAGCTAATGGTAAATTTTCCTTTACCCAGGTTTCTGCTGCCGGATCATGTGATAGCCATAACAGAGCCAATGAACGTGGTGAGATTTGAGCGTGCTCGAAGTAGTTGATTAATTGGTCGATGGCCGCTTCGACCATTTCTGGATACGAAATTGTCAATCCAGAGATGTTGGTTTTATGCAAATTTGTTTTTAATTCTGCCAGACCGGTTCCCTTGACGGCGGTTGTGGAGATAACGGGAATGCCGAGGTGTTCTCTAAGGTAAGTGTTGTTGGTAGTAATTCCGTGGGCGGATGCTTCGTCGGTCATGTTCAGCGCCAAAACCATCGGGATTCCCATCTCGATGACTTGGATGGTGAGCAGCAGCGTACGGCGTAAATTTTTCGCGTCTCCCACATGCAGGACTGCTCTGAGAGGCTCCTCTAAGAGCACCCGACAGGTGACTTCTTCGTCATCGCTGTGGGAAGGGAAGGTAATGACACCAGGTGTATCGATAAATTCGGTATCCGGGAAATCCTGTGCAGAACCACGGGATATTTCAACGGTTGTACCTGGATAATTTGCAATGACTACTCGCTGCCCAGTCAATTGCTGGAAAAGGACTGATTTTCCGACATTGGGATGGCCAATCAGGGCGATGCTGCCATCACGGTTGATTTGAGGGGATTGCGTTATTGTATGGCATGTCATTGTGTTGGTTTATCCTCTCCTGAGTACAAGAGAATTGCATCCTTTGGCTGAGGAACAGCTAAGCCGTATACTGCTTCGGTTCCTCCGGGTTGGCGATGATAATTTGTTTGGCAATTTCCGGAGCGAGCGAAAGGTTATGACCCCTGAATGCCAGCAGAACGGTTCCATTCGAACTGACTGCCATGATAGATACCGTCACACCCGGAGTCAATCCCTCACTTTGCAGGTAAGCGGTGGCAGCGGAATCAACATTGATCTCCAGGATTTCCACCTGCCGGCCAGGCTGCAAGCTGGATAGCGGCAGGCCTGTAGCTGGGGTTGGCAGACTGTCCAGTGCTGGGATTTGCTTGCCTGTCGGGGATATGGTGGGATGGTCCAGATAGCTGGACAAGCGGGATGCCACCTCTGGTTCTGTGATATGTTCCATGCGGCAAGCCAGCGCATCTGCCTGGCTGGGGGTAAAGTTCAGCTTTTCGACAAAGAAAACTTCCCATAGCCGGCGGTTGCGAAGGATCAGCTGGGCGACCTGATTCCCAGCTTCAGTGAATGAGACACCTTTATAAGGCTGGTAGGTGACCAGGCCTTCCTCCTCCAGCTTACGGATCATCTGGTTCGCCGAGACGGTCTGGACATCAAGGACTTCTGCCAGACGCGGAACCGGAACCGGCATTTGGGTGCCAGTTTCCTGGATGAGGGCCAGATTAACCAGGTACATTTCTGCGTTTTCGCTTTGCATCTTTTTGTTTTCCCAAAAATATTATTAAAATTGTTATGTTATACCTAAACATAATGGCAAATTCATTTTTTTTCCATGTACATATGTCCCATACTTTTGGGGATAAATGTCCTATTTCAGGTAGATGGCTAAAATTCCAAATTTAATTTTTGTGCACCGTTTTGTTCAGACAACTTTGTACTTTTAACAGGAATGGGGTAAGATGGAGGCAGAAATTTTAAAGGAGGTAAAGATGCAGAGAATTGCTCTATATTTGCAGGATTCCCATGATTTGAGAGATGGGTTGGATTACGTGCGCTACGCAGAAGAGAAAGGGTTTGAGGCGGTCTGGCAGGCAGAATCGCGCCTGGTACGGGACGCAATCGTGCCGATGGCAGCCTATGCTGCCGTCACAGAACGCATCGATGTCGGGTCTGGGGTGATCAATAATTGGACCAGAAATATCGGTTTGCTGGCGGCGACCTTCCTCACCCTGGATGATTTGGCACCCGGAAGAATTATTTGTGGTCTTGGTGCCTGGTGGGATCCGCTGGCGAAAAATGTGGGGATTAACCGGCGAAAACCGCTGACGGCGATGCGAGAAACTGTCGAGGTGCTTCGCAGATTGCTGAATTTGGAACGCGTGACCTTCCATGGAGAGTTCCATCATGTAGATGGGATTGAACTGGATGTGGTCCACGGACGGAGAGAACCGCGGGATGTCAGGATCATGATCGGCGCAACAGGGCCAAAAATGATGGAACTGACAGGTGAGATTTCCGATGGGGCAGTATTAAACTATTGTGTGCCGCCGGAATACAACGACATGGCCATGGAGCGGCTGGATGCCGGTGCAAAACGCGCCGGACGCACCTTGGAAGATATCGACCGCCCGCAGCTGGTGGTGTGCTCGGTGGATCACGATCACGATAAGGCAATTGATACCACCCGTGAACTGCTCACACAATATTTAGCCCAGCAGCCGCATATCGCCAAGGCCTCGGGTGTATCTATGGATGTGGTGGAAGAAATTCAGGCGATTTTAGGCTGGCCCGCCACTCACGAACAAATCCAGGCCGCCAAGCACCTGGTACCGGAAGAATTAATCCACCGGATTACAGCTTCTGGAACACCAGAAGAAGCCAAGGCTAAAGTTCAAGAATATATTGATCACGGCGCTACATGCCCGATCCTGTATCCTGTTGGCGGTGATTTCAAACTGCTGATTGACACCTTTGCCCAGAATTAACCGATTATTTTCCAACAAAAAAACCGCAATCGAATTGCGGTTTTTTTGTTGCTGTTTTTGGATTAGATTTCTTTTATCCTGAATTTTCCTGGCGTTTCAACCCAACATACTGGGCAATGGCAAACACGAGGATGATATCTGCGATAATGGCTACGAACCAGATACCGGACTCGGTCAGCGGCAGCCAACCTCCGAGCAGCAGGGCGATGCTGCCCAGCACCCAGGCCAGGTCACCAAAGATCACTGCCCAGGTACCGGTTGAGGAGATCTGGGGCAGGCGAACTAACTGGGAGACAAAGACTTCCCAGCCAATCAGCAGCACGCCAGTCACCAGGATGGCGCTTGACCCAGGAATCCCCAGCCATTCAGCCACCGTGCCGGGGAATAGGATGAATACCAGCCCGAATATTCCGCTAAATGCGGCGTTCAGGCGCAGCACGGTGTGTAGTAAAGATTTATGTTCAAAATATGCAGCTAGCATGATGTACCTCCAATCAGGTATGTGAATTTGTCCCATCATACTGCGAGGGGAACTGCAATTTGAATGAAATTTACTGCCATTTACTGCCAGTTTGGGGGAAAATTATGATTCCAAGCGATCGAGGCGATCTTTAAGATCCTGGGTCACCATTTTTGCGGCGGTCGTTTGCCAGTTGTGGAGCGTGCGCTCGGGCACCTGGGTGCGGAACCATTCCAGGGCCTGGCGTTCGTGGTGCGCTAACGAGTCAGTTGGCTGGTAGCGGCGGGATGGTTTGATTCCCACAACATATGGGAAGTGTAAAGCGTTGTAATAGCGCCAGGCATCCGTACTGCCAAACAGTTCTTCTCCCGGCGGTTTGAGGCGCTGGATGCTATCGGTGAGGAGGGTTTTCAGCTCGTGGGCACGTTCCAGGGAATCTTTTCTTGCCCCACGTTCTTCCAGGCGGTGGGTGATGAGCGGCAGGTAGGTGAGGGGGCTGCTGGACAGGCGCGGTAGGTCTCCCAGATAGCTGATTGCTTTGCGAGTGAGGCGTTGAAAATCTTTCTCTCCCATCTGGGTGAAGTTCACCTGAGGATCGACGCGGTCAATCATTCCAGCGGTGGCGCGGAGCTGAACCTGTTCTTTGGGCCAATTACCCAGAATGCCGATACGGCTCACTGTAGAGATGAAAGGCCCGCTGAGGGTGGTGACTGCGGTAGTGGTGGCGAGAATTGAGTAAAGCAGCACCAACATCCCAAAAGAAAGCCCATCATCAAGAGTAATAGCCAGGGCAAACTGGATGACAAACAGCAGGGAGAGAAACAAAGTAGAAATAAAACTGCGCACCATGTCCTCTCTCAGGCGGTGGCCTTCATCAAATGCGTCAAAAATCGCGATTCCGATGCCGAGGAAAGCCAGGTCAACCCCAATTGCGAGAATCACCAATGGTCTCGGCAGCCAGGTAAAGGGCAGGGCCAATCCGACGGCCAAACCGAAGAAGACGGTAGCCAGCAGCGGCAGTCCAAGCGGATATTTTTCACTCTGTTTCTGGGTTTTGCTGAGTAGGAAGGCGTAAGCTGCGGCCAGCGGCAGCCCGACGATCATCGCCAGGAAGATAGGGGATAGTTTACCGATTCCATGGATGAGCACTGCCAGGAAGGTGACGGGCAGAATACCCCATTGCCAGATCTGGTTGAGTTTAGCCTTCGAATTTACATCCTCTGGGATCAGGGAGAACAATCCCCCTGTCCAGAGCAGTGCAGGGAGGAAGATGAATATCTTGGGCAGGCCAACAAAAACCTTGCTCAATGGTAGAGGACTGGTG
>JABAHR010000028.1_pt5 | contig 18450 bp, 20 predicted proteins | sample 7062101 | NCBI WGS metagenome assembly JABAHR01 (sample SAMN14534553, study PRJNA622989) | marine sediment metagenome | biome: marine biome [ENVO:00000428]; feature: marine pelagic biome [ENVO:01000023]; material: deep marine sediment [ENVO:00002113] | place: India: Gulf of Kutch | collected... | reverse complement strand
CGGCTCCTGCGCCGCCTTCCATCCAGTGGCGGGAGACGACGGCATCTGCTGCGCCGGCTTCCAGAGCGGCTTTGCGCACCAGTTCGACTTCAGCCTGAGTATCATCTTTGAAGGAATTGACTGCCACCACAACCGGGATGCCGAAGCTGAGTGCATTTTCAATGTGGGCTTCCAGGTTGGACAAACCTGCTTGCACCAGGTCCAGATTCTCCTCGGTGTATTCAGGCGCCAGCGGTTTTCCAGGAGAGACCTTGGGGCCGCCGCCGTGCATCTTGAGGGCGCGGACGGTCGCCACCAGCACCACAGCATTCGGGATCAGCCCAGAATAGCGGCACTTAATATTGAAGAACTTCTCCATGCCGATGTCGGCACCGAAGCCAGATTCCGTCACCACGTAATCCGCCAGTTTGAGGGCGATCTTGTCCGCGATGATGGAGCTGTTGCCGTGGGCAATGTTGGCGAACGGGCCGGCATGCACAAAGGCGGGTGTCCCTTCCAAGGTCTGCATCAGGGTCGGTTTGATCGCATCTTTCATCAGGACGGTCATCGCTCCGGCAACCCCCAGGTCTTCACAGGTGATCGCTTCGCCGGCTTTGTTGGTACCGACAACCACGCGGCCGAAGCGCTCGCGCATATCTGCCAGGCTGGTTGTCAGGGCCAGGATTGCCATGATCTCGCTGGCGACGGTGATGTCAAAGCCGGTGTCTCGGTTGAACCCTTTTTCCGCAGGTCCTTTACCAACGGTAATGGCACGCAGCATGCGGTCATTGGTATCGACCACTCTGCGCCAGGTGATGGTGGATTCATCGAAATCCAGTCGGACAAAGCGCGAAATTTCTTCCTCGGTCAGATCATTGGGGTCGGTCTTATCGATGCCTAGTTTTTCCAGGCGTTTGAGCATCGAGAGAGCGAATTCGCGGTTGCCTTCTTTATCAGGCGGGCACAGGCGCTTGAACAGCGCAGCATCCGACTGCTGGGACTCATGGAACATACGGGTATCAATGGCTGCTGCCACCAGGTTGTTAGCGGCCGTGATGGCATGGATGTCGCCTGTCAGGTGAAGATTGAAGTCTTCCATCGGGATCACCTGGCTGTAACCACCGCCTGCCGCACCGCCTTTGATCCCAAAGGTCGGGCCCTGGCTGGGCTGGCGGATGCAGGTAAACACGCTCTTCCCTAAATGGGCGCCGAGTGCCTGGCTCAACCCAACCATGGTGGTCGATTTGCCCTCACCTAATGGAGTGGGGGTGATGGCGGTGACGTCAATGTATTTGCCATCCGGCACATCCTTCAGGCGTTCTAACACATCAAGTTTCACCTTGGCTTTATAGTCCCCGTGGAGTTCCACTTCATCCGGAAGTAAACCAACCTCTTCCATCAGTTTTGTGACCTTTTTCATTCCTTTTGCTGCTTCTTGAGCAATATCGATATCGGAAGGAACAGGTTTCAGTGGCTTCAGTGGAAGCGGTGCTACGGGCTTCTTTTCAAACGTTGACATAAAACAAACCTCCTCAAAGTTTATTGAATTTTTAAATCGAAGAACATTCGTGACACAATTAGGTCTGACCTATTATCAAAACTTGTGACAAATAGTGCAAGTGTCGGATGTCCCTGACAAAACGGTAAAATGTCCCTTTTGTACCTCGGCATCCGTTAAACTCCCCTGATAAAATAACCGCCGCTGACCTTCAATCCGCTGTCGGTTTCAAAAATTGCCGGGTGGAAGCCAAATCCCAATCCCAGCTTTAACTGGTAGTTGCTCGATTTGTCCAACGATGACCAGGATCTCATCTGGTAACAATCCAGTAGTTTGGTTTGCCGCAAACCCTCTTCCTGCAGGGAGCGCCCGATCCCTTTGCGCTGGTAGGCTTCCTCGACAGAAAAAGTTTGCACAAACATTTCATAAACGGGCTCGCCCTCTGTATCTCTCAATTGTAGATCGCGGTCGCCTGCCCATTCGCTGGCAGGGATGATAATCGGTTGTTTTTTCAATGTCAGGTTGCCGACTATTTGATCGTCGATCAGACCACCTAAAAAAACAAGGTTCTCATTTGCTGGTAGACCATTTTCTGTCAATACCCAGCGTTTATCACCGGTGGAGGATAAATGGTTTACCAGCGACTGCCAGAGTGGATGTTCGGAGTCTACCCGAAGCACCTGCATTGTCTTCTCCTCAAACTTGTTCTGTTTGATTTGAACTCACAAATAAAATCATATCATAAATTGGATGTATGCTAAAAGAAGCGCACATTATGCGATTGACACACTTGTATCCCAGGGATACTATAATGGTATGAATAATAAAAACAATCAAAAAGAGTTGTCACCAGAACAACGTGAAGAACTGCTCAGTGCATTAAAAGCCCGTTTTGAGAAAAATATGAACCGCCATGAGGGGCTTGACTGGGCTGAAGTCCAAGCAAACCTGGAAGCCACTCCTGAAAAACTGTGGTCGCTGAATGAGATGGAAAGAACTGGCGGCGAACCGGATGTTGTTGGGTATGATAACAAGACGGGGGAATACATTTTTTATGATTGTTCGGCAGAAAGTCCGGCAGGACGTAGAAGCCTGTGTTACGACCGCGAGGCGTTAGAAGCAAGGAAAAAATATAAACCGGAAAATAGCGTGATGGATCTGGCAATGGCCATGGGCATTGAACTTTTATCAGAAGAACAATATCGAGAATTGCAGAAACTTGGAGATTTCGACACGAAAACCTCCAGCTGGCTGAAAACACCTGCTGATATTAGAAAGCTTGGCGGCGCCATCTTTGCCGATTTCCGTTACGGTCATATTTTTGTGTATCACAACGGCGCTGAATCTTATTATGCCGCAAGAGGGTTCCGAGGCTCACTAAGGCTCTGAATTTTGTGGCGCAAGTCGCGATTCGAACGAAATGTCATGCTGAGCGAAGTATCCTCCAACCAGGCTTAGATTGGCAGGAGAGTCAGACCAGGCGCTATCTCCCCTGGCATCGGGCCAGGAGTTGAGGTTTGTGCACCGATACCAGCCCGGAAGGGGCGATCCGGATGGAGTGTTTGTCGGGGATTGAACCACGAATGGGGGGAAAAGCCTGGTACTTTGTCATGCTGAGCGCAGTGAAGCATCACTCGAGTTGTTTCTGGTCAGCACACGCCCCAGGTGGGTTGCAGACTCCAAGCATTTATAGGGGATCCCTCACTGCGTTCGGAATGACAATCCATTACCATTGCCAAAAAACGTTACATGTCCGATTTTTTGTCCGAAGGTGAGTCTCGCGTAATTGACGTTTTTTATGTTTTTGTGTACAATTGTTCTGCATTTGATCGGTAAGTGAAAATAAACCTGATGGAGTGATCGACACTCTGAACTTAAACAAGCCGCTTACTGGAAAGGAGAACAGATGAATAAGTGGATTAAATGTCTGCGAAGGTAGAGTACAGCCGGTGGTTGTTCCTATCTTTGTTTTTTTTAATCAAGGGAAATTATGTTAGATCGCTAAGGTTTTCCCCAGACGGGTCAATTGAAAATGTTTAGGATGAATAGGAGAAAGAAAAATGTCATATCAAAAAATTGTGATCGTTGGTAATCTCGGACGGGATCCGGAGTTCAGATATCTGGATGCCAGCAACAATACCCAGGCAGTGGCAAATTTAAATGTTGCCACCAACCGCCAATATACCACCAGCAGCGGTGAACGGGTAAAGGAAACCACCTGGTTCAGGGTCACGGTATGGGGCCGGCAGGCTGAAACTTGTCACCAATACCTGCGAACTGGCTCTCAGGTGCTGGTCGAAGGACGATTGAATATCGACCGCGAAACCGGTGGGCCGCGCGTTTATCAGAGAAATGATGGCACCTATGGCGCTGGATTTGAACTGACCGGGGAACGAGTAGTTTTCTTGTCCTCGCGCGGTGATTCCCAAGAATACAGCTCAGAAAATGCCCCCATGCTGGATGAGGATGACATTCCCTTTTAATGGTCTGTGATCTGAAAGGAGAACCGAATGGCTGAACCGAAAGGCAAACCAAATGCCCCCAAACGCCCGCGCATTATCTTGCCACCTGACCTGGAGGCCACCTATGCCAACCTTGTCCGGATTGCCCATACTCCATCGGAAGTGATGTTTGATTTTGCCCGCTACCTGCCCAGCGACCCGCATGCCAAGGTGGTGTCGAGAGTGCTGGTCTCCCCCTTGAGCGCGAAGCTGATGTTGAACGCGCTGTCGGAGAACCTGGCGAAATACGAAGCACAGTTTGGTGAGATTGTGGTTCCGCAAAAGCAGTCGCTGGCAGATTTTTTGTTCCGCCCGCCGGGCAAAGAAGATGAACCTGAAGAATAATTATGGATAAACTAGAACAAGTTGCAGAGCGAATTCGAGAAGAGTTTGACGCCCAAAATGATGCCAGGGACAAGGCTTTGGTGCAAACCCGCACCCTGACCAGGTATTGTGCCCATGCCATCCGTGCGGTTCACCGCATGGAGCGTGAGAATGCCAACCAGGAGCTGGAAAAAGCCGGCAAGATTGTGGATACCTTAACCAGCACCTTGAAAACAGAGCATCCCAACCTGTATTACGCCGGGTACACCCAGGACGCGCTGAAAGAATATGCGGAGGCCAGGATTGTGTACGCGCTGGTGGATGATGAATCATTGCCGTCTCCCGAAGACCTGGAGCTGGCACCAGCAACTTACCTGAAAGGTCTCGCCGAAGCTGTCGGGGAGCTGCGCCGGCGCATTTTAGATATTTTGCGCGGCGGCCACTCGCAGGAAGCAGAACGTTTGCTCAAGCACATGGACGATATTTATGCCGTCCTGGTGACCATGGATTACCCCGATGCCGTTACCTATGGCCTGCGCCGGCAAACGGATATTTGCCGCAGTATCATAGAGCGCACCCGGGGGGATATCACCCTCAGCTTCCGGCAGCAGCAGTTGGAGCACACCATTCGCAATGCGGAAGAAAATTTTTTGACCGCAGACGGAGAGGATTCCCCAGCGGGAGGATGATCGCCGGTGCGTACAATTAGAGCCTCCGAGATCGGCACATATTTGTTCTGCCAGCGGGCATGGTGGTATCAACGTAAAAAAGTGCCTTCTGAAAATATCCGCGAGATGGTCGCGGGGACGGAGATTCACCGCCAGCACGGCCGCACTGTGATGGTTGCAGGCTGTTTGCGCACTCTGGCAATCGGGATGCTGCTGGCGGCGATGGTCTTTTTAGTGATTCATTTCGTTGGGCAGGTGCTCTAATGCTGGCGCCGGCACTGATTTTAATTGTTCTGGCCCTGATCATGTTGATGTTCTCCAGGAGGACACAAAAATCTGCCGGGCTGCCGGGTGGAAAAGTGATCTACACGGATACCAGGAATTGGGAAGAGGTCGAAAAACCGCTCTATGACCCAGTCACCCAGATCACAGGCCGGCCTGATTATCTCGTCAAGCAGGGCCAGCAGGTGATCCCGGTGGAGGTCAAATCGGGCGGGGTTCCCGATAGCCCGTATGATTCCCATATCTTTCAATTGGCGGCTTATTGCCTGCTCGTAGAGCGGGAATTTGGTAAGCGTCCTGATTATGGGATCATCCATTATGGAAAGCGAACATTCTCGGTGCCTTATACCCTAGAGCTTGAAGCGGCGCTGATCGAATTGTTGACCGAAATACGCCAGAATGACAGGCGCAAAAATGTCGGCCGTTCGCATGACCAATCAGCCCGCTGCCGCGGCTGTGGTTATGCCTATACCTGCGACCAAGCGCTTTGATGATTGTCTTGGTTAATCTATAATGATACAGAAATGAACATAAAGCAACCCCATTCATTTAATCGTATTGCCATCTTAGCTCACCCACTGATTACGGAAGCGAGTGCGGAAGCCGCGCGGATGGCGGAATATCTGCATGAAAAAGATACTGAAGCCGTCCATGGTTTGCTCATTGATGATGACCTGCGTCAGGCGATCTTGGATAAAACTTTTGACCTGGTGATCACCCTGGGTGGTGATGGGACTGTCTTGCGGGCCGGGCATCTGTGTGCCCCGGTGAATGTCCCTATTCTCCCGGTCAATATGGGCAGTTTTGGTTTTCTGATTGAGGTGTCTCCGACTGAATGGAAAGAGGCTCTCGATCGTCTGTTTGCTGGTGATTTTTGGTATGAAGACCGCATGATGTTGAACGCCAGAACCTGGCGGGGAGAAGAATGCTTGCAGAGTATTGATGTGCTCAACGACGTTGTGATTGCCAGAACAGAGAGCCTGAGGCCGGTTCATCTCAGCGTCAGTCTGGATGGACAGGTAGTGACTACCTACGTTGCTGATGCATTGGTGGTATCCACACCAACCGGGTCAACCGCGTATGCCCTGGCGGCTGGTGGGCCGATCTTGCCGCCCGACCTGCGCAATATCTTGTTGGTCCCGGTTGCGCCTCATTTGTCGATTGACCGTGGCATTGTCCTTGCTGAGGGCTCCACCGTCAGCGTGAGCGTGCTTTCGGATCACGGGAGCGTGGTCAGCGGAGATGGACAGGAATCGCTGCCTTTGGAACAAGGAGACCGGGTAGATGTATGTGCCAGCAAAGATGTGACGCGCCTGATCAGGTTTCAGGAAGTCAATTATTTTTACCGTAACCTGGTATCGCTTATGGATCAGAATCCCTCCGCAGGAGAAGCATTATGACAGAACAGCCCACAGTATGCTACCGGCATCCCCAAACAGAAACTGCCCTCCGCTGCAACCGCTGCGAAAAGTATATCTGCGCCCAGTGCGCCCGTAGAACACCGACTGGTTACCGCTGCCCGGATTGCATCAAAGAGCAAAGCAGGGTATTTGTCACAGCAGAATGGTACGATTATTTCACCGGGTTTTTTACCGCCTTCGTCATGTCTTTAATCAGCACCTGGTTGATAAAATTGATCAGTGGGTTCGGTGGGTTCTTCATCATTTTCATCATATTTGCCCTTGCCACTGGTGCTGGGGCGTTGATTGCAGAGGCTGTGCGCAAGGTGATCGGCAAGCGGCGGGCGAAATCGCTCTTTATTACGGTTGCCGCTGCCGTGGCGCTGGGAGGCATCGCTGCCAATTCGGTCGAGCTGCTCACCTTCCTCTTCTTCTCTCGAGATCTCAGGCTGCTGCTCAGCCTGCTGTGGCCGGGAATTTTTGTCTTCCTGGTAACCACGACCACGTATATGCGTTTATCCGGGATTCAAATAGGTAGGTAATTGGCATGTTGATCGAGTTGCGGATTGAAAATTTTGCCATCATCGATAAGGTGGACCTGGAACTCGGTCCCGGCCTGACCGTCTTTACGGGGGAAACAGGCGCGGGCAAGTCGATCATCATTGATGCTGTGGAAACCCTGCTTGGCGTGCGCGCCGACATGACCAATATTCGCACGGGGGTTAAGCAGTCCAGTGTGGAAGCGACCTTCAAGATTATGTCCACGGTCCGGGAACAGGTGCACCAAATCCTGCGGGAAGAGGCGCTGCTCGATGATGAAGATTATGTCACCCTGCGCAGAGAATTCCGCCGTGAAGGGCGCAATATCGCCCGGGTCAATGGCCGGACCGTCAACCTGGCGATGCTGAAGGCATTGGGTGAACTGCTGATCGATCTGCACGGGCAATCGGAACATCTCTCCCTCCTGCGGGTGAAAAGCCACCTGAATCTCTTAGATCGATTTGCCGAAGCGGAAATTGAACTGGAAGTTTACCGTAAAAGTTACCGCCAGCTGCAGCAGGTACGGTCCGAACTCCGCCAGCTAAGGCAGGCGGAAAAAGAAGCTGCCCGAAAGATAGAAATGCTGGCCTTTCAGGTGAAGGAGATTGAACAGGCTGGCTTGGAGCATGACGAAGAAGATCGCCTTAAGGCTGAACGTGTCCGGCTGGCGAATGCGGAAAATCTCGCCAAGCAGGCCAACATCGCCCTGATCGCTTTAGATGAGGGGGAACTGGATTCCGCTTCCGCCTCTGATCGGCTGGGGATTGCCTTTCAGGCGCTTGAAGAACTGGTGAAAGTCGATCAGGAGAGCGAAGGCTATCTGTCGCGGGTGCAGGAACTGTTTGATGGTGCTGTTGACCTGGCGCGCGATTTGGTCAAGTACCTGCAGGATATCGAATTTGAGCCCGAAAGACTTGAAGAAGTGGAGGAGCGGCTCAACCTGATTTTTTCCCTCAAGCGCAAATATGGCGAAACGATTCCCGAAATCTTAGCTTTTGGCGAGCAGGCCCAAAAAGAACTTGATGAGATCACCTATGCAGAAGAACGCCTGAAAGAGTTGGCGGCAGAGGAACAAAAGTTGCTCAAGGTGCTGGCCGAAAAAGCAGCCATCCTCTCCGCGAAGCGCCATGAAGCTTCTGAAAAACTGGGCAAAGAAATTGAAGCTGAGTTGGCTCACTTACGTATGGATGAAGCCAAATTTGCTGTGGATTTTTCTACCACGCCAGACCCCAAAGGCCTGCCGATGCCCGACGGCACCCGGCTGGCCTTTGACCTGAATGGATCCGAACAGGTTGAATTTCTGGTGGCCCCCAACCTGGGAGAGGGCATGAAACCGTTGGTGAAAATTGCTTCTGGCGGTGAGACATCCCGGTTGATGCTGGCCATGAAGAATGTGCTCGCCCGTGCAGACCGCACCCCAACTTTGATATTTGATGAAATTGATCAGGGGATTGGCGGTCGGGTGGGGGCCGTGGTGGGAGAAAAGCTCTGGACATTGGGGAGGGAGCACCAGGTACTTTGCATCACGCACCTGGCTCAGCTTGCCGGATTTGGCGACCGCCATTTCAAAGTCCAGAAAGAAGTGGTGGGGGGCAGGACGATCACCGTGGTGAGCCGTGTTAATGAACAGGACCGGCTTGTGGAGCTTGCCCAAATGCTGGGTGATGTGAGCGAAGGGACTCTGCAGTCTGCCAATGAAATCTTGCAGGGAGTGCAGAAGACCGTTTCTTAATCTCGGAGGGCGGTATGCGAGCTGTTTTTTATTCCTATCATTTAGATGAAGCAGCGGTGCTTCAGGTGGTGCTGCAGCGAGCGGGTTTTTCCCCACAGCAAGTCCAAGAAATGCCTAAATTTATTGAAATCTGGGCAGAGCGCCCTTCCGATCTGGTGCTGGTGGCGTTTGGCGGGGCTCAGCCCCTGGATATCCAAGTTGTTGAGCGCCTGCGTTCCCAAACGATGGTGCCGATGATCGTCATCAGCGATGTGTTTTCAGAAGATCAGCAAGTAGACCTTTTGGAGGCTGGCGCCGATTTGCTGGTTGCCCGTCCCTACAGCCCCAGGGTGTTGATCTCTCAGATTCGCGCCCTGATGCGCCGCTCCGCCGGGATGCCTTTCTTTAGTTTGCCCATCTTGTCTCAATCGGGTGTGATGATTGACCCTTCTACTCGAACCATTCAAGTCGAAGATCGGGAACTGGAACGCCTGACCCAGCTTGAATTCCGCCTGCTGTTCACCCTCATGACGCATGCTGGGCGGGTGATCCCGACTGAGATGTTGGTGGAATATGTGTGGGGCTTCAGCGGTGAGGGGAATCGCGGCCTGGTGCGCGGATTGGTGCAGCGACTGCGCTCGAAGGTAGAGCCTGATCCATCTCGCCCCAAATACATTCTGACCGAGCCCGGCCTGGGATACCGCTTCAATCCATTTCAGGATGCAGAATAGCCTCTGAACTTCCGAAACACCTGTTGAAAATTTAATACCTTTTGCCTTTTTTCGGACAATTTTCAGACAAATTTGAGACAATTTTTACACAAGTAGCATGTATACTGCGCGGCATATTATGCTGGCATTGAATAAGGAGTTTGCCATGGCAAATACTAAGTGCCCGATGTGCGGCGCAAATGTTGGTGTATCGTCCAAAGCAAAAGAAGGCGACCTGGTTTTCTGTGATTCTTGTGACGTCGAATTGGAAGTGGTAAGCATTAAGCCCCTGGAATTGGACTGGCCGCTTGACGACTACGATGATGATTACGACGACGAAGACTACGACGATGACGACTATGATGATGACTATGATGATGACTATGACGAGGATTAGTCGATAGGGTTATTTTTTAAATCAACTCATTACAACTGAATATAAGCAGAAGAGCAGGAATTTCCTGCTCTTTTTGTGTTTTTCAGTATGAGAGCTAAATTTTTTTGAGATAAAAGTTTCTAAGAGAGATAGTCCCTCAGGTCTCTGCTGCGGGTGGGATGGCGCAGCTTGCGCAAAGCTTTGGCTTCGATCTGGCGAATGCGCTCTCGGGTCACTTTGAAGTATTGCCCGACTTCTTCCAGTGTGTGGTCTTTCCCATCCAGCAGCCCGTAGCGCAGTTCGAGCACTTCCCGTTCCCGGTCGGTGAGCGCCGCCAGGGCGTTCTGCACCTGATCGCGCAGCATTTCTCTGGCAGCGGCATCCATCGGTTCCAAGGCTTCATCATCTTCGATGAAATCGCCCAGCTGGCTGTTATCTCCAGTCCCCACAGGGCTTTCCAATGACATCGGTTCTTCAGCAGTGCGCAGGGTTTTCTCTACCTTCGACGTGGTTCGAGTCCAGCGGCGGCGCAAGGCAGGGGGCAATTCCTTATCCATCTCCAGCGCTTCTTTGATTGCCGCCACATGTTCTGGTTCCATGAAGCCTGATTCGAGCGCCAGTTCATCGCTGCGCGGGTCACGCCCTAATTTCTGGGTCATTTCTCGCTGGGTACGCATCAATCGCTGGATCGATTCCAGCAGATGGACTGGAATCCGGATCGTCCGGGCCTGATCGGCAATGGCACGGGTGATCGCCTGGCGAATCCACCAGGTGGCATAGGTGCTGAATTTGAATCCCCTGGTGACATCGAATTTGTGTACGGCTCGCAGTAAACCGATATTGCCTTCTTGGATGAGGTCTTCAAAAGAGCTTCCCCTTCCGACAAATCGTTTGGCGATGCTGACCACCAATCTCAGGTTGGCGCTGATAATCGCGTCTTGGGCGCCGCTTGCCCGCAGTTTGGTGGCTTTTACGTGCAGGGTGAGGGTATTACTGTCTGGCAGCTTGCGCGAAAATGTCCGGGTGTGCGGCAAATTGCCCTTCTTGATATATTCTTCCCTCAGCCATCTGGCNNNNATTTCATCCCAGTCTTCATCTTTGGACCACAGACCGTTATCCAGATAATTGCGCAAATAGGCAGTTCTCCTGTTTTGCCAGCCGCGCTGAAGCTGCTGGGCTTCATCTAATATTGCCAGGAACTCCGGTGGGTCTTGTTCCATATCATGGGTGTCTTCCAGGATATGCTTCCAATGTTTTTGTAAGTCGCTGTATAGGGCTTTAAATGTGGCTTCTTCGGAGCCTTTTCCACGCTTGGCGATGGGGTTTTGTTTACAGGTTTGGTCGAAGAATTTGGGCGCTTCGAGTAACGTTGCCAGCCAAAACTCATGGTCTGCAACCAGCAAATCCACCTGCCCAATCTCTTTCAGGTAAAGTCGAACGGGATCATCACTCGTTTCAGATGAGAGTTTAGGGATCGGCACCCGGGCTGAATTTTTTTGTTTCTGGGCGCGCTCCATCCTCTGGATTTCATCAGCAAGTGCAATTTCTTGAACGATATCCTCGCTCAACTGCTCGTCATCATCCAGGTCTAAATCCAAGTCACCACTTTGGTCTGCTTTCTTGTCTTTATCCTCGGAATCGGGTTCCTCATTTTCTTCGAAGGTTTCTTCCTTGGTGGATTTTGCCATACCTTTTACCTTTAATCTAATGTTGGTTTGTGTGGGTGGTCGGAGACGCAAGTGCTTTATGAATCTTCAAAAGCGTTTGGATATTTTGTTGAATAGTGTAATTATACTGGCTGATTTCATTTTTATTATTTTCATGGGCATCTTCAAGCAGAAAACGGATCTGATTATTGGAATCTCGCAGTTGTGCCTCCCGCATACGCAAGATGGTCCGCAAGACATCTTCCAGGATGTTTTCCTGCTTTGGATTGATCTTTTCAGATTTTTCCAGTATGGCTTCAGCTTTCTCAAGTAATTGGAAAGGGATATGGTCCAGTGCGAAGCTGACCGGGTTGAGTTGGTCCTGATCTATCGCTTGCATCGTGGCGTTGAGCAGTTCCTGGTGCACCGTGTTTTGGAAATCTTCGCCAGATAAGGGCGGCAGATTGGCTTGTTTTAGCGTCCGGTCAATTTTATAGATCATTTCTGGCTCGCGCATCAAAATCGAGAGGCAGTGCTCTTCCAGATTGAAGACCATTTGAGACTTTAAAGTCGTGGCGGCTGCGGCGCGTGAGGCTGTCTGGCTGATTTTGGCCGGGTCTGCTTCGAACTGTGGCTTGCGGCGGATCGGCGCTCTGCCTTTAGCCGGTTGCCGCTGTGCCAGCAGGCTGCGCTCGTCAATCTTAAGCAAGCGCGCCAGCTGTTGTGTATAGGTGTCCCGCTCGATGGCGTTGGGTAGGTCCTGGATCAGGGGGAGCACTTGCTGGGCAATATCGTTCTTCACTTTCGGATCATCCGTATCCTGCCCGGCTGCCAGGGTTCTCATCACATGCGCCACAATCGGCTGGGCGTCTTTCAAGATCTGTTCCCATAAAGCTGGGTCTTCGCGGACGACTTCATCAGGGTCTTTGCCTTCGGGCAGAGTGCTCACGCGGATATCTGCTTTGAGGCGCGCTTCAGAGTGCAGCAAGCCGCGGGCATCAAATACCAGCTCTGCTTCCCGATCCAGCGTTTGGCGGGCAACCTGCAGGCCGCGCATGGTCGCTTTTGCGCCAGCTGCGTCTGCATCCAGCGCCAGAATAAATTTGCGTGTCAAGCGTTTGAGCTGCCTGAGCTGTTCTTCTGTCAGCGCGGTCCCCATGGGGGAGACCAGGTTGGTATACCCCGCCTGGTAGGGGGCGATCACGTCCAGGTATCCTTCAACAATCACGACCTGGTCTTTGTCCCGGATATTCTTGCGCGCTTTATCCAGCCCGTAGAGCAGGCCGCTTTTGTCAAACAGTACGGTTTGAGGGGAGTTCAGGTACTTTGGGACATCATCCGGCTCTATCGCCCGGGCGCCGTAACCGGCCATTCTGCCCCGCCCGTCCCTGATGGGGAAGATCACCCGGTGGCGAAAGCGGTCGTAAAGGCTGCCGTCGTCCCTTTCGGATGCCAGCCCGGCATCCACCAAATCTTTCTGCGCGTATCCCTTCTTCATAAAGAAAGGGTAAGTGTTTTCCCAGCCCTGGGGGGCATAGCCGAGTTCAAACAGTTCGATGGTTTCATCGCTCAAACCGCGCTCGTGCAGATACTCGAGGGCCACTTTTCCCGCAGGGTTGTTGAACAGCTGGTGGCGGAAGTAAGTTGTCGCCTCTTCCAGCAGCTGGCGCAGGTGGTCGTTTTCTTCACGCTGAGCAGCTTCCTGTGGGGTTGGAGGGCGGAGTTCAACGCCGGCGCGCTGCGCTAGCTGCCGCAGCGCTTCGGGGAAATCCAGACCATCGCGCTTCATCACATATTTAAAGATATCCCCGCCCTCGCTGCATTCACCGAAACAGCGCCATGTTCCCGTATCTGGCCAGACCACGAAGGCCGGCGTACGGGTATTGGCATGGAACGGGCAAAATCCAGTATAATTCTTTCCGGAGCGTTTTAACTGCACATTTTCGGAAACAATATCTAGGATATCCAGACGAGCTTTGATTTCTTCGATTTCACTCATGAGTGATTAGAAAATAGAGATACCGGTTGAACTGTGGGTATTATATCATTGCTTGCGCGAATACCTTCCCTGGAAGAGAGACGAATGGTAAAATAACGCAACCGGTTGCATTACGGTATTGAGGTGATCGTGTATGAATCATTTTAGAGGACAGCCTGCCAACAACTTTGACCTTCCGGAGTACATCGGACGCTTAGGTAAGTTAGCCTATAACTTGTGGTGGACTTGGAGACCGGAGGCTCAGCGCCTTTATTCTTGGATTGACCCCTATTTATGGGAAGAAACTTATCACAACCCCGTGCTTTTTCTGCAAAAAGTGCGGCGCACTGATTTAAATGCTGTTGTGCACGACCGCAATTATATGCAGCATTACGACGAGGTGATGACAGCTTTTGATGAGTACATGGAGGCCAAAGACACCTGGTATCTCAATCATCACAAAGCGTTGAAAGATCGCCAGATTGCTTATTTTTCCACCGAGTTCGGCCTGCACGAAACGCTGCCGATTTATGCCGGGGGTCTGGGTGTGCTTTCAGGTGACCATGCCAAAGAAGCTTCAGACCTGGGGCTACCGTTTGTCGGGGTGGGCTTCTTTTACACACACGGCTACTTTACCCAGCGGATTAATGACGACGGCTGGCAAACCGCCGATGAAGTCCGCATGGAATTTGAGGACCTGCCCGTCTTGCCGGTTTTAGATGAAAACGATCAACCTTTAACCGTTTCTGTCGATCTGCCCGGCCGGGCAGTACTGGCGCGCTTTTGGGAGATCCAGGTTGGACGGGTCCCGCTTTATCTGCTGGATACCGATGTGGAAGGGAATTCTGAAAATGACCGCCGCCTGACCGCCCGTCTCTACAGCAGCGACCTCGACCTGCGGATTTCCCAGGAGATTATTTTGGGGATTGGTGGCGTACGCGCCCTGCGGGAATTAGGCTATCACCCGGATGTCTGGCACATGAACGAAGGCCATTCCGCCTTTTTGAGCCTCGAGCGCGCCCGTGAGTATGTCGAGCAGGGCTTCAGCTTTGCCGAAGCTGTGGGGCTGATCCGTTCCAGTACCCTTTTTACCACCCATACGCCGGTGCCAGCTGGCAACGATGAATTTCCACTCTGGTTGATCGATAAGTATTTTGGTGAAATGTGGCCCAAGCTCACCCTTCAGCGAGATGAATTTATTGATCTTGCTCGCCATAAAGTCTCCTGGGGAGAGACTTTCAGCATGCCTATTCTAGCCATCCGGATGGCTGAAAAGGTCAACGGTGTCTCTGAACTGCACGGGCAGGTTGCCCGGCGCATGTGGCATTTCCTCTGGCCGGACCGAAAAGAATATCAAGTGCCAATTTCATATATTACCAACGGTGTCCACACTGGCACCTGGCTGGCCCGCCGGATGGGAGTGCTTTTCGATCAGTACCTGCCCGATGACTGGCAGAACCACCTGGACGACACCGATGTGTGGGAAGAAGTGGTCAATATTCCCGACGAGGAACTGTGGGAGGTCCGCCGCCACCTCAAGCGTAAGTTGGTTGCCTATATGCGCGAGCGCGCCCGCCAGCAGTGGTTGAACGATAACGTGCACCCGGTTCAGGTGGTGGCCGCCGGCGCGCTGATTGACCCTTATATGCTGACCATCGGGTTTGCCCGCCGCTTTGCCACCTATAAACGCGCCGCATTGATCCTGAAAGATTTTGACCGCTTGCTGTCGATGGTCAATGAACCCAATATGCCGGTGCAGATTATCTTTGCCGGGAAAGCTCATCCTTCGGACGAGCCGGGGAAGCTGTTGATCCAGGAAGTGTACCGCAAGGTCAAGAAAGCGGAAACTGGCGGAAGGATGGTTTTCTTGGAAGATTATGACATGAACCTGGCCCGCTACCTGGTGCAGGGCGTCGATGTCTGGCTGAATACCCCCCGCCGTCCCAACGAAGCTTCCGGCACGTCAGGTCAAAAAGCCGCCTTGAATGGTGTGCTCAACTTCTCTATATTAGACGGCTGGTGGCGTGAAGGTTATAACGGTCGTAATGGCTGGGCGATTGGAGAAGATAAGCAGTACGATGATCCAAACCTGCAGGACGCAGAGGATCTTTCCAGCCTGTACGATATCTTAGAAAAAGAAATCATTCCTCTTTATTACGACCGCAGTTCTGGAATCAACATGTCGGTTGAATGGGTCAGGAAGATCAAAGAGTGTATCCGTACCCTGGCTCCCCGCTTCAGCATGAGCCGGATGGTGAAAGAATACACCGATGAGCTGTATCTGCCAGTGATGGAAATGGCCGCCAAGGCGAACGGTGAGGCCGCTAAAAAGACAAAAGTCTGATTTGATGTGAGAACATCCACCCAGGACCGAGTGGGATGTTGGGACGGCCAATGCGACAAAGTTGGCCGTCCCTTTGATTTTTAGAAAGGCGCAGTTTGGCATGGTTCAAATACTCAATTCTTAACATGAGAGGAAAACTTTCGGTACAATAACGCTATGGAAAATTTACTAGATGCTGAACTATGGTTGGGCGCTGGGCTTATCTTTGGTCTGCGCGTGATCAACATGACCCTGGATACCCTGCGTATCCGCATGATGGCCCGCGGGCAAAAACCACTGGCCTTTATCTTCGGAGTGGTCGAAACCCTGATCTATCTTTACACACTCTCCACGGTGATTCAAAACCTGGATAATTGGGTCAATATTGCGGCTTATTCGCTGGGGTTTGGTGTCGGGAGCATCGTCGGTTTGGCTTTGGATGAACGTATGGCTGTCGGGTATGTCCATCTGCGGGTGATCAGCCCGAACCGGGGCGCGCTGATTTCAGAAACCCTGCGCGATGAGGGGTTTGCCGTCACCGAGTTTTCCGGGCGCGGGCGCGACGGAACGGTTTCGATGCTCAGCGTGAGCGTCAAGCGCAAGCATGCCAGGAAGGCGCGGGCGTTGGTGGAACAGTTAGACGAGAAGGCATTCATCACATCCGAAGACCTTACCCCGCTGCGCCGCGGCTATTGGGGGATGTAATCTATCTCGATTGTTTTCTTATCGATCAAAAAGGCTCAGCATTTGCTGAGCCTTTTTTCTATAGAACGAATGAATGAGATTTCAGGGGAACTCCATCAGGCAATGAACTTGCCGTTCTTGTACACCACTTGCCCATCCACCAGGATTTCGGAATCTTTGCGCATATCACAGATCATATCCCAATGGATCTGGCTTTTGTTCTGGCTGCCGGTCTCTGGGTAGCCAGCGCCGAGCGCCATGTGGAACGAGCCCCCGATTTTCTCATCAAAGAGAATGTTGCCGGTGAACTTGTCGACCTCAAAGTTCAGGCCGATTGCAAATTCGCCCGCGTGGCGCGCACCAGGATCCGTATCCAGCATGCGCAGCAGGAAGTCCTGGTTTTGTTTGGCTTTGGCGGTCAGCACCCGGCCTTCGACGAATTCCAGTTCAATATCTTCCACCACCCGTCCCTCATACACCGAAGGGTAAGTATAGCGCACCCAACCGTTGACAGAGGTTTCTACCGGAGCGGAGAAAATTTCGCCGTCCGGCATATTGCTCAGGCCGCAGGCGTTGACAAACTTGCGCCCTTTCACGGATAATCGCAGGTCCACGTTTGGGCCGCGCAGTATCACCTTGTCCTTTCCTTCAAACAGCTTTACATATTGGGCTTGTTCTTCCCGCACTCTTTGCCAGTAGCTGACCGGGTCGTCGGTGTCAGCGTGCATGGTGCCGTACACAAAATTCTTATACTCCTCCAGGCTCATCCCGGCCTCATCAGCGTAGGCCTGGGTTGGGTAAAGGGTGGTGCACCATTTGAGTTCGCGGGTCAGGCCGCGCCTCATTTGGGTTGCCAGAATCGGAGATTTTGCCCTGGAATGCAACGCTTGCTTCTCAGGATCCACGTCGCTGAGATGCTTTGTGTCGCTCAGGGAGTGCAGGCGGATGCGGGCCTCAAATTGCTCGTATGCTATCTTCAGAAACTCGGGGGTCTGCATCAGTTGGGCTTCTTTGGCATACTTGAAAAAGATCGCCTCTTCCCGGGGTAGCTTGGTGAGCAGATATGGGGTACCGCCTCTCACTAAAATGCGCTCTATCAGGGCCTCCAGCATGGGTTCGGCGGCGGTGGTGGCTTCGATCACAACCCGGTCTCCCGGTTGGATGTCCGTCGAGTAATTGACCAGGATATCGGCGTGTTTCAGCATTCTTGGATCTGTCAATTGGGTCTCCTTGTGATGGGTATTCCAAGGCTTGGATTATATCAAAGAAAAAAAGACAGAGCTGGCATTTGCTTCTGATAGATGGGGTGGGGTTTGCTCAGCGAACTCCAGCAGCGTCCGGCACCTGATTTTGCTTTCCCTATCTGGTGTCAGCAGAATCAAGCGCTTTCGATGATTTTTTTCAGAGTTTCGCTGTCCTCTTTCATGCTCTTTTCAAGCTGTTTTGCCACCGCCCCTCCGGCCAACTTGAAAAATCCACCCGGTTCAGCTTCCACGGTGGTCGTCATCTTTGTGCCGCCCTCGACAGCTTCATAGGTGACCGTTACCTCGTAGGGTACCGGGCCTGTGAGCGTTTTGGCTGCCCATCGTTTATTTTCTTCCAGTTGGGTGACTTCCAGCTTGGTGCGCATCTCGCGCCCCATGAATTTGCGCACTTCGGTATATTGGCTTCCGACCCCTTGTGTGCCATCATGTTCGATCGATTCGACCCCGTTCTGCCATTTGGGCGAGTTATCGGGGTCGTTTGCATAAGCAAAAACAGTTTCTGGCGAGGCTTTGATCATCATTGAGGATTCAACTTTAATCATGGTTTTCTCCTTATTCAATACGC
>JABAHR010002951.1_pt1 | contig 18457 bp, 24 predicted proteins | sample 7062101 | NCBI WGS metagenome assembly JABAHR01 (sample SAMN14534553, study PRJNA622989) | marine sediment metagenome | biome: marine biome [ENVO:00000428]; feature: marine pelagic biome [ENVO:01000023]; material: deep marine sediment [ENVO:00002113] | place: India: Gulf of Kutch | collected... | reverse complement strand
TAGCCGATATCGAGTTCTGCGCGCGCGAGTTCCGCCCGAGCAGCCTCGAGCATTGCGGCGGCTTCCTGCAACTGTGCCTCGGAAACGTAGCTCTCGTTCTGCAGTTTTGCGCGCGCCGCGAATTCCAATTCGCGCTGCTTGACCGTTGCCTCTGCTTGCGCGAGACGGGCCGGTCGGTCGCGCTCGTCCAGCCGCACGATGACCTCGCCCCGGTCCAGGCGCTCGCCGCGCTCGACGCCGGTAGAGACCACCCGGCCGTCCGTCTCGGCATTGATTTCGACGATCCGCGCCGGTGCGCTCTTGCCATTGACGACGATCGTCCGCGTGACTTCCTCGGCAGTCTGCGTGCGAATCCGTACGCTCGTGCGCGGTTGCGTCTCCGTGATGTCCGCGGCCGCGAACTCCATGTCGTCGTCACTTCCGGAGATGCTTCCGGTCGCCAGCCAGGCGGCGATCGCCAATGCGATGCCCGCCGACGTGAGCCACGATCTGTACCTGGCGAATATCCCTTCGTTCATCGTTGTTTGCCCAAATAATCTCTCTGCCAAAAAGCTTACTGGCCAACCGCAGCGGCAACTTCCGGCTGCGTTTCATCCTCGAGCAGCATTGCGCGGTTGTCTTCTATGTACTGTTTGAAGGCCGTAGCCATGTGCTCGCCGAAACCTGCGACGAACCTCGAGCCCCGGGTCGAGCTGCCGCATTCGCGGTCCGTGAACTCCGCGATGAGATCCAGGAACCTGTCGATCTCTGCGAGCTTGTCCTCGATGACGGCGTTGATCTGCTCGTCCTGCATCAGGTCTGCAAACCACAGCATGGCGAGGAACTCCGAGCGGATCTTGTGACTGGGCGACGGGTTCGACAGGCTCTTCATCAGGGCCTCTCGACCTTTGTCGGTAATGCTGTAGACCTTGCGGTCGGGCTTGCCGTCCTGCGGTATCTCTTCGAATTCGACCAGGCCGTTCCGTGCGAGCGTCGCCAGCGCAGGGTAGATCGAGCCGTAGCCTGCAGGAAAAAAATGACCGAATGATGACTCGAAGCACTTCTTCATGTCGTAGCCGGAGGCCGGACCGTCCGTCAGCATTCCAAGGCAAACTGTCTTCACATCCATCGTTTTTCATTCCGCCGGGTGCGCCCGGCCATATATCGGGGCGATGCATAGTATCAATTCGATATATAAATGCCAGTGCAGATCTGCAGCTATTTGTAACGATTTAATATAAGTAATAAAAACATATACTTATATTAAAACCACTCGGATGATGAGGCGAGTTCGGACGGACCGGATGCGCCCGGTTGCGCAAATCGGCCGCAAAAAGCGGGGATTTACGCCTAATCGGGACGCCGCGCGACGACCACGATCATGCCGTCGGCCAGCGATCGATCGACGATCTGGAGGCCATTGCGCTCGAGGCGCTCGTCGATATGGCGACTGTCCAGGCGCAGCTTCTGGTAGTCGCTGATATCGGTCGTCCATTCCCCGGCCACTTTTCTGTGCAGGATGTCATGGATGTGGACGACGTCTTCCTTGTAATCGAGGAAACAGGTGAAGATCTGCTCGTCGTTGGAGCGCAGCGGCACGAAGCGGTCCGGTCCTTCGGGCACATAGCTGATGTAGTCGCGGATCGCATAGATGAAACGGCCGCCCGGGGCCAGCGATTCGGCGACGTCATCGAGGACCCTGTCGACGCTGTCGACGTCCGGCAGGTGCACGAGCGTGTCGCCCATGCAGACGATCAGTTCGGCGGCTGCCGAAAGATGCCCGCTAAAATTCAGCAGGTCGTCGCAAACGGTCCTGACCTTTGCAGATCCTTTGCGTTGTTCGAGTTCGTCGATCAGTGGCTGGCAGAAGTCGATCGCGAGTACGTCGAAGCCCCGGTCTGCAAGCGGCAATGACTGGCAGCCGGGTCCGCAGCCGAGGTCGACGGCGAGCGCATTGCCGGCCGGCGTCAGGTCGAGCGCAGCGAACAGGCCGGCGTTCCTTTGCCGCGCAGCATCGAAATCCCCGAGGATCCAGGAGTAGAGCGAACCGAGAAACTGGTCGTAGTGATCCCGGACGGTTTCCATTGCGCCTTGAATTATTTGCTACAGAAAGTACTGCGACAGGAACGGATTCATCATACGATTTTCAGGGTCGAATTGCCGACGAATCTTCCTGAAGAATCCTAGCCGGGCGCCGAATACCTGCGTCGGATAGTCCGCCGGCACCTCCCGCGTCTGATTGAAAAGCGGCACCCCGCCCCAGTGCCTCGCAAAGTCGGCGAAGTCGATCGCGAAATCATCCCAGCCGCGTGAGTTGGCAGAGATGGCGCGCAGCGCGAACATCGGCTCGTCAAAGCTCGGGCTCAACAGCGCCGAGTTGTCACGACCGATGCGAAAGCCGACCGTCGGCATGTCACACCGGAACCCGGATGACGCCTGGACGCGCCGGCAAAAGTCGCGGTAGGCCTGGACGACAATCGCGAAGTCCGCGGCCGGGAAAAACCAGGTCGAGTAATTCAATGGCGCGCCTATGCCGCGCGTGTGGCCCGGTTGTGCGGTCGAATTGCTGCCCGAGGAGACCAGCCGGTTGTTGACGATACCCTGGGTCATCGCGCCGAACTGGTCGATCAGCCGATAGCGAACCCCGGCCACCGGCACGATCCGGTTGAGCGATTTGACGACATTGGGTAATACGGTGCTCTCGCCCCAGTCCTTCACCTTCCAGGCGATGCGGTGCGTGGCCGTGTCCTCCGGCGTGTGCCGGCGCACATCGAGGTAGACGCGGTCGCGAAACGGCATGAGGAAGAACTTGAGCCCGACATCGACGCCGGCGAGTTCCTCGGCGACATCGCCGAACCGCTCGAAAGAGCAGCTCCTGTGCGTCACCTGGAAGGTGCGGATCGGACGAATCTTGAGCTTGATCTCGTAAATGATGCCGAGCATGCCGAAGCTCAGGCGAAAAGCGTGCAGCAGATTCCTTTGCTCGGCGCGGATTTCGACGGGCTTGCCGAGCGGCGTGACCAGCTTGACGCTGACCACCTGCGACGAGAGCAGTGCGCCGTCAGCGCCGAATGCGGGGCCGATACAGCCGCCGGCGACCGCACCGCCGACAGTGCGGCTCACAAGGTCGTGTCCGCCGGTCAGCTCGTAGCCGTATTCGGCGAGCTCGGCGACGAGATCGCCGATGCGCACGCCCGGCTGGACGGTCGCAGTCGCCGTATTCGGATCGACGTTGAGAATCCTGTCCAGCGCCGACAGGTCGACGACGGTGCCCACGGGCGATGACGTGCAGTCGGTCGCCGCGCTGTTCGCACCGACGGGTCGAAATGGAGGACGATGCCGTGATTCGGGCCCAAGGGCTCTTTTGAGTTCCGCCGCATGGACGGGCTTGAGGACCACGGGACCCGGCATGACCGGCGTACGGTACCTGCCTGATCGCCGCAGACGCATGGCGCTTCCTGACATTGCTGGCTCCAGATCGAAAGGGACGAATTTCGATGCTTGAATCCAGGCAACCGCTCTTTGGCAGCCCCGCTGTCGTAGGTTTCCCCTTAGACCGGTGGCTTTGCGGCCCCTCCTTTCGGAAGGTGTGCCTTTTTCAAACGTGAAACGATCGTTGCACAGGCTATTTCCGGGTGTCAATTTGCCCTGCCGGCGGTCCGCGGCGGGTCGCTGAAGTATCTGGCAACACACTGTGGCCACAGGATATTTTTCGAATTTGTGGCGAACGGGCTGACGCAGGACCGGGTGCCGTGCCTTGACATAAACAGCGCGCCGGCGGGGGCCGGGCCGCCGCCTTGTTGGCTCAGCCGTTCCCCGCTAAGCTCGCCGTCCTGATCTTTCACCCGGAGAACCTCCATGGACACGGCGCGCTTGCCTGCCGACATCGTTCTGGCCGCCAACCGGATCGCTCCGCACGTGCGCGAGACGCCGCTCGACTATTCGCCTTTCTTCAGCGACGAGACCGGCTGCCAGGTCTGGCTGAAGCTAGAGAATCTCCAGCACACCGGCTCGTTCAAGCTCCGCGGCGCGTTCAACAAGCTGTTGTTATTGACGCCGGAGGAACGCCGCTCGGGCTGCGTCGCCGCGTCCAGCGGCAATCACGGCGCAGCGATCGCCTACGCGATGAAAAAACTCGGTGTCACGGGCGTGATCTTCGTGCCGGAACAGACGTCCTCTGCCAAGGTGGACGCCATCCGGCGATTTGGTGGCGATGTCCGCTTCTTCGGCTCCGACGGCCTCGATACCGAGCAGCATGCGCGCCAATTCGCTATCGACAATGGCATGACCTACCTGTCGCCGTATAACGATGAACATGTGATCGCCGGGCAGGGTACCTGCGGCGTGGAGATCGCCAGGCAGCTGGCGCAGGTCGACGCCATTTTCGTTGCGGTCGGCGGCGGCGGCTTGATCAGCGGCATCGGCGGTTTCATGAAGTCGGTCAATCCGGCCATCGAAGTCGTCTCCTGCCAGCCGGAAGCGTCGAAAGTCATGAGCGATTCCGTGGCGGCCGGAAAGCTGCTCGACCTGCCGAGCGAGCCGACGCTGTCGGACGGCACCGCCGGCGGCATCGAGGAAGATGCGATTACCTTCGAGCTGTGCCGCGACCTGGTCGACCGGTACGTCCTGGTCAGCGAAGACGAGATCGCCGAGGCGATGCGTCAGTTCATCGATTCGCACCACCAGCTGCCGGAGGGCGCCGCCGGCGTGGCGATTGCCGGATTCCTGAAAGTGGCGCCGGACTATGTCGGAAAGAATGTCGTGATCGTCGTCTGCGGTGGCAATATCAGCCGGGAAACGCTCAGGAAGGTCATCTAGGGCCGGTTACCGGGATCCTGATCCGGAACTGTCGGCGGTTGTCGGGTCCAATGGATCAGGAAACAGCAAAGGAAGAACAATGAGAAGATGCATCGCAGCTGCGCTGATCCTGTATTGCGGCGCCGCCGTCGCCGAGACGACGGCATTCGTCAACGTCAATGTCATCCCGATGACGACAGAGGTCGTCGAGGAGGCGCGAACCGTCATCGTGAGCGACGGGATCATTACCACGATTGGCGACGTGCAGGTCATCGCGGTGCCGGAAGCGGCAACCGTCGTCGACGGCACGGACCGCTACCTGATGCCCGGTCTCGCCGAAATGCATGGCCATGTTCCCGGCGGGTCGTCCGCAAATCTCGAGCGAATCCTGGCGCTGTATGTCGCCAACGGCGTTACGACCGTGCGCGGCATGCTCGGGCAGCCGTCGCACCTGCAAATGCGTCAGCAAATCGAAGCCGGGGAGCTGCTCGGCCCGAGACTGATCACTTCCGGACCGTCACTGAACGGCAACAGCGTTGCCAGTCCCGAAGCCGGCGCGGCGATGGTCCGCGAGCAGCACGCCGCAGGATACGATTTCCTGAAGATCCACCCGGGGCTGACCCGCGAACAGTTCGACGCCATAGCGGCGACCGCCAACGAGCTGGGTATCCCGTTTGCGGGCCATGTGCCGGAGGACGTCGGCGTGGAGCGGGCGCTGGCCGCAGGGATTGCGACGATCGATCACCTCGACGGCTACATGCAGACGCTGCTGCGGCCCAACGAAGATATCTCCGGCGGCTTGAGCGGATTTTTCGGCGTCTTTCTGGCCGATATGGTGGACGAATCAAGGATCGGCGCCATAGCCCGCGCGACCGCCGACGCCGGTGTCTGGAACGTGCCGACCGAAACCCTGTTCGAGCACGTGACCGCGCCCGATGTGTCGCCCGAGTCGCTTGGCGATCGCGCCGAGATGAGGTACATGCCGGCGGGGACGGTCGCCCAGTGGCAGCAGGCGAAGCGTGACTTGCTTGCTGACTCGAATTACGTGCCGGCGANNGGCCCTGCACGAAGCCGGCGCGGGACTGCTTCTCGGCTCGGACTCGCCGCAGATCTTCAATGTGCCCGGCTTCGCGTTGCACCGCGAACTCGGTCTGATCGTCGCTGCCGGCCTCAGCCCTTACGCAGCGCTGCAGACAGGTACGCTCAACGCCGCCCGTTACTTGGGCGCCGAGGACCGCTTCGGCGCGGTACGCGAAGGACTCGAAGCCGACCTCGTGCTGCTCGATGCGAACCCGCTGACCGATATTTCGGAGTCGCGGCGGATACACGGCGTCATGCTGCGCGGGCGCTGGCTGGACAGGGGCGAACTCGACGCCTTACTGACCCGCTTCGAGCGCTAGCCCGTAAATTGCAACCGTTTCCGCGCGAGCGGTATCTAATAACAAACCGGTCAAAAGTCCGGTCCGCTGTAACTGCGTCCGCGGCTTGCGGGCGTCTCAACCAGGAAAAGGGGTAAAGCATGCACGGGAAACTCACTCTGGCGGCTGTCACGCTGGCGATTTCGGGCGCGGCCTTCGCTGACTACGAGGAGGTCCGGGAATTGTCGCTCGATACCCGCGGCATCGATATGCTCGAGATCGACGCGGGCGCCGGCAGCATGGATGTCGTCGGCTCGGACACTGTCAGCGAGATTACCGTCGTTGCGACCATCCACCTGGATACCAGCGACGAGCAGCGGGCGCGCGAGATCATCGAGGATCGAATGGTGCTGGTCCTCGAAAAACACAGCGATACAGCGAAATTGAACGCCTGGTTCGAAGACGGCGGCTGGAACTGGCTGCGCGGCGACGGTCCGACGATAGCCCTCGAAGTGCAGGTGCCGGAAGGCATGCACCTGAATATCGATGACGGCTCGGGCTCGATCGAAATCGAGAATGTCCGCGGCGACATCGTCATGGACGACGGCTCCGGGTCGCTGTCGATGCGCAACGTCGGCGGCCAAATCGAGATCGAGGACGGCTCGGGCTCCATAACGGTGACCGGCGCCGGTGGCGACGTCTCGATCAACGACGGCTCCGGCAGCATCAAGGTGCGCGACGTTGCCGGCAGCGTGACGGTCGATGACGGCTCCGGCAGCATCGATGTCAGCGATGTCGAGGAAGACCTGATCATTGTCGACGACGGTAGCGGCGGGCTGAATTTTTCCAACATCGGGGGGCGCGTCGAGAAGGAGTCCTGATCGACGACGCTCCTGCGTGCAGGAATAGCGCCCGCCCCGGCAACGGTGGCGGGCGTTTTTTTGCCCACGAATACGGTCCGCAACAGTGAATTTTCGGCGCCGAATGCGGTCTCAATATCGTGGCGGCCAGATTCCGGGAAACCCGCGTTTTCCCCTGTGTGTCCGCCGTGACCGAAGCCCGGTGTTGCAGGAAAACGCTGCGAACCCCTGCAGGAAACGGGCCCGGGCCCATTGCGACCGTGGCGCCATTGGTACAGGCGGTTTTGGGTTAACATGGGACCACTACGGGAGTTTCAGTCTGTGGGCAGCAGATCCACCATTTCAGTTCTCGTCCTCCTTGCCGGGTCGCCCCTGTGGGCGCAGGACGGATCGCGTATCACCGAGGATCCGGGGTCGGCGACGATCATCGGGCCACGCAACATTCCGCTGCACATCGGCGCAGAGGCGCTGCTGGCGGGCGACAATGAAGAAGGCGTCAGGCAGACCCTGCGCGGCCTGCAAATCGCTCACGGCCGACGCGAGGAGGAAGCCGCGTTGTCCAACCTGTGTGCCGGCTACATCAAGCTCGGCGATTACAAGGAAGCCCTCAGGTACTGCGATATCCTCCTGGCGCGCAACGACAAGAACTGGCGCGGATACAACAACCGGGCCGTCGTTCATATCATGATGAAGAACTATGAACAGGCGGCGTCCGACCTCGACAAGGGCGAGGCGCTCAATCCCGGTGCGCGGACGCTGAAGGTTGCGCGTGCGATGTACATGGATGCCGTCTTCCCGGTTCGTCCCGAGATCGAGGTCGATGACCGGGAAAGGAACAACAACGAGGATGCGGAAAGCTAGCCTGACAGCAGCCCTTGTCACGTTCGGGGGCGTCATTTTTCTCGCCGCGACCGCGACCGCGGTCGCGATCGAGGAAGAGGGCACCGGCATCGTGCGTCATTTCATCGATACGTCGACCGACCGGGTGCCGGCGCTCACCGCCTTTCCGAAGTATCCGTCCGTCGCGCGGCGCGACCGGATCCAGGGCGAGGCCACGGTCTGCTTCAAGATCCGGGCCAACGGGCGCGTCTCGCGGCCGGTCGTGACCGACTACAGTCACAAGATTTTCTCGAAGCCCGCGCTCCGCGCCATCAAGAAATCGAGTTTCGAGCCCCTTGGTCCGGGACAGATTCTGAAGACGTCGCGATCCTGCCGGACCTACCGCTTCAGGCTCGAACCCGTGCTCGCGGACAACGACGCCGCCGCGATCGACGATCTGCCTCAGTGAACCTTCGCGCGGCCGACGTAGTTGGTCCGCGTCCCGAACCATACTTCACCCGTCGGTTCGTGATAATTGAGCTGACTGACTGATCCCGCGCCGCTCGGGATGCCGGTTTCCGTCAGGAACGAAGCAATGCCGGTGTCGAAACCCACCAGTCGATTCGGGGTGCTGCCGGTCTCGACGATCCAGATTCGATCGTTGCGGTCAATCGCCATGCCGAAAGGCCGGCTGTCGTCGCCGCCCGGCATCAGCCACTCGGTAAAATTGCCGGTAACCGGGTCGAAACGGCCCAGCCGGCCGCGATCAAAATCGGTGTACCAGACCTTGTCGTCAGACGAGACGGCAACCCTGCGCGGACGCGCCTCCTCGCTCGGCATGAAGAATTCCGCGATCGACCGCATGCCGCTGTCGATCCGCAGCAGCAGATTGGCATCCGATGCCGCGATCCAGACCTGGCCCTGCGAATCGATGGCCATCCCGTACGGCGCTGCGTCCGGGGTCGGCACCGGCATCGTCAGGATCTCTCCGCTGGCAACGTCGAGTCTCCCGATATAGTTGTCGCGCCCGATCGTAAACCAGATGTTGCCGCTGCGATCGAAGATCATCATGTGCGGATCGCGGGCTCGGCGCTCGGGAATCTCGTACTCCACGATGCGGCCGGTGCCCGGACTCAGCTTGCCCACCGTTCGACGGCGGCCGCTCACAAACCAGAGGTTGCGCTCGGCATCGACGAGCAGGCCGGCTGGCGCGGTCCCGGATCTAAGGTCATATCGGTTGAAGTCGCCCGATTCGGGAGAAAAGTTGGCGACGAAATTTTCCTCCGTGCTGACAAACCAGACCCGACCGCGTGGTCCGACCTTGGGCTCTGCAGGCGCGGAATCCTCCCACGGCACACGCCATTCGCGGATGTCGACGGCCTGGCCGCGTACCGACGTTGCGACGCCGATGACGCCGGCGAGCGCCAGCGCTGTCCAGACCCCGTAAAAGCAACGTCGCTTCAGTGTTGCACCCGTATATCTAGTCGTCAGCGTGGACGGTAAGCGCGAGCATCCTTTCCGCGGCCTCGCGGACACTGCTCCCGAAGCTGATCAGGCCGCCCTGGTGACCTGCCATCAGCGCCACGCCGTCTGCCGCGAACGACGTCTCGTCGCGCAAGCGCGCAAACTCGCGCGCCATCCGGGGCGTACCGTAGGCCACTGTATCGCGGGTCGACGGCAGCCTGTCTCTCAATGCTACCCACAAGCGTTCGTTGTGGACATGGACCACCGCCCTGGTCGCCGGGTCGAGTTCGTAGATTGCCGCGTGCGTCAGCGACTCCGACGAGGCTTCGACCGGTCCGGTCGACGTTACCGCATTGCCGTCGATGTCGTAGTCCGTAACCAGGGCAAAATGCTCGGCGCTCACGTCCGCAACATGCCCGGTTTGCGTGCCGCTGATGATGAACTGCCGCGAATTGCCGACACGCGCGCTCAGGTTGCCGTAGCCGACGTCGTGTTCGGCGCAATGGCCGATCATGCCGGCGCGAAAGAGCGGCGCGCGCCAGCATATGAGCTCGCCTGTCTCTGCTGCACTCAGTGGCGCCGACTCCTGCCAGGTCGATTCGAACTTGATGGTGCCTTCGTCGATCATCCGGCGCAGGCGGCAAGTTCGGGGAACAGGCCCGACAGGCCTTCTTCGCTGGCGTCGCAGATGCCCGCTTCGGTGATCAGGCCCGTCACGAGGCGCGCGGGCGTCACGTCGAATGCATAGTTGCTGATCGCCGTATTCGAGCCGACCGTATCGACGGTGGTGAAGCCGTCTGCAGACTTGCCATAGATCCTGCTGACTTCGTCGGGATTCCGTTCCTCGATGGGAATGTTGCTGACCCCATCGGTCATCGTCCAGTCGATGGTCGTCGACGGCAGCGCGACATAGAACGGGATGTCATTGTCACGCGCAGCCAGTGCTTTCAGATAGGTGCCGATCTTGTTGGCGACATCGCCGTTGCGGGTCGTCCGGTCGGTGCCGGTGATGCAGAGGTCGACCAGGCCGTGCTGCATCAGGTGGCCGCCGGCATTGTCGACGATGAGGGTGTGCGGCACGCCGTTTTCGGCAAGTTCCCAGGCCGTCAGCTGCGACCCCTGGTTCCGCGGGCGCGTCTCGTCGACCCACACGTGGACGTCGATACCCTTGGCGTGTGCGAAGTACACCGGTGCGGTCGCAGTGCCATAGTTGATCGTCGCGAGAGCGCCGGCATTGCAGTGTGTCAGTACATTGACGGTTGCGCCGTTCTTGCGTTCGGAGATTGCCTCGATCAAGCCGAGCCCGTGCTCGCCGATGCCTCGCGAGATCTCGACGTCTTCGTCGCAGATCGCTGTCGCCTCCTGCTCGAGGCGTTGCACGAGTTCCTCCGGCGCCGCGCGGTCGACGATTCGGCGCATGCGATCGAGGGCCCAGCGCAAGTTGACCGCCGTCGGTCGGGTCTCCGCGAGCGAGTCGATCGCAGCGTATACGGCGGCTGCGGGTTCCGGGTTTCCGTTTGCCGCCAGCGCTGCGAGGTACACGCTCCATGCCGCCGTCGCGCCGATCAGCGGCGCGCCGCGAACGAGCATGTCGCTGATGGCCGCGGCGCCATCCTGCCAGGTGACGAGGTCCGCGATGAGATACTCGTGCGGCAGCTTGCGCTGGTCGATGATCTGCACCACTTCCGGGGATCCGGGCTTCTGCCAGATCGTCCTGAATTCCTCGCCACCGGGTCTCAATATACTGTGCTCCGTACAAGCTTCCGCCGCATTCTACCGCCCGCCGCGAGCAAGCGTGCGTAAACCGTCGAGCCGGACGGCGCGGCATTTTCGATTCGATGCTACATTGGCGCAGTGAATCCTCGTGTCAAAGCCCTGTTACTCGCTGCAATCCTGTCGCTGCCTGCAGACGCGTCGAGTCAGGACGGCGAAACGGCAGCCGCGCAAGCCGCCGTGCCCGGGCCCGCCGAACTCGAGGCCGCCGGCGCGCTGATCGGCGACATCGTCTTCGATCGGCAGAATGTCTTCGATCTCTCCAAGCCCGACGAGAACAACGCCCTCTATCGCTTCGCCAATCGCTACCACATCGTCACCCGCGAGTCGGTCATCCGCAACCAGCTGCTGTTCAGGACCGGCGACGTGTTCTCAGCGCGCTTGCTGGAGGAGTCCGAGCGCCTGCTGCGCCAGAACGCCTATTTCTACGATGCGCGCATCGAGCCGGTTCGCTACGAAAACGGCGTCGTCGACATCCGGGTCCGGACCCGCGACCTGTGGACATTGATGCCCGGATTTTCGGTCTCGAGATCCGGCGGCGAGAACCGCACCCGGCTGAGCCTGTCGGAGCGTAATCTGCTCGGGCGCGGCATGTCGCTGCGCTTCAATTACACCGACAACGTCGACAGGGAATCGAGCAGCTTCCAGTTCTTCGATCGCAATTTCGGCAAGAGCTGGGTGTCGACGTTTTTCGAATATGCCGATAGCTCGGACGGTGACACGATCGACCTCCGGGTGATCCGCCCGTTCTACGAACTGGACGCCCGCTGGTCGGCGGGCGGCACCTATTTCGACGAAACCAGGGAGGTGTCTTTCTACGACCTCGGCAACGAGGCCGCCGAGTACCAGGTCGAACAGGAATTGCACACCGCGTTCTACGGCTGGTCCGCGGGTCTCCGGGAAGGCTGGGTGCGACGCTGGTCAGCCGGTTTCGTCTATGACGAGAACCGCTTCAACGCCGTGCCCGGCGGCACTTTGCCCAGCCTGCTGCCGGAGGACCGGACGCTCGCCTATCCGTTCCTCGCTTTCGAACTTCTTCAGGACCGCTACGAGGCAACGGCCAATCGCGACCAGATCGAGCGGACCGAGGACTTTTTCATGGGCACCCGCTTCTTCGCCAGCGCCGGCTATGCGACCGAGGACTTCGGCGCCGACCGGGAATCGATGATCTACCGCCTCGAGGCCAGCCGTGGTTACGGCTCGATGGCGAAAAAAGCGCTGCTGCTGTCGTCGACGCTGACCGGGCGGCTCGATGAGGGCAGTTCCACCAACCAGGAGTTGACGCTGAACGCCCGCTATTACAATAAGATCTCCGACAAGCGCCTGTTCTTCATGACGCTGGACGCGAGCGCCGGCAACAACCTCGACCTGGATAATCTCGTGGATCTCGGCGGCGACACCGGGCTGCGCGGCTATCCGTTGCGGTATCAAACCGGCGATTCGAGATTCCTGCTGACCGTCGAGCAGCGTTACTTTACGGACTGGTATCCGTGGCGCCTGTTTCGCGTCGGTGGCGCAATCTTCGCGGATGCCGGCAGGGTCTGGGGCGACGGCCCGACCGGCGCCCAGCCACTGGGATGGCTAAAGGACGTCGGCGTCGGTCTCAGGCTGGCGCCGACCCGCGCGAGCGGTCGCGATGTCATCCACATCGACGTCGCGTTCCCGCTCGACGGCGATCCGACGATAGACGACGTTCAGTTCCTGATCGAATCGAAACGGAGCTTTTGATAAAAGCCCAGCGGCCGATCAGGCGACGCGCTCCGCCGACTGCAGGGTATTCGCCATCAGCATGACGATCGTCATCGGGCCGACGCCGCCGGGGACCGGGGTGATGGCGCCGGCGACGGACGCGGCTTCATCGAAGTCGACGTCGCCGACGAGCCGGTTCTTGTTCTCGCCGTCCACCTCGACCTCGATCCGGTTGATGCCGACGTCGATGACGACCGCGCCGGGCTTGACCCAGTCGCCCTTGACCATCTGCGGCCGGCCGACGGCGGCGACCAGGATATCGGCGCCGCGCGCGACATCAGGCAGGTCTCTGGTGCGACTGTGGCAGATCGTCACCGTCGCGTTCGCCTTGAGCAGCAGGCTGGCCATCGGTTTGCCGACGATGTTGGAGCGGCCGATGATGACGGCATTCTTGCCGGACAGGTCCTTGCCGAGCTGATCCTCGATCATCAGCATGCAGCCGGCCGGCGTGCAGGGCACGAAGGCGCCATCGAGGTGACCTGCCGTCAACATGCCGATGTTCTGGAAATGGAAGCCGTCGACGTCTTTTTCGGGCTTGATCGACTGCGTAATCAGCTGCTCATCGAGGTGATCCGGCAGCGGTAACTGCACGAGGATGCCATGCACCGATGCGTCATTGTTCAGTTCGTCGATCAACTTCAGCACGTCGTCCTGGGCGGTGTCTTCCGGCAGCGAATGTTGCACTGAGTTGAAGCCACATGTCTCTGCGGTTCGCTTCTTGTTGCGCACATATACCTGGCTCGCCGGGTCCTCACCAACGATGACGACGGTCAGGCCGGGCTTGACGCCGGTGCGCGCGACCAGGGCCGCAGTGCGGGCCTTGATTTCCTCGGCCAGTTCGGCGGCTTTCGCCTTGCCATCGATCACTTTTGCGCTCGACATACCGTTTTTTCTCTTAATGCAAACGACCGCCGAAACCGGCGGTCGGACAGGGGCGCAGATAGTAACCCTTCGCGCGAGCCAGCGTAAACCGCAGCAACGTGCTGCAGGGTGCTACCATCCCGATGGCCGACCCCTGGCGAACGAGGAAAGTTTGATGGCCGAAGATTGGCTGGACCGCTGGAAAAACGATCGCACGGGCTGGCACGAGGAGGGCGGCAATGCGGGCCTGCACGCGTACTGGCATGCCGAAGCGGGCCGAGTGCTGGTGCCCCTGTGCGGCAAGACGCCGGATCTCGTCTGGCTGGCGAATCGCGGGCACGAGGTCGTGGGGATCGAGCTTGCCGAAAAGGCGATCCAAGAATTTTTCGCGGAGCAGTCGCTCGGCTTCAGGCAGGTGGAAAGCGCGGGTCTGCCGGCCTGGGTCTGTGACGAGCTGCCGATTACGCTTGTCTGCGGCGACTACTTTGCGTATCAAGCAGAGCCATTCGATGCGCTGTACGACCGGGGCGCGATCGTCGCCGTCGATCCCGGGACGCGGCCGCAATATGTGTCGCACACCCGGCGCCTGCTCAAGCCCGGCGCGGACAGGCTGATCATCACGCTGGAGTATGACCAGCAGATCGTACACGGACCGCCGTGGGCGTTGCATGCCGAAGAACTCGAATCCTACTGGAGCGATCTCGAGCGCGTCGCGGCACGCGACGACTTCGAGACCTGCCCGCCCAAGTTCCGTGAAGCGGGGCTGACCGAGATCCTCGAGGTCGTCTGGCGGTCGTCAGGGTAGGTCGCTGATCGGCGTCCAGCGCTCGCCGCGTCGCGACACCCGTCCCTCGGTGTTTTCGCTGTCATAACTGATCGGGATCGGCTTCGCCAGGTCTTCGGGCTGCTCGTCGAGCGCGTGGGTATTGATGATGCCGAAGCAGCCATTGTCGGACTCGATGGCGGCGCCCACATAGATCCCGCAGTTCCGACACAGCAGGAAATCTGCCGTGCCGAGGCCGAAGCGATATTTCTGCAACATATCCGGCTGGTTGGCGGTGAATTTCAATTCACCCGCGGGGTCGGATGTGCTCAGCGCATCATGCGCCTTGCAGAATGAACACTGGCAGGCCCGGATGGACCAGCGTGACGGCCGGATGTCGGTGCGCAAGGTGAAGCCGATGGCGCCGCAATGACAGGAGCCCGAGTAATCCATGTCAGCCTTCCCCGCCCTCGGGTCCGTAGAAAACGACCCAGGCCTCGAAGTCGTCGCTGAAGTCTTCGAAGCGGTGCACGACCCCGGCCGGCACGAACAGGGCTTCGCCCGGCTCGAACGGCTGGCGCTCGTCGCCGCAAACGAACCAGCCGCTTCCCGACTGAACGACGTAAATTTCGTCCTGATCGTGCGGCTGTTGCGGGTCAGCGCCTTCGGGCTTGTAAAAACCCAGTTCCATCGTGCCGTGCTCCAGCAATACGCCGTATGTGCCGTCTTCGGACTGCCGCACGAGCTCCAGCGCCTTTTTCGTCGTGTGTCTTTGCGTCACGTTCCGGTCCCGTCAGGTGAGTGCGAGTCTGAATCGATCGCCGATGCCGCTGAGTCGTTCCAGCGATTCATTGGAGTACACGAGCCGGACGTAGTTTGCGCAGTGTTCGCCGCCCCAGTTGATCATCGCCGTGGCGGCAATCTTTCCCTTTTCGAGCAGGCGCGTCGACGCCGTCGGTCCATCCAGGCCCAGCGGCGAAACATCGACGAGCAGCGACCAGCCGCCGTGCGGCGGTATGACGACAAAGTCGTCGAGTTCGTTCAGTATCAGGTCGCGCCGCGCCTCGAGTTCGCGCGCGCTCGCCGCGACGCCGTCATTGTCGTCCCGGATCGCCGTCGCGACCGCGCCCATCGCGATGCCCATCTGACAGACGACGTTGCTAATGCTGACGCGTGCGACGTCGGCAACGATCTCCGCCGGGCCCACGATCCAGCCGACGCGCCAGCCGATCATGCGATATTCCTTCGACGCCGAGCCGACCGTGATCACCCGGGCGCGCATGCCATCGAGGGACGCCGGATGAATGACCGGCCGACCATCGAACAGTATGCGCTCCATGGCGCTGTCGTTGATGAGCCAGCAGTCGGCCTCGGCACAGAAACCTGCCAGCGCCCGCCAGTCGGACGCGGAAAATACCGCGCCGGTCGGCATCGACGGACTCATCAGCAGGGCCGCCGCCACCGGCCGCCTGTCGATCGCGTCAAGCGCCCCGGCGTCGAGTCGCCAGCCGCCCGCCGTCGGCGTCAGCGGCACGAACCTGGGCACGCCGCCGGCGAGCCGCACCCGGTTGATCAGGCCGACGTAGGTCGGATCCGTCATCAATACTTCGTCGCCCGGTTCGAGACACGCGAGCAGCACATTGAGGATGCCGGACAGACCGCCGGCCGAGATCAGCGACTCGGTCTTCCAGTCATAGGCATTGCCGGATTGCCGGCCGACCAGTTCGGTCGCGGCTTCGCGAATCGAATCGAGGCCGAAAAAAGGCAGGTAGCTGTTGGCGTCGTCGTCGGCGATCGCACGCCGCGTGAAGTCGACCGCCGAGGCCGGCGGCGGGATGTTCGTGTCCAGGTTTTCGAGGCGCAGCACGTCGGGATCGGCCAGGCTGTCGGCAAGATCCCCCATCTGCTCGACGCCGATCTTCGTGATGTGCTCTAGTCTCGAAACCGACACGTTGATCCTCCCTCCAGTCGGCCCCACTGTACCCAACCGGTTGCCTTTTTGCAGCGCGCGGCGATACGGCGGGCATGAAAATGCGCGGATGTCGTGTTGCGTGTCTGCGCGTCGCGTATGAGTACGAGGACATCGGCCTGCCGTTCCTGCGCGCGCCGGGACAGGTCATCGACGAGATCGAACCCGAGCGGGAGCGTGAATTTGCGCCCGAGCTGAGCCGCTTCAGGCTGTCAGAATAAAGCGCGGATGGTCAGCAGGAAGCCGAAGGCCGCGAGCGGGATACCGAGCGGCGCGCCTATGACGCTGAGCGACACGGCAACGCCCGTCATCATCAGCGCGATACCGAGTAGCGCGCACAGGATGCGGCCGAGTATTTCCAGGATGAGGGTGAGCAGTTTCCAGATGGCATAGAACGGCCACAGGATCCATGGCACCTGGCTCTCGGTCGAGTCATTCATGTCGACAGCTCCCTGTTTAGCCCGAATGTTGCATCAATTAGTCTCACATTCACCCCGCAAGGTTCAACTCGCTAAGCCGATGTTCGCCGACGCTACTTCTTCCTGCGGCCGCCGAATAGCCGATACCAGAACGTGCCCTCGGCGATCACGCCGAGCACGAGCAGCCCGGTCGCCGGGCCCGCCGCGCCAACGCTGTAGAGCGCGATCGCAAGCGCCAGGAACAGGAATGTAATGACGTGCCGCTTCATGTCGAGACCGGTTCGTCAGCGCAACTCGACCCTGCCGCGCGGCGTCTCGATCGTTGCGAACAGGGCTGCGCCTGATGCCTGCGTCACCGCAATGTCGAGCCCCAGGGCGGCGAACGCCGCGCGGACGCCGTCAGCGTCCGGGTGCTCTGCGCGAAGGCTCACGAGACTCGCGCCCCCGACCGCGCTGGTCGCGGGGTGCGGGGTTTCCCCCCAGTCGATGAAGAAAGGCACGACGCCGTCGAACAGCGTGACCGCGGGGTCGGTAAATTGCCAGCGCAGCAGCAGGCCGTCGGTCCGGCGCCGGCTGCCCGCGCGGCTGGCGCCGGGCGTCTCCCCGGTGCCTATATCGATGCTTGCAATGCGCTCGATGTCGTGACCGCTGGCCGCCCAGCCGACGAGCGCCGGCGCATCGAGCCGGTCGATGCCGAACAGGCGCTCGCCGTCGAACTCCGTCTGCGCGGGATCGGGCCCGATGATCTCCAGGTAGCTCGATGGGCCCAGGGCGATGAGCGCGTTCCGCGTGCCTCCGCCGGGATGGCTGCCACCCGGGCTCGCGCGGATGCCGAACAGATTTTCGACATACAGGATGGCCTCGTCGAGATCGGGCCCCGCGAACACCAGGTGGTCCACTCGCGATACGCCGTCCTCCGCTTCGTCGCTGGCCGTACTCGTCATCGGCAGCAGGACGGTCGCCAGCAGCAGGACCAGCGATATTTTCGCACAGCGAGATGCCTGCAACGCGACCATGGCAGTCCGGATCGATGTCGCTCGATCAGGCCCAGCCGAGCTCGCGCATTGCCCACGGCGCGTTCCATATCTTCGTCATCCCGGCGACCTTGTCGTTGTCGCTCATCTTCAGGCTGTAGACATAGTGGGAGTTGGTCGACTGGTTGGTCGGCGGTACCGGCCCGCCGTCGCCGGTGTGCGTCGCATGATACGTGGCAAAGAAGAGGGCGGTCCTTTGTTCCTCGTCATAGCAGGCGGCGTGCAGGGTGTACGTCGCGCCCGGCGCCGTGACCGTGCCGAAACCCTTCAGCCACTCGCAATAGGCTTCCACGGTCGTGATGTCGACCAGCGGCTCGCTCTGGGCGATCAGGGGCGCGCCGTCCTCCACGTAATCCTTGCAGCCATCCCAGCCGAGCGGCGCTTCGCAGGCGTCAAAAAACTTTTTCGCATTTTCGAATGCAGACATGGTGTCTCCTTATTATTTTTCCGGTTTTACGGAGGGCGATTCCAGTATACGCAATCGACGCGGTATTCCGCGGGCTTTTCAGAGATAATCCTGCGCATTGACCACCCGGAGCGATCATGGCCAAAGCAACAGCAAGACATATCCTCGTAGATACCGAAGCGCAGTGTCAGTCCCTGAAGGACGAG
>JABAHR010001349.1_pt1 | contig 18479 bp, 19 predicted proteins | sample 7062101 | NCBI WGS metagenome assembly JABAHR01 (sample SAMN14534553, study PRJNA622989) | marine sediment metagenome | biome: marine biome [ENVO:00000428]; feature: marine pelagic biome [ENVO:01000023]; material: deep marine sediment [ENVO:00002113] | place: India: Gulf of Kutch | collected... | reverse complement strand
CAGATGGCCGCCCGGATTCGGTCCTTGACCCGGTGCGACCATGCGAAGCCGTGCTCACCGGGCGTTGCCTGCAGATCGTGCCTCTCGAGCGCGGTGGCGTTCATTCCGGCGCCCTTCGAGATCCCTGTCATCGGCGCCGCATATCGCCCTGAACTGGATACTGATACGCGGATCGGCACGGGCCTGCTTCGGCACGCTGTGCAACCAGGTTCGCTGACAGCGGCCACCCATCACCAGCAGGTCGCCCCACCCCGGTGAGAAGCTGACCGAGTGGCCGCCGGCCACCGGGTGCAGAACGAATCGGCGCGGTGCACCCACCGAGACGATGGCGATGATCGCATCATCGCAGGCGCGGCCGATCCTGTCGCCGTGCGGGGCCACGCTGTCCTGGCCGTCGCGGTACCAGGCGAGCGTTGCGCTCGCAAAGCTGACGTCGTAGTGCCGGGCGAGGGCCTTGGTCAGACCGTTGAGCAGCTCGGCGCAGTCTCCGGTTCCGGGCGCCGCGGCGGTCAGGCGCGGCACGTTCACGGTGCGGTGGTACATGAGACGGCGCCCCTGCCGCCAATCCGCCACCGCCGACAGGCTTCGGTAGACAGACGCGTGACCGCTCAACCAGTTGGGCAGGTAGTCGACCCAGGCGCCGTCACCGAGATCCGTTCTTTTCAGGCCGCGCAGCTGCGGATCGAAGCCCGGCGCTGCGAAATCGAACAGCGATACCTGCATACGGACACCCTCGCGAATGTCCGAGGCATGATACTGGATATTTATCCAGATCGGAAGCGCTCACAGCCCTATTCAGCCATTATCTTTTTGCTTTTCTCGCGGCGCTCGATCCGTCTCTGATCGCGAATTTTCTTGTACTCGATCTTGATGAGCTGCTTCTTCTTACCGAGCTCGGCCATCTGATTCATGAACTTCTGATGATCGAAAGCGCCTGCCTGGACCGCCTGCGTGAGCATGCTGTTGTACAGTATCTGCTCGGCATCGAGCGCATGCACCTCGGCCTTCTCGTCCCAGGTGAGCTCGAAATCCTCGTTCAGGTTCTGGATTTCCCAGCTCCGCAGTTTCTCGCCGTTTCTGAACTCGGCGAGGGACTTCCTGTTGCGTTCCTCGAGCTTGGCAACTTCCTTCTTTTCACGCTCGTTCCATTTTTTCTCCTGGTCGGTGAGGCTGCCGCCGATCGGCGTGGCGAGGATAGGCGCGTAGGACCTCGTCAGCCCTGCGGCGTTTGCCCGATCGAGAGCCATTCTGTCTCTCTCGGTCAGCAGCGCGTTCTTGCGCTCTTCCTTGGCAATCCGGGCCTGATGCACTTTTCGAGCAGCCTGCTTTCTGATGCTGAACAGCTCCTCGGCGAAGGCCCTGCTGTCGGCCTGCAGCTGCGCGACGGTCTGCTCGTTGAATTCCTGCCCGGATTTCGTGAATAGTCCGGACAATTTCTGCTGATAATCTGCCTCGGCGCGGGCCACTTCGGCATCGTGCTCGGCCCCGAGCTCGATGCGCTTGAGCTCGAACTGCGTATCGAGCTCGTTCGCGCGAGGTCCATACCCGCTCTTTAACTCGCGCGCGTATTCCCGAAAAGCCTTTGTGCCGTCGCTGATTTCCCTGGAGCGTTGATTTTTCTGATTCTGCCTTTCCTTTTGGGCAGCCTGGCGCTGTTTTTGCAATTCCTTGCTCTCGTTTGCCGCCGACGCATCAAACGATAGAAAAATCGCAAGAGCCAGAATGACCGGATAGCGGATAATAGACATGTCGCGCCCTTCCCCACTCGTAACTGTTGGCGGGTATATTATATGGCCATCCCCCGACGCTGCGACATGAATCCTCCGTATGCGCTAAGCTGAAGAAAACACCGGGATTGAATCGCCATGCCCACGGTTTTTAAACTGTTCGTCCTTGGCGTTCTCGTCGCGCTTTTTCTTTTTCTGTTCACGCGACCGAGCGACTATCGCAACCTGCTGAGAGACATCTCGGGAACATTCGAGGACCAATGGTGTGCCTGGTCGGAGGTTTTCGGAAACGAATGCGACCGGTGGCGTCACGCGCGCCGGATCATCGATGAAGCGAGGCAGTTCGGCGAGGAGCTCGGATCAAAAATATCCGTCACGGCGCCAAAGCAGAGCTCGGGCACCAGGCAGGAGTGAACGGTGCTCTCGGGGAGAGGGCCGGTGCGCAGGCGCGACCCGCTCAGGCCGCGCTTTCCTGGGCCGGCTTTTCGAGCATTTTCTTCAGAGCCTCGAGGAGATCCAGGTAGCTGAGAATCCCCACGAGACCATCGCCCTTGGATACGATCAGGCAACCGATACGCTTCTCGCGAAAAATATCGATTGCAAACGAGACCGGATCCTCGGGTGAGACGCTGAACGGCTTGGTGACCATAATCTTATCCACGGTGGTGTCCTCGGTAACGAGGAAATCCTCGGCCCCCGTGGCCTCGTCCTTGTATATGGCGCCAACGCTGCGCAGGTCCCTGTCGGAAAGAATACCGGCGACCTTTCCGGTGTCATCCAGAACCGGCAGGTGACGGAATCCGCCCTCGCGCATGATCTCGAACGCCTCCTGCACGGGAGTTCCGAGGGGTGCCGAGGTCACGTCGCTCTGCATTACGTCTTTGACGTACATGGTTTTGCTCCGAAGTTTGCCTCCGGCAGCCGGTCATCAGGCTGTTCGTGCCCGATGAGTACGGCTTCGCTTCTTTCCCTGAGACGCTCGAATGCCGGAGCCTTGATTGCGCTTGCGACCCGCTCGCAGGGAGCCGCGTTTGGCTGTGATCAGCCAAGGCTGTTGATGGGATATCGGCTTCCCAATGCAATGTCTGCACGGCCTGTAAATGGGAACAGGTCTCAGTTCCGAAGCAGGCTCGGGAAGCTTCAGGAATTAAACGAGGGCCGTCGGCCTCGCCCGGCACGTGAGGTGCCTCCGCGATCGCGGTACCGTCATCCCCACGACCGGATCGCCCGCATTGCGCGTATCATACGAGGCGAATCACATTCGAGGCCTGCCATGACCGCCTTCAAAGCCAAATTTTCTCCCGGACAGATTATCCACCACAAGCGCTTCGACTACCGTGGGGTCATCATCGACGTCGATCCCGTGTTCCAGGGCACCGATGAATGGTACGAGCAGGTGGCGCGTTCCCGTCCGCCCAAAGACGAGCCCTGGTACCACGTGCTGGTGCACGACAAATCCGTGGAGACCTACGTGGCGGAGCGCCACCTCGAGGAGGACACGTCGGGGCAGCCGATCAATCATCCCGATGTGCCGCGCTTCTTTGCGGCAATGACCGACGGCCGCTACGTCAGGAGCAGACCGCACTAGTCGCGCGACGGCAACCCTGTTCGCTACTCGGCACCGACGTAGACGGCGGCGTCGGCGATGAGCCTGTCGATGGCCGCATCGTCGAAACCCCGCTCACGCAGTATCTCGCGACCGTGCTCGCCGACGGCGGGCGCCACCTGAAGCGCGTCGTCGGCTGCAAGCGGGACCATGCCCGGTATCAACGGCATTGGCACACTGCCGACTCGGGGCTGTCGCACCGGTGGCGCCGCGCCGACTTGCTGCACGTGAGGGTGATTCAGCCAGTCGCCGAAATCGTGGATCGCGTTGCACAATGCGCCTGCCTCGGTGAGCCGCGCGCACCACCGCGCTGTCGATTTCGCCTTCAGCCGTTCCTCGAGAATGGCCACGAGCGCCTCCAGGTGCTCGGCACGCTGCTCGAAATCAATGAATCGTGCATCCTCGATGAGATGCGGCAGGTCGAGCCCTCTGCAGATAGCGACCCAGTGCGCCTGCGTAACGAGCGTGATAGCGATCCAGCCGTCGCGCGTTCGATAGGTTCCCGCCGGGGCGTTTAGCACCCGTGGTTTTCCCTCGGACAGGGCATATTCGGCGATCTTGGCCGCCTGGATGGCGGCCGCCGACTGCATCAGGCTCACGTCGATGTGACGGCCCTGCGCCTGTCCGGCACGGCCGTGCAGAGCCGTCGCCAATGCCTGATAAGCGTAAAGGCCTGTAACCATGTCGACCAACAAAAAGCCGATCCGATGCGGTGCACCGTCGTTTCCGGGATTGACCGACATGAGGCCCGAGAAAGCCTGCATGACCGTATCGGTGCAGGGCTCTTCACGGTACGGACCCTGCTGTCCGTAGCCACTCACGGAGACATACAGGACGCGGGGGTTACGAGCACGAACGGCCTCGTATCCGATGCCGAGCCGGTCGGCCACACCGGGCCTGAATCCCTCGATGACGACATCGGCCTCGGCGGCGAGCGCCTGCACGAGGGCGCGCCCATCGGCGTGCTTGAGATCGATGCAGATGCTGCGCTTGCCGCGGTTGGCACAGACATCGAGCACCGAATGACCGTTGTAATCCGTGCCGAGGCTGCGTGCCCAGTCACCCCCGGGCGGCTCCACCTTTATGACATCGGCACCGTAGAGCGCCATCAATGTGCCACAGTACGGTCCCGCGACGCCCTGGCTCAGATCGAGGACGGCGAGCCCGCGGTATGGATGCTCATAGCTCATGTCAGTGTGGACACGGTTCACCAGCGGTGGCAGTCAGCAGCGGTTTCGTGCGCTCGATCACGGCTCGGTCATCCCAGGTAGCAGCTCATGACCTTGTGTGAATTCCCCGCCTTGATTGTCAGATATTTTTCGTAAAAGGACTTGTCGATCTTTCGCAGGGATCTCTTCGTGCTGTCGAGACGATAGCGGCGACGGTGCGATGGGCCACCGTTGTAGACCGCATAGGTCGCCCGCGCGAGCGCGTCGGGGATGCCGTATTTGTCCTCGCGTTTTCTGATCGCGTAATGAGTGAGATAGTGAGCGAGGATGTCGGCGCCGGCGCGCGCATTGTAACCGATGTCATCGGTGAGACCTGCGACCTCGTAGAATCCCCGCCAGGCGTTCGGATCCACCTGCATCATTCCGAGCGCACCCGTGACCGATTCGATGGTCCTGACCGTGTCCTGCCTTCGCACGAACTGACGCCAGCAACTCTCCTTCCAGGCGGTGGCGAGCAGCAGATCGCGAAAAAGCCTGGCGTGCTTTTTCGGAACCTTTCCCTTGCCCATTGTCAGCTCGGATGTCTGCTCGAGGAGATCCTCGACCATTGGAAGATACCCCGCGGCGTTTTTGTAATCCGGCACCCATTGATTGAGCTTGACCACCAGCACCGGATCGATGCGCGCCGTCGCCCGCGCCGCGCGAAAGATGCCGTCGAGCCACCACGCGCCGCCGCCCGCCTGCGGCGGTGCGATGGCCGGCCCGAACCCCATGAGCGCGCGCAGCTCCGCGTCGACCTCGAAGCTGCGCCCGAGCGGATCGTCGCGGACCGCGGGCGCGATGATGCGGGCCAGGCGGCGCAGCCCGTCGGCGCTCAGGTCGAGTCCCGCGCCGGGACCGAGGCTTTGAATCCCCTTGAGCGCGTCGGCCGCGGCGATGAAGCCGAGGTATTGAAAAGCGCTGTCACCGGGCAGCCCCGCCTGCATGTTCCGGAGCACCGGCGCCAGCCGATCCCAGGTCCGCACGAACAGCGCAGGAACCGGGTCCGGGCCCTCGGGTGTCCTGGCGAGAATCTCCACGATGTCGTAACGCGCCGTGAGCAGCACGTCGAAAAGCGCCGCGCGGGTCGCATCACGGGCCGTGTCGCGCGCGCTCGACTTGACCACGAAGGTCAGGAAAGCGTCCCAGCGCTGCCACGCCTGCTGCCATTGGGCGAGCTCCTGCTCGCTCAGCACCGGTTCGGGCGTCGGCGCCGCGCCCGGGATCGCCGGCACGTCGAGGCGCGCACCGAGGGCAACGGCATCGGCCTGCACCTCGACGGCGGTCAGCGTCAGCGAATCGACGATGCGCTGAGTGCGCCCGGCGTCATCGCGCGCGAGCACCAGCGGCAGCAGAGAGCGGATCTCCCCGAGCGGCGCCTCGAGGTCGACGTTCAACCGGTCGATCCTCGGATGAACGTGATCCGAGACCCAGCCCCAGACGGCGCCGGCAAGGGTGGTGGGCTGCCCGTCTTGGTCGAGCAGACGCGAAGCGACGGTGCTGAAGCGCACCCTCGGGCGCTGACTGTCGAGCACGGCCCGCTGATCGGTCTCGACGAACCCCGTCCAGTCGAGCAGCACCAGGCACTGGGTGCCGATGGCTGTCGCCACCCGGGCCCTGGCGGCGCTGCGCACGCGCAGCAGGCCGTCGACACCGCTCAGCTTCGGATCGGTGAGAACCAGATAGTTGCATCCGGAGCCGTCGCGCAGCGCCACCAGAGAACTCTCGGGACCCGTGAACAGCTGCTCGAGGAGAAGCTGCTCCACCAGCGCGTGGTCGAAGCGCAGCGGCATGGATACTTCCCGCGCGGCGACCGGTTGGCCGGCCCAGAGCAGCCATGTGAGTGCGAGAAAGGCGGCCCCGCCGAGTGCCCGGGAACAGTGCGACATGGATCGAGTATCGGCTTTCGTGGGTATACTTACCACGCATTCCTCCCGGTAATGTTAACCGAGGCGCCCGTTATGCCGGCAACGCTGGTGACGGTTTTCGGCGGAAGCGGCTTTCTGGGGACGGCGCTCGTGCGCAGTCTCCTCGCTCACGGCTTGCGGGTGCGCGCCGCCGTGCGCCACCCCGAGAACGTGCACGGCCTCACAGACTCCGCTTCACTCGCGGCGATCCGCGTGGACATCAGGGACGAGGCGGCCGTCGAGGCGGCACTCGATGGCGCACGGGCCGCCGTCAACGCGGTCGGCCTTTACGTGGAGCACGGCGCCGAGACGTTCCAATCGGTGCACGTCGACGGTGCGCGCATTGTGGCCCGCTGCGCGGCGCGCGGCGGCGTGCAGCGGCTCGTTCACGTATCCGGCATCGGTGCCGATGCGGCCTCCCCGTCCCCGTACGTGCGCGCCCGCGCCGCCGGCGAGCGCGTCGTCGAGGAACACTTCCCGCACGCCAGCATCGTCCGCCCGAGCGTGCTTTTCGGTCCAGGCGACAGCTTTCTCAGCACCGTCGACCGCATCACCCGACTGTCACCGGTTTATCCGCTGTTCGGTTCCGGCGATACCCGCATGCAGCCGGTATACGTCGAAGACGTTGCCGGGGCGGTGGTGCGTTTGGTCGCCGATGAGACGCCGCACGCCACCGCCATCGAGCTCGGCGGTCCGCGGGCTTACCGCTATCGCGAGATTGTCGAGGCGGTTCTCCAGTATCGCCGCCGGCGGCGCCTGCTGCTGCCGATTCCATTCGCCGTGTGGACGTTGCAGGCGAAGCTGCTGTCGCTCGTGCCGAATCCGCCGCTGACCGTGGATCAGGTCGTGCTGATGCGCGATGACAACGTCGTCTCGGAAGCTGCCGTGACGTTCGAGAACCTCGGCATTATCCCCGCCGATCTCGTCACGCTGCTGCCGCGTTGCTTGGGCGGTGACGCGATCCCCTGACAGCGTCAGGCCCGGCCTCCTTCGCGTAGCGTCTCGAGCAGCTTTCCTATCGCAAGGCATTCGAGACCGAACGGCAGGTAGCCGCTGTAGCCGAGCAGTGGCATGTGGAAGATCTCGAAGCGGTGCACCAGGGGCACCGAGTACTCCCAGTGCGCGAGGCTGCCGTAGTTCCACATCTCCCAGAACAATCCGCACACCAGCGCCGCCAGTGCCACCTGCCAGAGCTCGCGCCAGTCGCCGTCGGCCGGCCCTTCCAGGATCGACCGCTCGCCGGTGATGACCTGCAGCGCCGAAATCAGCACCAGCGGCGCGAGCCACAGGGCCGAGAACAGCGCGTTCGGCCACACGCCGAGGCCGGCGAGAGCCGCCCCGGCGAGCGCCAGCGCGATCCAGACGAGCGGTTTGGAACGGGTCATATCGATGCGCCATGCGTTTTCGAGGCCGGCGCTGGCGCGAGGAAACGAGGCCAGCAGCTCGCGGGTGCCGAGAACGGCCGGCAGCACCGTCGCGAAGGGCAGCGTTGCCTGCCAGAAGTAATCCCATGCGCCGAGCGCGCCAATGCCCATGTAGTGCCAGTTCTGAACGAAGCGATTGAGGTATTCGAACATCCACCAGAACGCCGCGCTCAGCGGAAACAGCGTCAGAAAGTAAACCGGGCGAGTGATCAACATGCAGCGCCCGGTACGTCGCCATGTGAGCGCATTGACGATGACGATATAACCGAGCCAGAGCATGCTGAACGTGAAGCCCTGCAGCGGTGCAAACCATTCAAACCGGTTCCACGCGAGGATCCACGCGAGCGCGAGCCACGCACAGGCTACCCAGCCCCACCACGGAAAAGCCGAAGCGCGCCCGGGATCGCGCTCGACGCTCGCCCGGTGCCGGACGATGCGCGCCACGAAAGGCGCCAGCGTGATGATTACCAGAGATGCCGTGAACGCAAACGCCGTCCAGGAGAACGGCGCGTGCACGACGTACGCGGTTCGCGGAGGAAACTCCAGATAAGGCGCGAGCGGCAGGCCGGCGAGGGCGACGCCCGCAAGCGGCAGGCCGACCAGCAACGGGACCAGAACGAGCAGCAGGGGTGGAAATCGCATACCGGGCTAATGTACTCCGAACCAGGGGAATGCGTTCACGCCGAGGGAGCCCGCAGGGCGGTCGTGGCCGCGACAAGCTGCCCCGCCCTCCGTTTCGCGCGCCCGGGTACGCGGTCGTAAGCAATCTGTAAGCTCCCGCTCAGGCATCTGTTTGCCTCCCCCCGCCATCATGGGGCCGCATTCGGGCAACCACGGGGGACGCGACCATGGCAGCAACGACGGGCAGGCGAGAGCATGGCGGCGGCATGGCAACAAGGTTTACGGCGGCCTTCGGCGCCCTGCTGCTGGCGGCGCTCGCGACCTTCGCCTCGCCGCTTGCGGGTGCCGGTGAGCTCCTGGCGGGAAATCCACACCCGAGCGCTGGCTTTGGAGATCGCGACGTCGACCTCCCGTACACCGGCGTCGAGACCCCGGCTGATGGGCCTTTTTCCGGGCACCTGAGCGGCGCCACCGGACTGCTCGGCAACATGCTCGAGACCTACGCCACCGACCCGCTCCTGCGGCCGGTCTCCACACTGCGTTCGCTGGGATTTCTCATCAAGAACACGTTGGCCGATCTCGCCACGCAAGCCCTCATCAGCATGGTTCACCTTCCGGAGATCACCAAATTGCCGATTCCGCCACTCGCCCGCGGCCCGGGCATGGATCTCGAGGAATGGGAACGGGAGCTCGACGCGATCACCAATTCGGCACCCCTGTCGGGCTCGCTCGAGTTTCTCATCGACGGTGACGAGTACTTCCCGGCACTCGTCGACAGCATCGAGCAGGCGAGCCAATCCATTCACATTCGCACTTACATCTTCGACAACGACGACTTCGCCATTCAGATCGCCGATCTTCTCAGACGGCGCTCGAGCGAAGTCGACGTGAAGGTGTCGATGGATGGCATTGGCACGTTGACCGCCGAGCTCACGCACTCGAACAGCATGCCGGCGGCATTCGACCCACCTGCCTCCATTGCCGAGTATCTGCGCAGCGGTTCCACGGTGAACGTGCGTACCCTGACCAACCCGTGGTTCTCCGGCGATCACACCAAGGTCACGATCGTCGATCGCGAAGTAGCTTTCCTGGGAGGCATGAACATCGGTCGCGAGTACCGCTACGACTGGCACGACCTGATGGTCAGGCTGGAGGGCGCCGTGGTGGAGGAGCTGGCCCGCGAATCCGATGGTGCGTGGGCAAAGAGCGGAATGCTCGGCGATCTGGCCGCGCTCTTCCAAAACTTCGACGAACGCAAAGCATCGAGAAAGGCAAACGAATACCCCATCAGAGTACTCCACACGCGCGCTCAGGATTCCCAGATCTACGAAGCACAGCTGGCTGCCATTCGCCGCGCGCAGAGATACATCTATATCGAAAATCCCTACTTTTCCGATGATGCGATACTGTTCGAGCTCATCGCCGCCCGTCGCAGAGGCGTCGACGTTCGCTTCGTGATCGCCGAGCGGGGGGATATGGAGCTGATGGATATGAGCAACGCTCAGGCCATCAACGAGATGCTCGCCAACGGCATACGGGTTTACATGTATCCGGATATGACCCACGTCAAGGCGACAATCGTCGACGACTGGCTCATGGTTGGCTCCGCGAACCTCGACAAGCTCAGCTTGAGAGTCAACAACGAGATCAACGTCGCCACCTCACATCCGCAAGCCGTGCATGAGCTCAAGCGGCGTCTGTTTCACGTCGATTTTGAAAAATCCGTAGAGCTGACAAGGCCGCTCCGTGCCGACCTGCGCTATCAGCTCGCTGAGACCCTTGCAGACATCTTCATGTGACGGACGCGGATACCCGGCGAAGCCACACGGCGAGGATGGAGAGACCGGTGTGCTACTCCATTATTCCCGTGGCCGTGTCGAGAATGAACACGGTTTTCTCGGCACCGAGGGATTTCGGCGATGCGTAGGCCTCGAGATCCACTTCCATCTTCAGCTTGGTGGTAACGGCGGAAGAGGCGCCGAGCTTGACGGGAACCACCATGATCGGGACCGTGCTCCCTGCTTCGAAACCGTTGGTCACGACCACCTCTATCTGAAGCTTTTTACTTGCCCCGCCGGAGCCTTTCTTGGCTGCCCGCGCGGCGTTCTCAATGGTCTGCTCGAGCGTGACGACGGCGATCTTGCTCGTGCACGCCTGCATGACGAGGCAAGATACGACCATCAGGAAAATTCTCAGTCGCATGGCGTGTGTTCCCGGCTCCTTCAGCAGGCGTCCTAGTCGGCACCCTTGCCGTGCGTGATCTTCTCTTTGAATGCTGCCATCAGATCGATGGGAATCGGAAACAGCACCGTGGAGGTCTTCTCGGTGGACATGTCGAGCAGAGTCTGCAGATAGCGCAGCGTCAGCGCCGCTCTCTCCTCGGAGAGCACCTTGGCGGCGTCCTTGAGCTTTTCCGAGGCCTGGAACTCGCCGTCTGCCGCGATTACCTTGGCGCGCCGCATACGCTCGGCCTCGGCCTGCTTGGCAATCGCACGCACCATGGTTTCATCCAGATCCACGTGCTTGATCTCGACGTTCGACACCTTGATGCCCCAGGCATCGGTCTGCAGGTCGAGATTCTGCTGGATATCCGCATTCAGCTTGTCGCGCTCGGCGAGCAGCTGATCGAGCTCGTGCTGTCCCAGCACCGAGCGAAGTGTCGTCTGGGCGAGCTGGCTGGTGGCTGCCTGAAAGTCTTCCACCTGCACGATGGCCTTCTCCGGATCGAATACGCGGAAATAGACAACGGCGTTGACCTTCACCGAGACATTGTCATGTGTGATGAGATCCTGCGTAGGCACGTCCAGCACCCGAATGCGCAGATCAACGCGCACCAATTGCTGAACACCGGGAATGAGAAGGATCAGTCCCGGCCCCATCACCGACTGGAAGCGTCCGAGGAAGAACACTACCCCGCGCTCGTACTCCCGGAGGATCCATATGATGTAGTAAGCAATAACAATGACGAAGAAAGCGGCCATGCTGTAAAGAACGAGTGTCATTTCACTTCTCCTCTCGCTCCGGCTCGACCTCGAGGACCAAGCCGTCGATATTCTTGATGCGCAGATGCTGTCCGCGAGCTACCGGCTCGCTCGTGCGTGCCGACCATATCTCGCCGTGGGCCCTGACCTGACCGAAATCCGAGAATGCACCGAGGGCCTCGGCCGCGGCACCGATCATTTCCTCGCGGCCCGATACCACCGGGCGTTTGCGCTGACGAACGGCGAGCAGCACCGTAGCGCTGAATAGCGCCGCCGCGGCCATCCCGACCGTGACCACCAGGGGCATGGAAACCGCGAACCCCTCCACGTCGGTGTCCATGAGAATGATCGAGCCGATGATGAATGCCGCCACACCGCCGATACCGATGACGCCGAAGCTCGGCAGAAACAGCTCGGTCACGATCAGCGCGACACCGATCAGGATGAGCGCCACGCCGGCGTAATTCACCGGCAGCACGTGAAAGGCATAAAGGGCGAGGACCAGCGAGATGGCGCCGACGATTCCGGGAACCAGCGCCCCGGGGTTGTAGAGCTCGAAGAACAGACCGTAGATGCCGAGCAGCATGAGAATGTATGCCACGTTAGGATTCGTGATGACCGCGAGCAGCCTGCTGCGCCAGTCCGGCTCGACGATTTCGATGGTCCAGCCCTCGGTTGCCAGCGTGAGCTCGGCATCGCGGATCGTGATCTTCCGCCCATCGAGCTTCGAGAGCAGATCGTCGATGTCCTCCGCCATGGCGTCGATGACGTTCTTCTCCAGAGCCTCCGCGGCGCTCAGGCTCGATCCCTTGCGCACCGCCTCCTCGGCCCAATCGGCATTGCGACCGCGCAGCTCGGCGAGGCCGCGGATGTAGGCCACGGCATCGTTGACCACTTTGCGGCCCATGGCCTTCTGCGGCGATACCGGCTCCTCGCCCTCGCCCTCCTCGTCGTCCTTTTTCTTGGAGGGCTCGCCCTCGTCGCCGCCGGGCGGCGCCATGCCCGGGCCGATGGGAACGGGCGTCGCGGCACCCAGATTGGTCGCCGGCGCCATGGCCGCGAAGTGACTCGCGTACAGGATGTAGGTGCCGGCGCTCGCCGCCCGCGCCCCGCTCGGCGCAACGTAGACGATCACGGGAACCGGTGAGGCGAGTATCGCCTTGATGATGACGCGCATGGAGGTGTCCAGGCCCCCCGGTGTGTCCATTTTGACAATGACCGCGCGATGGCCGTCTGACGCTGCGCGCGCAATGCCGCGCTCGATGAAATCGCTGACGGCGGGTCCGATGGCTCCGCTGACCTCGAGCAGCAGCGCATCGGCGGGGGGCGATTCCTGGGCGAGGGCGGGCCGGCCGACCAGCAGCAGCGCGATCAGTGCGAACCCGAGGTACCTCATGACTGCGGACCAATCAGTGGCTCAGGCATTCAGGGTACTCCTGCGAGCCCCGCCTGGCGAGGCGCGCGGCCCGATATGCCGGCCCGCACGCTCGCGTATGCTGGAAGTGGCATACTGAGCCCATGCAGGACGATGCGCACGACGGCGCCGCCGTTAGACTTCCGCCGCCTCTCGTCTACCTGGGCGGGCTGATTCTCGGTGTCGTGGTGCACGCCTTCGTCGTGCCCCTGCCTCTGGGGCTGTCCACGGGATGGCAAATCGCCCTCGCGGTCGCTGCCGGCATACCGGCCGTCGTTCTCCTCGCCGGCGCCATCGGACCGTTCCGGCGCACGGGCCAGGATCCGAAGCCGTGGACGCCGACACCCGAGATCGTGTCGAGCGGTGTCTATGCGTTGACGCGCAATCCCATGTATCTCGGGCTCGCGCTCCTTCAGCTTTGCATCGGCATTGCTCTCGCCAACGGCTGGATTGTCATGCTCGTACCGGTGGTGCTCGCCATCGTGCACGTGAGCGCGGTGCGTCACGAGGAGACTTATCTCGAGCGCAAGTTTCCCGACGAGTACGCGCGCTACAGGGCGCGCGTGCGTCGCTGGATTTGAGCGCCCCGGGATCGTCGCGCCTCGATCGCCTGCTGACGGGATCCGCCATCCGATCACGACGGGCCCACGATGTTCTATATTTGTCGAACGGGTATCGCCCACCGCCGCCGCTGTTCAACTTTGACAATATCCATCATGACCGACACTCGTTTTCGCATTGCCGCGCTGTGGCTCGGCCTCCTGATCGCATTCATGTCTCCTGTCACGCCCTGCCGTGCCGAGAACACCGCCAAAATTCCGCTCGAGCTGATTGCCATCGGCGCGCGCTATGGCACCAACGTGGTCACCGACAAAGCAGGCGCCCTCGATCGTGTCGACGTTTTCTGGAGCTGGCGCACGCCCTTCGCCTGGGAATTCACTCCGGGCTGGGATGTGAGCGCACGCATGAACGCGAGCCTCGGCTTGCTTCACGGTCAGGACGAGACCGGCGGCGTCGGAACACTCGTTCCCACGCTCGCCATCGGTGACACCGATAACTTTTTCGCCTTCGAGCTGGGAGTCGGGGCGGCAATGTTCACGAAATGGGAGTTCGGCGACGTCGAGGACTTCGGCGGCCCCCTCCAGTTCATTCTCGATGCGGGATTCAACTTTCGCGTCTACAAGAGGTTCGGGCTGGGCTATCGATTCCAGCACTGGTCCGACGCCAGCATCCACGGCAACGACAATCGCGGCGTGGAAATGCACATGTTCGAATTCAGCTACCGTTACTGAGTAGCAAATAAATCTCAGTTTTACAGGACCTTATCGCGCAAACGGCGGCGCCCGGCCGCATCGGTTTCTTCGCTCCGGGTGAACCGGCTATGATGACCGCTCATGCCTCCGAGGAGGTCCGCGGCGATGAGACTCTACCCGAAAACAGCCTCCAGGCAACGCGGGACGTGCTCTTGCCGAGCGGCCCGGGTCGGGGGCCGGCTCGCAGGGGATTTTCAGGCAGCCGCTGTTTTCACTGCCTGCAAAGGCCGGTGAGCCGAATGGCGAGCGCCATACCCGCAGTCGGAGTACGCTGGAAGCTTCTCCTGACGATAGCGCTCGTCGCGGTCTTCGTCGTCTGCATCAACTACTTCGTCCACTGGCTCGGCATCGTGCTCGAGGGTGAGGTGCGGCCCGCCGGCGGGATTACGGTCCAGAGGATCGTAATCGCCTCGATTCTTGTCTACACGCTGCTGATCGCGATTCCGTTCGTGCCCTCGGTAGAGATAGGTCTCGGTCTGATTCTGCTGCTCGGCGCCGAGCTCGCGCCGCTCGTGTATCTTTTCACCATCGTCGGCCTCAGCCTGAGCTTCCTCATCGGACGCCTGATTCCGGAAGCGGGTCTGCAGAAATTTCTCGAGGATATCTCGCTGACCAGAGCAAGCCGCCTGGTCGACACAATGAAAACGCTCTCCACCGAGGAGAGGCTGGCATTACTCGTCTCCCGCGTGCCCGCGAGATTCGTCCCGTCGCTGGTTAGACACCGATACGTGGCGGTTGCCTTAGCATTCAATATCCCCGGTAACACGGTCATTGGAGGCGGCGGCGGAATTGCGCTCGTGGCCGGAATGAGCCGCCTGTTCGGGTTCTGGCCGTTTCTGCTGACGCTGGTGATCGCGGTCGCACCGGTGCCGCTGCTGATCGTGCTCTGCGGCACCGACGTGTTTCTCTGAGCGCCGCCGCGCCCGGGCTCATCCGTCCGCGTCGCGGTGCACCGTGTGCGGCGAGAACGCCGGCAGGCAAACCGCAATGTACTCCGCACCGTCGGCCTCGGGCGTGCTGTAACGCACCCACTCGCCGGGCTTCGTGACGACCGCCTGACCGGCCCGCACGTCGAGACTGCCGCCTTCGTGCTCGACCCTGAGCATGCCGGAGAGAACGACCGTCAGCTCTTCGAACTCGGGCCGTTGCCCCGGCTCACGCCAGCCGCCCGGAGACTTCATGCGCGCGACGCTGACGTTCTCGTGACCCGAGTTGACCCGCCCGGCGTACTCTTCGATGCGCTTCGGCTTGTTGCCGGCGGCCGCAACTATCGTCGGCGCCTCGATCAACCGCGGCATGCGTTCACGTCTCCGGCTGCTTCACGTCGACGGCACCACCACGGGACACGACTCGCGGTTGCCCCATTCCTGCCAGGAGCCCACGTAGTTGCGCACGCGCGGATAACCGAGCATGCGCAGCACCAGATAGGCGTGCGCGGATCGGTAGCCGGTATTGCAGAAAGCGAGCACCTGCTTGTCCGCGGTGATTCCACGCGCTTCGAACAGTGGCTGCAGCTCGTCCGCGGCCTTGAGGCTGCCGTCCGGGGCCAGGTGGTTCACCCAGTCGAGATGCACCGCACTCGGAATCGTTCCGCCTCTCGCCGCGCGTCTGTCGGTGCCGCGCCATTCCATCTCACTGCGGGTGTCGAGAATGACTTTGTCAGAGTCATCGATGGCATCGAGCATGTCCTGATAGGTCGCGACGCGATCGCGCACCACTTGATAGTCGAACGCCGCCGCCCTCTGCGCCTGAGCATCCCTGGTGACCGGCAGACCTTCGTTGCGCCAGGCGTTGAACCCGCCGTCGAGCAGATGCACATCGCCGTGCCCCAGATACTCGAGGAACCAGAAAGCGCGCGCCGCCGACATGCCCGCGATCTCGTCGTAAACGACGATGGTGTCGTTCGCCGTGATGCCGTGCAAGCCCAGCAACGAGGCCCACATGTGGGTGAAGGATCTCAGGGGCGCCTCGTCCGTGTCGTAGGTATTCACGCCGTAGACGCTGAAGTGCAGCGCACCCGGGATATGGCCCATGGCGTAGTCCTCGCCGACGCGCACGTCGACGACTCTCAGGCTGCCCTCGCCGAGGCGCTGTGCGAGCTTCGAGGTATCCCAGGCAAGCTCGGGAGCGGCGAAGGCCTTCTTCGAGGTGTCAGTCATGTTCCGCCACTCGCGGTCGCGCTCCCCATGGCCGCCGAATTCCGCCCTCGAAGCGGCCGATCCCGGAGGCAAGGCGTTTCCGCTGCTATGCAATCACAGGTTCCGGGTGACATCAAGGTGATGATTGCGTTGCGCCGCGGCGCCGGGAGACATTGCACGCGTGGTGCCCAGCTCGATCTCTTGACGGGCGGCGATCGCCTCGCGCAACCTCGCATCGGGGAGTAACGGCAGCATGAGTTTTTCGCACCTTTTCGCAGCCATTCGGATCCGCGATCGTGAGATTCGCAATCGCATTGCGCTTTGCGCGACGCTGACCAATTTCGGCGCCGGCNNATCGCCGTCGATCCGGAGGCGCTCGCCCACGGCGCCATCGTGACGGGCTACGACGACGTCAACGACGCGGGTTTTCGACGCGCCGCCGGCGCGGTCGAGGACGCGGGCGCGTGCCTGGTCGGCCAGCTGTGGCATCCCGGCCGCCAGCAGCTTTGGCACCCGACGCGATCGCCCATGGGTGTATCCGATCAGCCGGATCCGCTCAGCTGGACGGTCCCGCACGTCATGTCAACGAGCGATGTCGAGCGACTCGTCGACGCGTTCGCGGGTGTTGCGGTAAGGCTCGAGCGCTGCGGCTTTCACGGTGTCGAGCTTCACGGCGCCCACGGCTACCTGATCACCCAGTTCCTGTCGCCCTGGTCGAATACCCGCAACGACGCCTACGGTGGCTCGCTGGAAGCACGCGTGCGTTTCGTCGAGGAAATCACGCGCGAAATCCGCAACCGCTGCGGCAGCGGCTTCATCGTCGGCCTCAAGATGCCGGCGGATGAGGGGGTCGACGCAGGCATCGATCCCGACGAAGCCGAACGCATCACGCAGCGACTCGCCGAGCTGGGAGATCTCGACTACATCGCCTACGCACAGGGCAACTTCAGCGCAAGCCTCGAGAACCACGTGCCGGACATGCACTTTCCCGAGGCGCCGTTCATCGATCTGCATCGACGCATGCGCGCCTCAGCCGGCGCCATCCCCGTGATGGCGCTCGGACGCATCGGCACACCCGAACTCGCCGAGAGGGTGATCGCCGGGGAATTCGCCGACCTCGTCGGCATGAGCCGCGCGCTCATCAGCGATTCCGATTTTGCGCTCAAAGCGCGCGAGGGCCGCGTTGCGGATATCCGGCCCTGCATCTTCGACAACTGGTGCTGGGGCGAGGTCCACGCCGGTAAGCCGCTCGCTGAGTTCCACAACCCGCACCTGGCTGCACCGGATGAATCGGGCTGGCGGCCGTCACCGACGGCGGCTCGCCGACAGATCGTCGTCGCGGGCGCCGGCCCGGCGGGACTCGAGGCGGCGTGGGTCGCGGCGGCGCGCGGCCATCGGGTGACGCTGTTCGGGGCCGAAGAGCAGGTGGGCGGTAAGCTCAGGCTCGAGGCGCGCCTGCCGGGATGCGGCGAGGTTCTGCGAGTGGCCGAGTGGCAGCGCCGACGCGCCGAGCAGTTCGGCGTCCAGCTCAGGCTCGGCGAGCGCGCGACGGCCGAGTCCATCCTCGCGCTCGAGCCCGATGCCGTCGTGCTCGCCACCGGTGCAGAGATGCGTCCGCCCGTCCTCGATCCCGCGCAGGGCAGCATCGTTTCGATTCACGATTACGCGCGCAAGCCTCCAGCGGTCGAGGCAGGCGCCGCAGTGCTCTACGACCACGATCATACCCCCATGACCTATGCAACCGCTGAAACGCTGGCGGAGAGATACGATCGCGTCGTTCTGCTCACGCCGCGCACACAGATTGCACAGGCGGTCAACTATTGCAGCGCCATCGGCATTCATCGGCGTCTGCACGTGCGCGGCGTCGAGATCGTCACCGCGGCACGCCCGCTCGCCTATCAGAACCGGAGCGTGCGCTACGTGGACGTCTTCAGCCAGCGCGTCTCGACCATCGACGGCGTCGGCATCCTGGTGTTTGCGACACCGCGGCGCGTCAACGACGCGCTTGCCTCGAGCCTCGGCGGCATCGAGCTGCACCTCATCGGTGATTGCATGGCGCCACGTAACCTGATGATCGCCATTCACGAAGGACACGCCATCGGCAACGCGCTGTGAATCGCGTACCCCTCGATGCGCGCCG
>JABAHR010002431.1_pt3 | contig 18505 bp, 14 predicted proteins | sample 7062101 | NCBI WGS metagenome assembly JABAHR01 (sample SAMN14534553, study PRJNA622989) | marine sediment metagenome | biome: marine biome [ENVO:00000428]; feature: marine pelagic biome [ENVO:01000023]; material: deep marine sediment [ENVO:00002113] | place: India: Gulf of Kutch | collected... | reverse complement strand
CAGCCGTGCTTGATGGCGACCCGCTGGATGCCGCCCGAAAGGTCGGTCTTCCAGTTGGTCTTCGGCCCGGCCACCGCCTCGATGGCGGCCCGCTCCTCGTCGGTCAGGTCGCCGTCCCATCCCAGATCCATCAGCATCTGCATGGTGAACTCGGGATAGCCGTCCTTGATCTCCGACCCTACCGAGTAGACGCCCTCGGCCAGCAGGTTGTCGCCGTTGCGCTCCACGCCGAAGCGGGCGCGGAAGGTCAGGCCGCCCTGGCAGACCGGCTTGGACATGTCGTAGAGGTTCGGCGTGCCGGGATGGCCCATCTCCGGCGTGCCCCAGCAGGGCCAGGGCAGGCCGTAGTACTCGCCGTCGTTCGGACCGCCCACCGCCTGCAGCGTGGTCTTGTCGAAGGTGTGCTGGTTGGCCATGTGGCTCTTGAGCCGCTCGGGGCTCTGGCCGGTATAGCCGATGGTCCACATGCCGCGGTTGAACTCGCGGGTGATGCTTTCCACGTTCGGCGTCTCGGCGTCTTCCATCTCGATATTGCGGAAGATGCGGTCGGCGAAGCCGAACTTGTTGGCGAACTTGGCCATGATGACCTCGTCCGGCAGGCTCTCGAACAGCGGCTCGACGACGCGGTCGCGCCACTGGATCGAACGGTTCGAGGCCGTGACCGAGCCGTAGGTCTCGAACTGGGTGCAGGCCGGCAGCAGATAGACGCCGTCGGTCCGGTCGTGCATGACGGCCGAGACGGTCGGATACGGGTCGATGACGACCAGCATGTCCAGCTTCTCCATCGCCTTCTTCATCTCCGTCAGGCGGGTCTGCGAGTTCGGCGCGTGGCCCCAGAACACCATGGCCCGGACGTTGTCGGGCTGGTCCATGTTGTCCGTGTCCTCGAGGACGCCGTCGAACCAGCGGCTGACCGGGATCCCGGTCTCGTTCATCAGGTTCTTGTCCTTGCCGTCCGAGCCCTTGACGGTGGCGAACTGCGCCGACAGCCAGTCGAAGTCCTCGTCCCAGACACGCGCCCAGTGCTGCCACGAGCCCTTGGCGAGGCCGTAGTAGCCCGGCAGCGTGTGGCACAGCACGCCGAGGTCGGTCGCGCCCTGCACGTTGTCATGGCCGCGGAAGATGTTGGTGCCGCCGCCGGAGATGCCCATGTTGCCCAGCGCCAGCTGCAGCACGCAGTAGGCGCGGGTGTTGTTGTTGCCGTTGGTGTGCTGGGTGCCGCCCATGCACCAGATCACGGTGCCGGGACGGTTGTTGGCCAGCGTGCGCGCGACGCGCTCGAGCTGGCGGCCCGGCACGCCGGTGACGCGCTCGGTCTCCTCCGGCGTCCACTTCTTCACCTCGGCGCGGATCTGGTCCATGCCCCAGACGCGGGTGCGGATGAACTCCTTGTCCTCCCAGCCGTTCTCGAAGATGTGCCAGAGGATGCCCCAGATCAGCGCCACGTCCGTGCCCGGACGGAACCGGACGTACTCGTCGGCATGCGCCGCGGTGCGGGTGAAGCGCGGATCGCAGACGATCAGCGGCGCGTTGTTCTGCTCTTTCGCGCGCAGGACATGCAGCAGCGAGACCGGGTGCGCCTCGGCGGGGTTGCCGCCGATGATGAAGATCGCCTTCGAGTTGTGGATGTCGTTGTAGGAGTTGGTCATCGCGCCGTAGCCCCAGGTGTTCGCAACACCCGCGACCGTGGTCGAGTGACAGATACGCGCCTGGTGGTCGACGTTGTTCGTGCCCCAGTAGGCGGCGAACTTGCGGAACAGGTAGGCCTGCTCGTTGTTGTGCTTGGCCGAGCCCAGCCAGTAGACGCTGTCCGGTCCGCTTTCCTCGCGGATCTTCATCATGCCGTCGCCGATCTCGTTGATCGCCTGCTCCCAGCTGATGCGCTTCCACTCGCCGCCCTCTTTCTTCATCGGGTACTTGAGGCGGCGCTCGCCATGGGCGTGCTCGCGGACCGATGCGCCCTTGGCGCAGTGGGCGCCCAGGTTGAACGGGCTGTCCCAGCCGGGCTCCTGCCCGACCCAGACGCCGTTATCGACCTCGGCGATCACGGTGCAGCCGACCGAGCAGTGCGTGCAGACCGATTTCACGGTCTCGATCGCGCCGTTCACGGCCGCCTGGGCGTTGGCTTGTGTAACCGATCCTCCGGTGGCGCCGATGGCGGCCAGCCCGCCGATGGCGAGCCCCGAGCCGCGCAGGAAGGCACGGCGGTCGACGGAGGATTCGGAGACTGTGGAAATCAGGCTGTTCCGCTGGGGGCGTCGCGCAACCCCGTTGGTCTTTTTCCTGAGCATATCACTCTCCCGAAGTGTAGCCGGACGAACCGGCCATTCTCTTGTTCTGACCGCGGGGCCTCACGCAACCGTTGGTCAACTTATTGTTGAAGGCGTCCGGACCTGGTTAGAACCGGGCGCTCTCGAAGTAGGCGCGCGTATGCGCGGTATCGCGAAGGCCATCGCCTTTCACGCTGTCAGTAGCCGCTTCGGCCGACGTCCCGGAAACAACGACCGAGGCCGCGGCTGCCGGAGCGCTCACCGATGCGAGCTTCAGGAAATCACGACGGCTGGCCGCCTTGTCCTCCGTTCTGCTCATTGGCTGTCTCCCGTGGTTGAAGTTGAGTGCGGGGAACCCGCGGTCATTCGGAAGGCTTCGCGCTCGATCTCCATGAAGGCGCGACCGACCGAGCCGACCGACGCGTAGAAGACCGAGGACTTGGCGGCTTCCAAATCCGAGAAGAAGTGTTCGGCCCAGGGGCCGATATGCCGATTGAAGAAGTCTTTCTGAAGCTGCAGCTCGGCCGGTGCGCCGAAGCGGCCGGTGATCATCCCGGCCATCATCTCGCAAAGGCTGGCGATGTTGTCCTCGGGCTCGAACACGTTCTCGGCCCGGGTGATCCTGAGCCGCGTCATGTCGTTGCGCAGAACGGCCAGCGGCTTCTCGTTCAGGAAGCCGGTCATGTAATAGCTCGCGTAGGGCAGCAGCTCGCCCCGGCCCAGGCCGATGAACAGCGCGTTGAACTCGCTTTCGACCGCGCGTTCGTTGCTGACCTTCGCCACGCGCGCCAGCGCGTTGATCGCCTTGCCCAGATCGGTCTCGTCACCGGTAAGAGCCGCACACTTCCGGATGATATCCACTTTCGGCGGAGCGGCGAGAAGGGCCCCGAGGAAGTCGTAAAGATCGGCGCGCAGCCTGTCTTCTTCCAGTATGTTCGTCTTCGCGGCAGATGCCGTCACCAGTTTCTCCCCTTAAGTCCCCCGGTTGTCCGGGTGTTCTACCCCTTAAGCCCCCCGGTGGTCCGGGTGTTCTAACGGGATGCCTGCCATCATTCACCTTATGAATTCAGTATGCAATGGCATCCTCTCTGTCTAGTCCAAAAACTGGAACTTCATGCGTCGAGGCCGCGGCTCGTTGGCTTCGGCCTCGGGTCCGACCTCGGCACGAAACGCTGTCTGCCTGTCGGCTTCCTGCACGGAGACGTTGGCTTTCGCCTCTCCCGGTCCAGTCTCCATAGTCAGTGTACCACAGTTCGAAGCATTCGCTGTTGTTTCAGGACGGAAACTTTCTGTTTCCAGCCGCTCGGGCTTCGCGAGTTCGGGCTCGAAGGGCTTTTCGCCTGCTTCAGACGCCGCCTCATCGCCCGCCGCCATGACATGCGCCTCGACCCGATCCAGCGCGCCGCGACCCAGCTGAATCGCGGTCTGGAGGTTCTCGACCACCGTGGCCGCGTCGGTATAGTCCTCGCCGTAATCGACCAGGCTGTCGAGATTCGCCAGCACGGGGTTCGACAGCCACAGGCGCCGCAGCGCGCGCCGGCGCAGCCGGTCCGGCACCGCGGCCTTCAGGAAGGCCGCGAAATCGTCGCCCGCCTGCATCTCGTCGGGATCCTTCAGACCCAATTCCTGCAGGATTTCCGCGTCGCTCTTCTCCTCCAGCCGGGCGCGTTCCTCGGCAAGCTCGGTCTCGGCCCGCACCTTGACCTCGGTGGCCTGTTCCTCGGCCACCGCTGCCTTGCGGCGGGACCAGAAATCGGCGGGTCTACTCAATGGATCACCTTCTTCTGGGTCGGCGCGCGATAGACATCTGCCAACTGGCGGATGCGCGGATCTCCCTTGCCGTCCTCTTTCAGGTCGATGCGTTTCTTGTCGCGCTTGCGTTTGACGAATTCCTCGGGCGCGTGGTGATGGCGCACGAAATCCTCGAGCCAGGCGCGCAGCGCCGGCGGCATCGGCACGCGCTCGACGATCTCCTCGCCGCTGTCGGTGTAGTCCTGCGCCTCGTAGGGCGACGCGGTGGCCAACAGCAGGTCGAACGCGCGCCCCGGCGTCTCGGAGTTCCGCAGGACGACATACACCGAAGGTTCCTGCGCCGTCAGCGCTTCGACATAGGCTTCGGTATCGGCGGCGTAGAGGTCGATCATCAGCGTGCCGGCATGGTATTCGACCGCTTCGCCCTCGCGGCGCATCTCGCGCCAGTCGGCGGGCTCGGCTCCCGGCAGCACGGCCACGGCGCGCCAATGCCACTTCGCCCAGCGCGTCACACCGGGCGTGCGGCGCACGACAACGCCCACTGGCATGGATGCTTGTGGCGGGATCATCAAAGGCCCTCCCCAACTTGCTCCCTCTAAACACCTAGAACGATTGCCAGATGTTTTCCACACACAATTAAGGGAACAGAACAGGACCAAAGGGGGGCTTTACCCCGGGCGAAGTTCGTGCCTATTTGTGGCCCGCCGCGCGGCCCACCGGGAGGGAGAGCCCGGATGCGCGGCCGCCGAGGGAGGGGGAGATATGACCAAGACGCTGGTCCTGTGCGATTGCGGCGGGACGCAACGCCTCGACGCCGAGAAGATCGGCGCGCATTGCGATGTCCGCTGCTCGCGTATCCATACCGCACTGTGCACACGGGAGCTGGAAAGCGCCGCGAAGCTGATTGCCGAGGGCGACGTGATCATCGCCTGTCAGCAGGAGCGCGCCCGCTTCGAGGAACTGGCCGAGGACATCGAGGCCGAGATCCCCGATTTCGTCGACCTGCGCGACCGCGCCGGATGGAGCGAGGCGCGGGCTCCCGGCCCCAAGATGGCCGCGCTGGTGGCCGACGCGCAATTCGCCGCGCCGGCGGCCCGCAGCATCGACATCCCCTCGGCCGGCACCGCGCTTGTGCTGGGCTCGGGCGAGGTGGCGCTGGACGCCGCCCGGCAACTGTCGCAGGCGCTGAGCGTGACCCTGCTGCTGGATACCGAGGCCGAGCCGCCGCTCGACCGGGCCTTCGACATGGTCATAGGAAAGCTGCGCAAGGCGCGGGGATCGCTGGGCAATTTCCAGGTGACCATCGACATGCTGCGGCAGGTCGAGCCCGGCGGCCGCGGCCCGCTGGGCTTCACCGCGCCGCGCGACGGGGCGGTGTCCGAGTGCGACGTCATCCTAGACCTGCGCGCCGCGCCGCCGCTGTTCCCGGCGCCGCACAAGCGCGACGGCTATTTCCGCGCCGACGCGGGCGACCCGCTGGCGGTGGCGCGCGCCGTGTTCGACGCCAGCCACATGACCGGCACCTTCGAGAAGCCGCTCTACGTCAAGCTCGACGAGCATCTCTGCGCCCATTCGCGGGCCGAAAAGACAGGCTGCACCCGCTGCCTGGACGCCTGCCCCACCGGCGCGATCACGCCCGACGGCGAGCATGTCGCGGTCGATCCGAACATCTGCGCCGGCTGCGGCGCCTGTTCGGCGCTGTGCCCCTCGGGCGCGATCAGCTACGACGCCCCGGCGCCCGAAACGCTGTTCCGGCGCATGCACAACCTCGCCCAGGTCTATCGCAAGGCCGGCGGCGGCGTGCCGCAACTGCTGATCCACGACAAGGATTTCGGGGCCGAGATGATCTCGCTGAACGCCCGCCACGGACGCGGCCTGCCCGGCGACGTGATTCCCCTGGCGCTGGAGAATATCGGCCTGTTCGGCCATGCCGAGGCGCTGGCAGCGCTGGCCGCGGGCTTCGGCCATGTTCACATCTTGTTGAGCCCCAGGGCCGACCGCGAGGTTCTGGAGCGCGAGGCGGCGCTGACCGCCGCGCTGCTGGGGGCCGAGCGCGCGAGCCTGCACGACATCGCCGATCCCGACGATCTGACCGAGGCGGTCTCGATTCCGGCAGACGCCGCCGCGCGGGACACCATCCTGCCGCTGGGCCGGCGGCGCGAGGTGACGCGGCTGGCGCTCAAGACGCTGCGTCCCGAGGCCGACGAGCCGATCGCCCTGCCCGAGGGCGCGCCCTACGGCGCGGTGCTGGTCGATACCGACGCCTGCACCCTGTGCCTCGCCTGCGCCGGGCTCTGCCCGTCGGGGGCGCTGGGCGACAACCCCGACATGCCGCAGCTGCGCTTCCAGGAAAGCGCCTGCTTGCAATGTGGGCTTTGCGCCAATGTCTGCCCCGAGAACGCGATCACGCTGGTGCCGCAGATGGATCTGCGCGACGAGGCGATGAGCCAGAAGGTGCTGAACGAGGAAGAGCCCTTCGAATGCGTTGAATGCGGCAAGCCCTTCGGCGTGAAATCCACCATCGAGCGCGCATCGCCGCGCAGCTCGAGGGCAAGCATCCGATGTTCGCGAAAAGCGCGCAGGGCCGGATGATCCGGATGTGCGACGACTGCCGCGTCCGCGCCCAGGTGCATTCCGAGGACAACCCCTTCGCCGCCGGGCCGCGGCCAAGGACACGCACGACAGACGATTACCTGAACTGAGGCCACCATGGCTGCCGGACCGAGAAAGAGCCGAGATACGGCGCCGGGGCACGCAGCCTGGGTGTCAGCGCGCCTGCACCGGCGCGCCCAGGTCGGACGCCTCCATGATCGCGACATAGGCCAGCAGCGCCTCGTATTCGGCCGGCTCGAGCGTGATCGGATAGATCGGCGAGGGGCGCTTCGGGTCGAACGGCTCGGTCAGCCCCTCGATCTGGGTGAATGCGGGATGCGGGTTAGCGGCATAGAAGGCCAGGAAGCGGTCCTGCCAGTTCGCCAGCGCCTTGAGCGCGCCGAAGGACGGGGTCGAGCCCAGCCCATTCATCCGGTTGGTCTCGTTGATCACGTGGCAGCGGCCGCATTTGACCAGAGCGACCGTCTCGCCGGCCACAGCGTCGCCGGTGAAGGCGATCTCCTCCTCTTCCTCGACCACGCGGGCGCTGGCGACGAAGGCCTGTGCGCCCTCGAAATCGGCGATGGTGCGCTGGCCGATCTCGGTGGTCAGCCAGTCGGCAAAGCGTTCCGCGTGCTCGGCCTGCGGGCCACCTGCCCCGGCACCTTGGTCGAGGCCCAGGAAATAGACCGGGCCGCCCTCGACATGCATCACCCGGCGCGAGCGCGCGGCCGCCTGCGGCGGCGTCTCGGCCAGCCAGGCATCGGCCTCGGCCGCCTCGGCCAGCGGCGCCACCGACACCCGGATCTGCGTCTTGAGCGAGAAGCGCGGCAGCAGGTAGTCCATCAGCCCGGCCTCGATCAGCGCCGGGTCGGCACCCAGCAGGATGCGCCTTTCCTGCGCCTGCGCCCCGAGGGCAAGGGTCAGGACAAATGCGGTGACGATACCTATATGCCGGTACATGCGCGGCGGCTCCCTGCTATCCGCGTTTTTGCCAAGCCTAGGGCGCGCGCGAAAGCGGCGTCAAACGAAAACACCCCGAGTCAGGAGACCAGGCGATGAGCGACGACTTCAACATGACGATGCGGAAATTCCTCAAGCAGGTAGGCGTCACCTCGCAGCAGGCGATCGAGGACGCGATGCGCGAGAAGGGCCTGGACGCCACCGCCGGAAAGAAATTCGAGGCCAAGATGGTGCTGACCGTCGACGGCCTGGACCTCGAGCACGTGGTCACCGGATCCATCGCGGGTCGGTCGGAATGAGCGTGACCCGCGAAGAGGTTCTCGCCGCGCTGGGCAGGGTCGTCGACCCGTTCAGCAAGCAGGACATCGTCAAGGCCGGCATCATGCGCGCGCTGACCATCGAGGACGGCGCGGTGCGGTTCGTGCTGGAAATCGACGGCAGCCGCGCCAAGGAGATGGAACCGGTCCGCGCCGAGGCGCAGGCGGCGGTCGAGGCGCTCGACGGCGTCAAGAGCGTCTCGGCCCTGCTGACCGCGCATACCCAGACCAAGGCGCCGCCCGACCTCAAGCCGTCGCGCAAGGCCGAGCCGCAGGGGCCGCAGAAGATCCCCGGCATCGCGCGCATCATCGCGGTGGCCAGCGGCAAGGGCGGCGTCGGCAAGTCGACCGTCTCGGCCAACCTCGCCGCCGCGCTGGCCGCGCAGGGCCGCCGGGTGGGGCTGCTGGACGCCGACGTCTACGGGCCGTCGCAGCCGCGGATGCTGGGCGTCTCGGGCCGGCCGGCCTCGCCGGATGGCAAGACCATCCTGCCCTTGCGCAACCACGGCGTCACGCTGATGTCGATCGGCCTGATGACGCGCGAGGACGAGGCCGTCGTCTGGCGCGGCCCGATGCTGATGGGCGCGCTGCAGCAGATGCTGAGCCAGGTGCAATGGGGCGCGCTCGACGTGCTGATCGTCGACCTGCCGCCCGGCACCGGCGACGTGCAGATGACGCTGAGCCAGAAGGCCGAGGTCGACGGCGCCATCGTCGTCTCGACCCCGCAGGACGTTGCTCTGCTGGACGCCCGCAAGGCGATCAACATGTTCCAGAAGCTGAACGTGCCCGTGGTCGGTCTGATCGAGAACATGAGCACGCATGTCTGCTCGAACTGCGGCCATGAAGAGCACATCTTCGGCCATGGCGGCGTCGCGAAGGAGGCCGAGAAGCTGGGCGTGCCGCTGCTGGCCGAGGTGCCGCTGCACCTCGACATCCGCGTCGCCGCCGATGGTGGTGCGCCGATCGCCGTCACCAAGCCCGACAGCCCGCAGGCCCAGGCCTTCGGCGACGTCGCCCGCAAGTTGGTGGAGGAGGGGCTGGCGTGAGCGTGGCTCCTACCTTCCCGCCGCTCTTTAGCGGGCTGGACAGCGGCGCGGTGGACCCGTTCCGCCACGCCACCCAGCAGGCGGCGCTGGGCTGCGACAGCGGGCTGGTGTGCTACCGGATCACCGCCGATACGCTGGCGGCCGCGGTCGTCTTCGCCCCCGAGGTGCCGCTCGAGCAGGCCAGCGCGATGTGGGTCACCGCGGGTGTGGGCTTCTCGAACGCGCTGGGCGCGCTGGCGCCTCCGGAGGTCGGCGTGCACCTGGAATGGGCCGGCCCGATCCGCGTCAACGGCGCGCGCTGCGGGCGGCTGCGGATGGCGGCCTCGGACAGCAACCCGGCGGCGGTGCCCGACTGGCTGGTGGTCGGCCTCGAGGTTCCGCTGATCCCGTCCGATTTCGACGCCCCCGGCAAGACACCCGACGAGACCTCGCTCTTCGCCGAGGGCTGCGCCGATGTCGACCCGGTGCGGCTGGTGGAGAGCTGGACCCGGCACATGCTGGTCTGGATCAACCGCTGGTCCGACGAGGGCAGCCAGCCGCTGCACGCCGAATGGCGCGGCATGGCGCACGGCCTGGGCGAGGACACCGAACAGGCGCTTGACGGCGAGCCGCTGAAGGGCACCTTCCTCGGCGTCGACGAGAATTTCGGCATGCTGCTGCGGGTGGGCTCCGAGACCCGGCTGATCCCGCTGACGACACTTCTGGAGGACCCTGCCCCGTGAACCTCGCGCGCACCATCCATTTCGACGAAAGCGACACGCTGGTCTTTCACCGCCACGCCCGCACGGGCGAATGGGCGATCTCGGGCGGGTTCGAGTTCTCGAACTGGTCCCAGGCCGACCTGACCGGCAAGGCCCGGCAGGCTTTCGCCAATGGCTGGCTGGGGCTCGAGACCTTCGGCCGCGCGACCTTCGTCGCCGTCACCCGCATCGAAGCCGGAGAGCTGGAGGCGCTGATCGAGGGGTTGGCGCAGCACTTCGTCGAGATCTACGGCGCGCCCGACCTCGAAACCGCCCGCCCGGTGGCGGCGGAGGAGATCGCGCACATGCAGGAGCTGTGCGACGACCACGACCCCAACACCCTGCTGACCGTCAGCCGCGAGCTGACCGAGGGAGGCGTGCGCGAGCAGTTCCGCTCGATCCAGGGCGAGGCCGCGGGCCTGGAGCAGTTCGCCATCCACGGGGACGTCGAATGAGGATCCGCCGCCGGGCCTTCCTGGCCGGTGCCGCCGCGCTGCCGCTGGCCGGGCGGCTCCGCGCCTCCGAGATGCCCGAGCTGCGCGCCTCCGTCGCCCGCGTGCAACTGGCGCCCGAGGGCCTGCCGAAGACCGAGGCCTGGGTCTATGACGGCCGCATCCCCGGCCCCGAGATCCGCGTCGCGCAGGGCGCCCGGCTGCGCCGACGCCTGGTCAACGACCTGCCGCAGGGCACGACGATCCATTGGCACGGTATCCGCATCGAAAACGCCATGGACGGGGTGCCGGGGCTGACGCAGGAGCTGGTCGCGCCGGGCGAAAGCTTCGACTACGATTTTGCCCTGCCCGACGCCGGCACCTACTGGTACCACACCCACAACCGCACCTGGGAGCAGATGGCCCGCGGCCTGTCGGGACCGCTGATCGTCGAGGAGCCCGAGGCGCCCGACATCGACCGCGAGCTGGTGCTGCAGCTGGCCGACTGGCGGATGCAGGAGCCAGCGGATTTCACCGATGATTTCGGCAGCCCGATGGACCGGTCCCATGCCGGGCGGATCGGCAACTACGTCACCGTGAACGGCACGCCCGAACCGCGCCATCCGGTGGCGCGGCACCAGCGGCTGCGGCTGCGCCTGATCAACGCCGCGCCCGCGCGTGTGTTCGAGCTGGCGCTTCAGGGGCTCGAGGGCTGGGTCGTGGCGCTGGACGGCATGCCGCTCGAGACGCCGCAGCCGGCGGGCGAACTGGTCCTGGCCCCGGCGCAGCGCGCCGACCTGCTGCTCGACGTCACCGCGCAGCCCGGCGAAGACGCCTTCCTGATCGAGATGGTTCGTGGTCAGGGCTATGCGCTGGCGCTGTTCCCAGTCTCGGCCGGCGCGAGAGCGCGGCGCGAGCCGCCCGCCGCGCTGCCGCCCAACCCCGGCCAGGCCGCGGTGATCGACCTCGCTCAGGCGCAAGTCGCGCCGATGGAGATGGAAGGCGGCGCCATGCGCGGGATCCGGCAGGCCTGGTACAACGGCGAACTGCTGGACGGGCGCGCCTTGGCGCAGCAGGGGCAGTTCTGGGCGCTCAACGGCGTCGCCGACATGCCCGAAAGCCCGCTCGCCCTGCTCTCGCGCGGCGAGACCCTGCGCATTCCGATGATAAACGACACCGCCTTCCCGCACGCCATGCACCTGCACGGCCATCATTTCCGCGAGGTCATGGCCGACGGCACGCTCGGCCCGTCGCGCGATACGCTGCTGGTCCAGCCGACCGAGCGGCGCGAGATCGCCTTCGTCGCCGACAACCCCGGCGACTGGCTGTTCCACTGCCACATGCTCAGCCACCGGGCGAGCGGCATGGTCAGCTGGCTGCGGGTGGCCTGAGCGCACCGCAGCCCGGCCCTGCCGATCCACGAACACACCGAAAGGTGCAGGCGATCACAAAGCCGTGAAGGTCCGCTGTTGCCTTTCCGCCTCTTCCCGCTTTGGCTGGGACCGATGATTGAAAGCGAGCGAATCCAAATGCGAACAGACACCCCGCCCACCATCCGCCTGACCGACTACGCCCCGCCCGCCTATCCGGTCGAGCATGTCAGCCTCACCTTCAGCCTGGACCCGAAGGCGACGCGGGTGAGCGCGGCGCTCGACATACGCCCCGCATCCGGCGCCGGCGATCTGGTGCTCGACGGCGAGGGGCTGGCGCTGGAGCGGCTCGAGATCGACGGCACGCCGCTCTCCGAGAACCAGTACCAGGTGAGCGACACCGCGCTGACCATCCCGCGCGAACACCTGCCCGACGGGCCCTTCACCCTGCGCTCCGAGGTCGTGATCGACCCGGCCTCGAATACCGCGCTCGAGGGGCTCTACATGTCCCGGGGCATGTACTGCACCCAGTGCGAGGCCGAGGGCTTTCGCAAGATCACCTATTACCCCGACCGCCCCGACGTGATGGCGCCCTACAGCGTGCGCATCGAGGGCGACACGCCGGTGATGCTCTCGAACGGCAACCCGACGGACAGCGGCGACGGCTGGGCCGAGTGGCACGACCCCTGGCCCAAGCCCGCCTATCTGTTCGCGCTGGTGGCGGGCGACCTGGTGAGCCACGACGACAGCTTCACCACGGCGTCGGGCCGCGAGGTCGCGCTGAAGATCTACGTCCGCCCCGGCGACGAGGCGAAATGCGCCTACGCGATGGACGCGCTCAAGCGCTCGATGCGCTGGGACGAAGAGGAATACGGCCGCGAATACGACCTCGACCTGTTCATGATCGTCGCCGTCGACGACTTCAACATGGGCGCGATGGAGAACAAGGGGCTGAACATCTTCAACTCCAAATACGTTCTGGCCTCGCCCGAGACCGCCACCGACCGCGATTTCGAGCTGATCGAGGGCATCATCGCGCATGAGTATTTCCACAACTGGACCGGCAACCGGATCACCTGCCGCGACTGGTTCCAGCTGTGCCTGAAGGAAGGGCTGACGGTGTTCCGCGACCAGCAGTTCTCGGCCGACCAGCGCTCGGCCGCGGTCAAGCGGATCGACGACGTCAAGATGCTGCGCGCGCGCCAGTTCCGCGAGGATGCCGGGCCGCTGGCGCACCCGGTGCGCCCGGAGGAATACATCGAGATCAACAACTTCTACACCGCGACCGTCTACGAGAAGGGCGCCGAGGTGATCGGCATGCTGCGCCGTCTGGTGGGCGCCGAGGCCTATCGGCGGGCGCTGGACCTCTATTTCGAGCGCCATGACGGGCAGGCCTGCACCATCGAGGACTGGCTCAAGGTATTCGAGGACGCCACCGGCCGTGACCTTTCCCGGTTCAAGCGCTGGTATTCGCAGGCCGGCACGCCGCGGGTGGCGGTCGAGGAGGATTACCGCGACGGCCGCTACACCCTGACCCTGAGCCAGCGCACGGCGCCGACGCCCGGCCAGCCAGAGAAGGCGCCGGTGGTGATCCCGGTCGTCACCGGCCTGCTTGCCGAGGACGGGACCGAGATCCTGCCTTCGACACTGCTGGAACTGAGCGAAGCGCGGCAGAGCTTTGCCTTCGATGTCACCGCGGATGGCGCGCGCCCGGCCGACCCGGACACCCCGCCGCCCGGCGGCGACGCGGCGAAGCCGGTGCCCTCGCTGCTGCGCGGCTTCTCGGCGCCGGTCAATCTCGACCAGGCGCAGGACGCGGACACGCGCATCTTCCTGCTGGCGCACGACACCGATCCCTTCAACCGGTGGGAGGCCGGGCAGGCCCTGCTGCTCGACACGCTCGCCGCAATGACGGCCGATCCGGCGGCGATGCCGGACACGGAGCTCATGAACGCGCTGGCGGCGGTGCTGGCCGACAATACGCTCGACCCCGCCTTCAAGGCTCTGGCGCTGACCCTGCCCGCGGCGGAGGAGGTCTTCACCCACATCCGCGAGGACGGACCCGCGCCCGACCCGCTGGCGATCCGGGCGGGGCTGCGGCGCTTCGACACCGCGCTGGCCGAGCATCTGGCGCAGACCGTTGCCGCCGAATACGCGGCGCAGGCCGTCGCGAGCCCCTACACGCCCGACGCGGCCGCCGCAGGCTGCCGAGCGCTGCGGGGGCGCATGCTGGGCCTGCTGACCCGGCTCGACGGCGGCGCGGCGGCGCAGGCGCAGTTCGAGGCCGCCGACAACATGACCGAGACGATGCAGGCGCTGAGCCTGCTGGTTCGCGAGGATCTGGCCGAAGAGGCGCTGGCGGCCTTCTACGACAACTGGCGTTCCGAGCCGCTGGTGCTGGACAAGTGGTTCTCGGTCCAGGCGGTGCTGAGCCCGCCCGAGGTCGCCGCCGAGCGCGTCGAGGCGCTGACCGGCCACGCCGATTTCGACTGGAAGACGCCGAACCGCTTCCGCTCGCTGGTGGGCAGCTTCGCGATGGCGAACATGGCGGGCTTTCACCGCGCCGACGGGGCCGGCTATCGGCTGTTCACCGACTGGCTGATCCGGCTCGACCCGGTGAACCCGCAGACCGCCGCCCGGCTGACCGGCGCCTTCGAAAGCTGGCGCCGCTTCGACGAAGACCGGCAGGCGCTGATGCTGGAGCAACTGCAGCGGCTGGCCAACCTGCCGAAGCTGAGCAAGGACAGCGCCGAGATGGTCGGACGGATACTCGACGCGCCGCGTTGAGGCGCTTTGCAACCGGTTGCAAGGTGACCCGGTTTCTGGCAAGAGAACGGTAAAGGCGGCGCTGGCCCTGCCCTGGCGCCGCTGCTGCCGATCGGCCAGGAACGAGGGACGCCATGCCACAGCTTCTGATCAAGCCCGCCGGGGAGCGCGGAAAAATCCACGACGTGACGCCCGCCAGCGCCGGCTGGGGCTATGTCGGCTTCGGCCTCTACCGGCTCGCGGCCGGCGAGACGGCGCAGGAGAGCACGGGCGACACCGAGGCGATCCTGGTGCTGGTCGAGGGCAAGGCGCGGATCGAGGCCGAGGGCCGCAACCTGGGCGAGCTGGGCGAGAGGATGGACGTCTTCGAGCGCATCCCGCCGCACGCGGCCTATGTGCCGAACGACAGCCACTGGACCGCGACCGCCACCACCGACTGCACGCTGGCGGTCTGTACCGCGCCCGGCAAGGGCGGCCACCCGGCGCAGGTGATCGGGCCCGCGGGCATCGCCACCGAGACTCGCGGCAAGGGCGCCAACACGCGCTACATCCACCCGATCGCGATGGAAGACCGCGACGTTGCCGACAGCCTGCTGGTGACCGAGGTCTACACGCCCGCGGGCAACTGGTCGTCATACCCGCCGCACCGGCATGACGAGGACGACTATCCCGACATGACCTACCTGGAGGAGACCTATTACCACCGGCTCAACCCGGCGCAGGGCTTCGGTTTCCAGCGGGTCTGGACCGAGGACGGAGAGTTGGACGAGACGATGGCGGTGTCGAACCACGACGTGGTTCTGGTCCCCCGCGGCCACCACCCCTGCGGCGCGCCCTATGGCTACGAGATGTACTACCTGAACGTGATGGCGGGGCCGCTGCGCAAGTGGCGCTTCAAGAACCATCCCGACCACGACTGGATCTTCCAGCGCGACAAGGACTGAACGCCGAACCCCTACGGCAGCCCCGGGCCATGGGCCGGGCGCGTCGACCGCGCCCGGCCTGGTAATTCAGAACCGGACAGCCACCGAGAAATGCGCGTAGGGCGTGACCGGGTAGTCGGCCGCGTCGTTGTTGAAATCCGCGATCAGCTGGTCGATGTCCGTGCTGTCGAAATTCGCATCGGCCTCCAGTTCGGAGGTGTCCACGCTCAGCCCGTATTTGGTGAACTTGGCGCCGATGTCGAAGGACAGGCGGATCCGCCTGTCGGCCGGACTGGCGAAGCCCAGCGCCAGCATCGGCGCGACGTTGGAATTTTGCTCGATCCGGGCGCTGTAATCGCCGGTCACCGTGTAGTCGGTATTGGTCTCGGTGTCGGTCACGGTCAGGTCCGTCCCGCTCGCATCCACCACGTAGCCGCCAAAGCCCAGGCCGGCCGACAGGCGGAACCGGCCGCCGGTCGGGTAATAATCGACCAGCAGCGCGCCCTGCGCCGAGGTGGCCTCGCCATCGATATCGTTGCCCTCGACATCGAAGCTCTCACTGATGCTGAAATACCCCACCGGCAGGCGTATGCCGAGCCGATCCGACAGCCGGGCCTCGGGGGTCACGGTGATGCCCATGGTCGATACACCGACGCCGACGCTCAGCGTGGGCTCGGGGTCGTAGGCCGGAACCACGTCGGCAAAGCCGCCGGCATCCTGGGCCGCGACGGCCGCCGGCGTGGCAATGGCGAGGGCAAGGGTCAGGTGGCGCAGCAAGGCTAGTCTCCGTGAACTGGATGGGAAAGTGGATGACAGTTTCCGCACCGGTTACCGGATACAGCTTTACAGGAAGTTAAGCCCGTCGCCGAACGCGCACGAATGCGCCGCCCCCGCGCGCGCAGGCCAGGCCAAGCGCGCGAGGTCGGAACGCAATATAAATTTTTATCAGGTATTTAGCCGCAAAACTTAAAGCATGAAGCGCGGTTCACGACGCCTTCTGCTTCTTCTTCGCGGCGCCCTTCTTCTTCGCCGGCTTCTTCGCCGCGATCAACTCGAGCGCCTGTTCGAGCGTCACCGTCTCGGGCTCGACGCCCTTGGGCAGCGTGGCGTTGACCTTGTCCCACTTGACGTAAGGCCCGTAGCGCCCGCTCATCACGTTCACCGGCCCGCCATCGGGGTGCTCGCCCAACTCGCGCAGCGGGGCCACCGGCGTGCGGCCGCGCCCGGTCTTGGCGGCTTTCTGCGCAAGCAGTTCCATCGCGCGGTTCATGCCAATCGTGAACACCTCTTCGGCGTCGGGCAGGTTGGCGTAGATCCGGCGGGGTTTCTTCTGCCCTTCCTCTGGCGGCATCTCGTGCATGACGTAGGGGCCGTAGCGCCCGATCGCCGCCTCGACCGTGCCGCCCTCGGGGTGATCGCCCACCTTGCGGGGCAGCGACAGCAGCATCAGCGCGCGCTCCAGCGTCACCTCGGACAGGTCCTGCCCCTTGGGGACCGAGGCGCGCTTGGGCTTGGGCTCCTCCTCGGTCGCCTCGCCCAGCTGGACATACGGCCCGAAGCGGCCGGTGCGCAGCGTCACCGGAACGCCGTTCTCGTCATGGCCCAGCAGCTTGCCGTCGGGGCCGGTGACCTCGGCGCCCTCGCTCTCGCCCGCCAGCGGGCGGGTATAGCGGCATTCGGGATAGTTCGAGCAGCCGATGAAGGCCCCGCCCGAGCGCGCGGTCTTCAGGCTCAACCGCCCGCTGCCGCAGACCTTGCAGACGCGTGGGTCCGAGCCGTCCTCGGTCGGCGGGAACAGGTGCGGGGCGAGAACCTCGTTGATCTTCTCAAGCACATCGGTGATGCGCAGTTCCTTGGTCTCGTCGATCGCGGCCGAGAAATCCTTCCAGAAATTGCGCAGGATCACCTGCCAGTCTGCGTCTCCGGAGGTGATCCGGTCCAGATCCTCCTCGAGCCCGGCAGTGAAGTTGTAGCCCACGTATTTGCGGAAGTAGTTCTCGAGGAACGCCGTCACCAGCCGCCCCTTGTCCTCGGGGATCAGGCGGTTCTTGTCCTTGCGGACGTAGTCGCGCTCCTGGATCACCGAGACGATCGAGGCGTAGGTCGAGGGCCGGCCGATGCCCAGCTCTTCCATCTTCTTGACCAGCGTCGCCTCGGTGTAGCGCGGCGGCGGCTGGGTGAAATGCTGCTCGGGGGTGACGCCGCGCTTCTCGGCCGCCTCGCCCTCGGAGATCTGCGGCAGGCGCTTGTCGTCGTCGTCCACGACGTCGTCGCGGCCTTCCTCGTAGACCCGGATGAAGCCGTCGAAGGTCACCACCTGGCCGGTGGCGCGCAGGCTCACCTGGCCATCGGCGCTGGTCACGTCGACGGTGGTGCGCTCGAACTGGGCGGCGGCCATCTGGCTGGCGATGGTGCGCTTCCAGATCAGGTCGTAGAGCTTGGCCTGGTCGGCCTCCAAGCGCAGCTTGTCGGGGCTGCGCTTCATGTCGGTCGGCCGGATGCACTCATGCGCTTCCTGCGCGTTCTTGGCCTTGTTCTTGTACATGCGGGGCGAGTTCGGCAGGTAGCGGTCGCCATAGCGCTCCTTGATCGCGTCGCGCGCGGCCATCACCGCCTCGGGCGCCATGTCGATGCCGTCGGTCCGCATGTAGGTGATGTGCCCGGCCTCGTAGAGCCGCTGCGCCGTCGACATCGTCGCCCGCGCGCCCATGCCGAACTTGCGGCTGGCCTCCTGCTGCAGGGTCGAGGTCATGAAGGGCGCGGAGGGGTTGCGGTTCTGCGGCTTGGCCTCGACGCTTTCGACCTTCAGATCGCGCGAGGTGACCGCGGCGACGGCGAGGTCCGCGGCCTCGGAGGTCTCGATATCGTACTTGCCCAGCTTCTTGCCGGCGAGCGTCGTCAGCCGCGCCTCGTATTCCTGCCCGCGCGGCGTGGCCAGCGTCGCGGCCACGGTCCAGTATTCGCGCGGCCGGAAGGCCTCGATCTCCATCTCGCGCTCGACGATCAGGCGCAGCGCGACCGACTGCACCCGGCCGGCCGACTTGGCGCCGGGCAGCTTGCGCCACAGCACCGGCGACAGGGTGAAGCCGACCAGGTAGTCCAGCGCGCGGCGCGCCAGATAGGCCTCGACCAGCTCCATGTCGATGTCGCGCGGGTTCTTCATCGCCTCGGTCACCGCCGACTTGGTGATCGCGTTGAACACCACGCGGCTGACCTTGGTCGATTTCTTCACCGCCCGGCGCTTGGTCAGCGCCTCGAGCAGGTGCCAGCTGATCGCCTCACCCTCGCGGTCGGGGTCGGTGGCGAGGATCAGCGCATCGTCGTCTTTCAGCGCC
>JABAHR010012858.1_pt2 | contig 18515 bp, 12 predicted proteins | sample 7062101 | NCBI WGS metagenome assembly JABAHR01 (sample SAMN14534553, study PRJNA622989) | marine sediment metagenome | biome: marine biome [ENVO:00000428]; feature: marine pelagic biome [ENVO:01000023]; material: deep marine sediment [ENVO:00002113] | place: India: Gulf of Kutch | collected... | reverse complement strand
TTTCTGAAAGCGATTTGGGATTTTAGCAATTTCGTACCAAGTACCTGTATATTTCTCTACATCAACCTTTGCTACTGTTTTTATAGAAGTAGAATTTTCGGCAAAACAATTTATTGCCATGGATATAGATATAATCAATATTTTTATATTCATATTACAAGTTACACCCTTTTGAGCTGAAGTATTATGAGTAGTGATGGAAATATATTCTTGGCTACACTTTTTTCACACAATAACTCTGAAGAACACTTATAGTATTTCAATATATAGTTACCAAGATGCCTAAAGATAAAGGCTTTACTCAGCTTGACGCTTCTAAACACTATTTTGCACAACCAGATTTAATAGCACTTGAAAACCGGCGTCACGATACTTGATTAATTATAAAAAGTCTATTTATTCTCATGCTCATAGCATCAATGATAAAACCTACGAACAATAATTTATTGATACAACTTGCTACGCAATTTGAATCTTATATACTCAACGAAACACAACATAGTTTTACGATATGGCTTCTAACATCTTGAAAATAAAGGATAATCTCATCTTAAATCATTTATACTCAATTAAACACAATTCTAATATTTCAGAATGGTATTCATGAGGTCGAGGGTTCGAATCCCTTCGGCTCCAGAAAATACTTCAATAATTACAGGTGGTTGCAATCATTATCTTCAACATTATTTCATTCCTTCTAACCAATTTCTAACTTTTTTGGTTAGAAATTTAAAATTTTCTACAAAACTCTTATGAGGCTTTTCTAATAAATTCTTTAATAATATTAGATAGGTGTATACTTCTTCTAATCAATTGAGATTAGGTAGATCACATGAAAACTGTCATGTGGTCTAGGGTGGCAATTACTTAAACTTCCTCTTTGAATACAGTTTGTTACGACACTAGACTATTTTCTATTTCTACCCTTCTATAGTTTAAACTGCAACTTATAGTGTTTCGAACAGCAATGAATTGTTTTCGAAATAACCACCTTTTCTAGTAATGAAAAATATGTAATTGGCAGATATGGTAATTTATCAGATCAATCCTTTGTATATGCCATGTTATTAATTAATACATATAGTACGACTATAGCAGGATGCTATACAATGGTATTGACTTTTTTTTAACACAGAGCTATAATTGCCTTAACATAAAATTAATATTTAAGTTTACAACGAAAGAGCAAACCATCTGAAAGGGTGGGGCGCAAAGCCATAGGCCTAAAGACATCATACTGGCATGAGGTGTTTATGGTAGCTAGGTTGCCGAATTATAATGTGGTGGGTGTAGTGGTTCAAAAGCAATCATTACAGTTATATCACTAATCCTGTCCCTTTACGATATTGCTCTTCGTATTTATAAGATTTTCGAGGAGGATGAGAGATATCTCGATACTTAATACACGCAAGGGCATACCTATTGCCTCTGACAGGACACCAAAATTAATTAATATTGCAGATCGCACCCAAGATAATTTGGATTCTGCAAAGTTAAAAATTGCAATTTATTCTCATGATACCAAGGGTCTTGGTCATATGAGACGCAATCTCTTGATATCTGGCAAAATATCTAGTAGTTTCAGTAATTCCTCTGTCCTCCTTATAACTGGTTCCCGTGAGATTAATAGATTCAGGATTCCTGAAGGAGTAGATTGTCTCACGCTACCTTCATACTACAAAGAATCAGATGACAACTATAAATCACGCTCATTAAAAGTTTCGTTGGATGAGATTGTCACACTCAGATCAAGTATTATTAAAGAGACACTAAAATCCTATAGCCCTGATCTATTCATAGTCGATTATGCTGCTAAGGGAGGATTAAACGAGCTCAATAAAACTCTTAAGTATCTAAGAAAGTACAGTAGTACTCTTTGTGTGCTTGGGTTAAGAGACATACTAGGTGACCCGAAATATGTACTTAAAGAATGGAATAGGAAGAAAATAGTAGATTTTATAGATGACCATTATGATTATGTATGGGTATATGCTGATCCTGGGGTGTATAACATGTGTGAAGAGTGTAATCTGCCAGAACAAATACAATCAAAAATCACTTTTACAGGTTATCTGGGCCATACCGATTTGGCCGATTACAAAGAGAAAAGGAATAAATACCTGAATTTTGATTTTAGCAGTAAGAAGATAGTACTCTGCGTGCTCGGCGGTGGTCAGGATGGAATAGTGCTGGCAGATAAGTTTGCCGAGACCAAAATACCGAGAGGATATGTCGGGCTACTCCTCACTGGCCCTTATATGTCTTCTAAGGATAAGGACAGGCTAAGATTAAAGATCAATAAGAACCCGGGGATTAAGCTTGTTGAATTTATCCCTGACCCTATAAAATTGTTTAACGATGCTGAGCGAATTATTTCCATGGGAGGATATAACACTGTTTGTGAGCTGTTAGCAAATAAAAAGAAAGCTTTGGTTGTACCAAGAGTAAATTCTAGGAGAGAACAGGTGTTGAGAGCAGAAAAGTTGAGCGCCATGGGATTGGTTGATACCATCCTTCCTCATGAACTTTCCCCTGAGTGGCTAAATGAGTGGCTTAAAAAGGATATAGCCTGCACAGATAGCCGCAGTCAAATTAACATGGACGGACTTAGCAGAATGCCAGTTCTAATAAAGAGTATTATTTCTGAAAATATGGCTAAGCAGCATAACTACCGTGATGTACTATCATTATAAGAAAATGAGTAATTATGAGATCGGATATATAGTAAAGATGTTTCCCCGGCTGTCGGAAACATTTATATTGAATGAGATAGTGGAGCTTGAAAGGTTAGGGGTTAAGCTTCATATATTTTCCTCAAAATATCCGACAGATGCTGTGAGTCATGAAAAAGTAAAGGTTGTTAATGCCCAGGTAACATACCTTCCAGAAGAACTGGGTGCGGAAAAACTAAGGATACTAAAGGCTTTTTTTAGTGTGCTTGTAAAATACCCCGTTGGCACTTTGAGCACTTTTGGACATGAGCTTAAAATCAAAATCTTCAAAGCAAACAGCAAATCACTTAAACGATTTTTCCAGTCTTGCTGCATTATAGAGCAGTTAGAAGATATTAAACATATCCATGCGCACTTTATCACAGTGCCTACAAGACTGGTATCGCTTGTCTATAAAATAACCGGAATCTCTTATTCAATTTCAACCCATGCAAAAGACCTCTATTTTGAAGACAGAATGAATGCAAGCAATATTAAAAGAAGAATCAGGGCTTCGAGGTTTGTAATTGCCAATAGCAAAAAAAGCGCCTCTGATATAAAGACCAGTCTCAGTAAGATATACGCAACTGATATTCATACGGTTTATAACGGGCTTGACCTCAGCATGTTCAAATTCCGTGAAAAAGAGCCTGAGAACCCTGTAATACTTGGCGTCGGGCGCCTTGAAGAAAAAAAAGGTTTTGCTTGCCTGATAGATGCCTGCAAAATACTTGCAGATCGCGGCATTAGTTTCAGATGCAAGATTGTGGGGGACGGCTCGTTAAAAGAATTATTAAGTGATCTTATTAAAAAAAATAAACTTAGTGATATTGTAGAGTTAATAGAGTCTCTGCCTCAGCATGAGCTTGTAGAGCTTTATAATGAATCCATGATTTTTTCTCTCCCCTGCGTAGTCACTGAAAATGGAGACAGAGATGTACTACCCAATGTAGTAAAAGAGGCTATGGCAATAGGGCTTCCTGTCGTAACTACCAGTATTCCCGCTATGGATGAGCTGGTTATGGATGGGAAAAGCGGTATTTTGGTCGCCGAGCGAGATTCTCTGGCGCTTTCAGATGCACTGCAAAAACTTATTGATGATCCAAGATTGAGAAAAAGCCTGGCTTTAGAAGGAAGAAAAGTTATAGAAGACAAGTTCAATACTGAAAATAATGTACTAAAATTAAAAAATATACTTTCTGAAATAATTGCTGAAAAAGCAATAGTATCCCAACGTTCGGATGAGGCGAAGAGCTTTTTAGAAGAAGGTATCTAGGAAAATGAATAATTCTATTTCTATCGGATATGTTTTAAAAGAGTTTCCCAAGCTATCCGAGACTTTTATTCTAAACGAGATTTTAGAGCTTGAGAGACAGGGGGTGCACGTTAAAATATTTTCTCTTCGTGACCCGTTTAATTCTAATCCCTTACAGATGAAGCATGGATCACTAAAAAATCTTCAGGCAAAAGTTTTCTATCTGCCTACTAAAATGATATTCAGAACTTTTCGAATCAAAGAAGGAGACTATAAAACCGGCAGTTTCTCTGAACATACCTGGAGAGACGAAATGCGAAATTGTACTGAAGATTATTTGCTCTATTTGCAGGCGCTGATGATAGCTTCTATCTGTAACTCCAGTAAGGTTGAACATTTACACGCACATTTTGGAACAGCATCGACTGTAGCAATGATGGCAGCAGACATGGCGAATATCAGTTTTTCTTTTACTACCCATGCAAAGGATATATATAAAAACGATGTTGACCACAACCATCTGGAATTAAAGATAAAAAAATCGAGATTTATAATTACAGTATCTGATTACAATAAGAGTTTTCTGGATAAAAAGTTTAAAACTTGCGATAATAAAATAATTAGACTTTATAACGGTATTGATCTTAATAAATTTAAAAAAGAGAATGAAAGGATATCAGATAATACTATTCTTTCGGTAGGAAGGCTGGAAAAGAAGAAGGGTTTTAAATATTTAATTGAATCTTGCAACGCTCTTAAGAATAAGGAAATAGATTTTAAATGCCTCATTGTGGGAGAAGGACAGGAGAGAAAGAATCTTGAGCTTTTAATAAAAGAATATGGTTTGAGCAGACAGGTAAAATTGCTGGGATCAAAGACTCAGGAAGAGATAACCGAACTGCTTAACAATTCAAGGGTTTTTGTTCTGCCATCCATTATAGATGAGTTTGGAGACCGGGATGTGCTGCCCACAGTTTTAATTGAGGCTATGGCAATGAGGGTGCCTGTCATATCTACAAGCATAAGCGCAATACCTGAAATAATAGAAAATAATAAATCTGGAATATTAATTAAACAAAAAGACCCTGATAAATTGGCAGTTTGTCTGCAACGACTATTATCAAATGAACAATTACAGAAAAAGTATTCTGAAAATGGAAGAAAACGAGTAAAAAGATTATTTGATATAGAAAAGAATATACCAAAATTGGCTAGACTTTTTGAGCGTTATACTATTAAGAGAAAAAAAAGAATAGCAGTATAAATATGAGAATAGCTTATATAAATGCAGATCCCGGTATTCCCTCCTTCGGTACTAAGGGGAGCTCCATACATGTACAGGAAATTATAAGGGCCATGATAAATCGCGGTGTTGATGTGGATCTATATACTACAAGAGTTGACGGCGATGTTCCTGAAGGACTTGAATCAGTAAACATAATCAAACTTCCAGATGCTCCAAAGGGTGATATTGAGACAAGAGAAAAGCTATGTATGGATATAAATAGGAGCTTGCTTGCTTTGATTAGCAATTCCAGAAAATACGACTTTATCTACGAACGTTATTCTCTTTGGAGCCATTCTGCAATTGATTTTGCAAAGGATAATAATATACCAAGCGTTCTTGAGATTAATGCTCCTCTAATAGATGAAGAGAAAAAATACAGAAAGATGGTTAATGAACAAGAAGCTACATCAATAGCCAGAAAAAATTTTTCTAATTCTTCTCTAATTACTGTGGTCTCTGAGCCGATAAAAAAATATGTTAGCAGTTTTGTTGATGACAGCAGTCATATATACGTTATGCCAAATGGGGTTAATACAGAAAAATTTAGAAATTCGTATAAACCCGAAATTGATCAGTTAGAAAATAAATTTGTTATAGGGTTTGTTGGATCGCTTAAAAAATGGCACGGAGTTTCCCTGCTAATTGATTCATTCTATAAATTTCTAGACAAAAACCCTGATTCAATCCTTCTGATAGTAGGAGATAGTAAAGAAAAAGAGAATTTGGTTAATCAAATAGAATGTCTGGGAATACAGGATTCTGTGATAATGACAGGGGCAGTGGCACATTCGCAAATTCCCGGATATTTAGCTAGCATGGATATAGCTGCGGCACCGTATCTTGATGACGAGAATTTTTACTTTTCACCGTTAAAGATTTATGAATATATGGCAGCAGGAGTTGCTGTGCTTGCCAGTGATGTGAAACAAATTAGGACAATCATCACAGATATGGAAAACGGAAAGCTGTTCTCTTCAGGAGATCAGGACTCTCTTTGTGAAAACCTCCAGTATTTAAAGGATAACAAAGAAATGGCAAAAAAGATTGGAAATGCGGGTAAAAAGTGTGTGGAAAACAACTCCTGGGACAATATTGCAAATAAGATTTTGGATATGGTGTCAGGCATTAACTAATTATACTTAAAATTTATGGCAAAAAAGAAAAAGATCAATGATCTTGTCCCAAGCCTGATAAATATTTTTAAATACTTTTCTGTTTACATAAAACAACAGAAAACAATAATAGTTTTATCTACTCTTGCGCTCGTATCACAGGTTGCGTTCAGACTGCTGGAACCATGGCCAATTAAATATATATTCGATTACCTCCTGTTAAACGACAAGTCCCAAGAAAGTGCAGTGAACAATTTTCTCAATAATTTTGAAAACAATACAGTACTAATAATTCTTTGTCTTGCACTTGTAATTTTTGCAACCTTAAGGGCGGCAGCTAACTATATCAGCACCGTAGGATTTGCCGTCGTGGGCAACAGGGTGATCGTTAAAGTGAGAGAAAAGTTGTTTAGTCATCTGCAAGCACTCTCACTCAACTTTCACGATAAAACTAAGACTGGCGACCTGACATTAAGGCTTATTGGTGATGTGGGTATACTTCGCGATGTAACAGTAACAGCTATCCTGCCTTTTATCGGAAACATACTCATTATTGTCGGAATAATGATTGTAATGTTTATTATGCACTGGAAGCTGGCACTTGCCTCTACTATACTGCTTCCGCTTTTCTGGTTAAGGACAAAGACCCTGAGCACCCGCCTTCACGGTGTATCACGGGAGCAAAGAAAAAGACAAGGGGCAATGTCCTCTATGGCAACAGAATCCTTTAATGCCATAAAAACTGTGCAGGCATTGGTTCTTAACACCAAATTTGCAGAGATGTTTTCCTCCCAGAGCAATAAGGATTTTAAAGACAGTGTTAAAGCAAAAAAAATTGAGGCGAATCTTGGTAGAACTGTAGATGTGATTGTTGCAGCAAGCACAGCAATTGTTCTCTGGTACGGCGTGAAACTGGTATTTGCAAATGAGATAACACCGGGTGACATTTTGATTTTCGTAACTTACCTGAAGGCAGCTTTTAAACCGATTAGGGATAGTATTAAGTATACAGGAAGGTTGTCCCGGGCCGTGGCATCGGGTGAAAGGGTGCTTGATATACTGCAAGTGGAACCAGAAATATATGACCTTCCAGGCTCTGTTGAAGCACCGGATTTTAAAGGAAGAATAACATTTGAAAACGTAAACTTTAGTTATGATGATAAAGAAAATACATTAAATAATATTAATTTTGACATTAAACCAGGACAATTCGTAGCAATTGCCGGACCCTCCGGGAATGGTAAATCCACAATACTAAGTCTATTGCTGCGGCTATATGATCCCAAAAGCGGAACTGTGAGGATGGACGGTAGTGACATAAGGAATTTTAAGATAAGTTCCCTCAGGTCACAGATCACAATACTTCTGCAGGACAATATATTGTTTGCAGAAAGCATAAAAGATAATATAGCGTGTGGTTTATATGACATATTTCATGAACAGATAGTTGAGGCTGCCAAACTTGCAAATGCCCACGAGTTTATTACAACATTTCCAAAAGGATATGATACAATGATTGGCGAGCGGGGTGCTACATTGTCAAACGGACAAAGACAAAGAATAGCTATAGCAAGAGCAATTATAAAGAATTCTCCTGTACTCATACTTGATGAGCCTACAGCTTCTCTTGATGAGAATAATGAAGTCGCTGTAATTCAGGCTATAGAAGCTCTCAGGAAGGATAAAACTACTATACTTGTAACACACAAACTAAAACAAGCTCAAAATGCAGATCAAATATTATATATTAAAGACGGAAATATAATCGACTGCGGCACTCACACACAGCTTCTTGAGTCGTGTGAGGATTACAACTCATTGTTCTATCTCCAAAACCCCTCCAAAGATAATTTAAAACACAAATTATATGTTATTCCAGGCTGATAAAAATCTCATATCTAGAGATAATAAATTAAGTAGTTTAGAGCTGATTTTAGATCCGGAGTATATTTGTAGCAGAATTAACGCCAAATTACCCGAGCTTGGTATAAATAATGTAGAAAATATTAGAGTGAACTATAAACCAGCCAACAAGTGTATGGCTGTTCATAAACTGCATACGGACAGTACAATCTACGATGCATATTCTATGATTTATAGTAAGGAGCATGTTGAAAAAGAAAAGTCCAGATTAAAAAGACGTATAAGTAGATATGGCAGGGGTCTAAAAGGAGTACAATTAACAGAAATAGTAAATGAATTTAATGATAATTTGTTTATTTATTTTATGCCCGTAGACAGAAGACTCAAAAATCTGCAAAAGATATATGATTCTCAAAACAGAAATACTCTCTTTAACAGGAAATTAAAAAATGAATTAAGTGAGCAATTGGTCAACTCGGATATTGAAACTATAAATTATAAACCCGAGAATCGTTATGTTGCCAAGCTTTGCAAGGATAATAGAGAGCTTGCATTAATAAAGCTCTATGATGAATTACAGTATGATACTGCTTTGAGTAATACTGGTCAGTATAAGGATTCATCTTCTTTTAAGGTTCAGGAGTTGTATTTATCAAAAAGAAACCTTAATTGTCTTGTTTATAAATGGGAGCAGGGTCAAACACTTAGCACATTTATTAATAGCAATACTCCTGACCTCCAGTTGATCGAGAAGACAGCAGAAGCTCTCAGTGATCTCAATAGCAGGAAGATAAAGAACCAGTCTATGTTTAATAAGGATTATTTTGTATTTAATCTTTTATCAATCGCCAAAGACCTTTCGTACCTTCTTCCAAGTACTGCGGTTAAATTAAAAAACATAGTAGGCAAGATATCACAGCTCATCATTAATATGCAGGATATATATATGCCCGTCCATGGTGATTTTAATTCAGATCAGGTTGTAGTGGATAAAGATAATGATTCGTTATGTTTTCTTGATTTTGACAGGACATGCATTGGACATCCGGCTTATGATGTGGGCAATTTTATTGCTCATTATATAAGCAAATCATTCAGGGAAGGCAGCAGTAAAGGGGTCTATGAAATAAGCCCAGTTTTTACTGAGAGCTTTCTTCAGCATTCTAAAATAAAAATCAAAGCGGAAGATGTGAATACATATATGGTTGCTTGCCTTATCAGGCTTCTTACAGATCCATTCAAGTATAGATATAAAAACTGGGACGAAGTGACATACAATTTAATTGAATATCTGTCTCAGATATCAAGTAGTTTGAGAGATAAAAAACAGGTATTTGTAACTTCCGATGAACCTTTCGTCGAAATAGACGATGCCCACAACATAATAAATGATTCCAGAATGGAGTATTTAAAATACGCACTGGACCCCTCTTACATGAATTCTGTTTTTAACCTTAATTTTATGAAAAAAAGTCATACCGCACAACAACTTACAGGCATAAAAGCCATAAGATATAAAAAAGAAAAACGATGTCTTATTGAATATAGGCTTCGTTCAGAAAAAGACTTCGTGTTATTGGGAAAGACTAAAGCCGGCGGGTCTGTAAAACGTAACTATAGGATTAATAAGGAAATTTACGATGCCGGGTTTAGTAGTGAATCTGATGATTACATCAGTATACCAATGCCAGTATTTCGGTCTCCAAATATTAATATGTGGTTTCAGGAAAAAATTGAAGGTAAGACATTTACAGACCTGCTAAGAGAGGGAGAGGCCAAGGATTATGGACAGCTGCTCGCAAAGTCTGCATATAAAATACATAGTTGTGGAGTAGACAGCGGTAAGGTGCATACTATAAATGATGAAATAGAAATTCTCGAAGATAGGCTTGTGCAGGTATCACAAAAAAAACCGCTACTTAATGAGAGAATAAAAAGAGTTTTAGCTGCATCTAAAATACTTGCAGCAGCTATTCCCATAGTGAATCCTAAAAGCATTCATAGAGACTTCTATCAGGATCAAATAATCATCAGCGGAAAAAGATTGTATGTTGTTGACTTTGATCTATTTTGTAAAGGTGACCCAGCATTAGATATAGGCAATTTTCTTGGTCATTTAACTGAATTTAGCATAAGGATGTATGATCGTCCGGACTGGTTTATAGATATAGAAAAAGAATTGGAGCAAACGTATTTGAATTATTCCAGTACTGCAAAGTCTTGCTCAGTTGAGGCTTATAAGACGCTCACGCTTGCAAGGCACATTTATATTAGCACACTGTTCGCTGATAGATGCAGGTTTACTGAGAATATATTAAGTCTTTGTGAGAAAAGACTTGTAGAATACATGCAATAAACATATAGGCAGAAGTTGCTATATTAAAAATGAAAACAAGAGGTTGATGGTAAATTAGCCCTGTCTCAAATTAAATTATTTAAAGAACATATTTATATATAAATCTTATGATTAATAAAGAAGAAATAAAACAACCATACTTTTTAGTGGTAGGATGTCCAAGGTCTGGAACCACGCTTCTGCAGCGAATGCTTAATGCTCACCCTCTTTTGGCGATTGAAAATGATATTGATATTATTATTCAAGGGCTCAATAAAAAGCAGAGAAGAGTTCTGGATAACCCTCCTTTGGATGACAACATCATAGAGAACGTTAAAAAGGCTGATCGTTATTCAAATTTTGGTTTCAATGAAGATCGATACTACTCTATTGCAAATTGCTCCAATACCTTTAGAGATTTTCTTTCAAATTTATTTGCAGAGTTTGCAAATAATCAGAGTAAGCCATTTGCTGGCGAAAAATCGGCACGCTATTTACAGAGTATTCAATTAGTAGACTATCTTTTGCCCTGGGTTAAATATATTCATATTATAAGGGACGGAAGAGACGTTGCTCTATCTAAAATGAAATGGGCAAGAGAAGGTAAGGGTACTGGAAAGTTATCACTATGGAAAGACGAACCTATAGCGACGTGTGCGTTAGCGTGGAGGTGGCAGGTGCTGGTTGGCATTTGTTATTCCCAAAATACAAAATCAAATAACTATATTGAGATTATGTATGAAAATTTGTTAAACAATACAAAAATGGCACTTGAATCTATTACAAACTTTCTGGAAATTCCATATTCTGATCGTATGACTGAGTTTTATGTTGGTAAGACAAAAAATAAATCAAAGCTTTCTTCAAAAAATCAGTGGCTTCCTTTAACTAAAGGACTTAGAGATTGGCGCAAGTCCATGTCGAGCAGAGACCTTGAATTATTCGAGGCAATTGCAGGAGATCTTTTAAAATATCTGGGCTATGAGGTTATGAACAAAAATATATCCAGTAGTGTTAAAACTATAGCAGAGAACTCAATAAATTGGTGGCAGAATGAACAGAAGAGGCCGCATATATCACTAAATGATATAACGTATAATTAATATTTTTGATTTTAATCATATATGAGATTATAATTCATTAGGTATGGGGGGAATACATAATCTAGGTGAAGCGGGATTGTTGTATGAATATGATGAGATCAATCTCAGTTCAGAATTATTATATTGTTTTCTTGGTCCAGGTTCTGTTTTTTACGATTTGCACATATGCTGATGAACAAAAATATGTTATTTATGATATAACACACATCCATGATGAAGCGAGTGACAAAGTCATAATTTTTTTGTCCCATAAAACAGATTATGATATTAACACAATTCCGGCTGATAAGAATAATCCCTACAAAGTCTATCTCGATTTTAAATATACACTCTTAAGCAAAGAAGTGCCCCGCACAATTGATATCGATTCAGATAATGTTTTAAGAGTACGCAGTGGGCAGTTTAATAGAAACACAGCTAGAGTGGTTCTTGATTTTTATGATATTTATAAACCACAAATAGCTGCTTACAATGATCCCCCTCGAGTGGTTTTATACTTAGGAGAAAACAAATTAGCGGGTCATTTATCAGATAAACATAGTATAGGTGATCATGAAAAGGGTCATCAGAATGATCAAAACATTGTAGCATTATCAAACGAAAATAAGAATATGGACATTGTTGAGGGTGAGACTTCAAATGAGGAAAAAGAAGAAGAACCTTTTGATCCCGATGCCAGACCTCCTCTTCCAATAAAAATAGGAGATAAAATATCCTTGGGAAGTAAGATTAACCTATCGCTGGATACCAGGGATAACAGCGAAGACCTTGATGATGATAGCGGTGATACGCTTAGCAGATTCGAGTCGCAGCTTAGTGTTGCCGGACTTATAAATCCTTATCCGAGTATAGACATATATGGAGAAGGAAGGTTCTCACATCTGGAAATACTTGAGGATGAGCTTAATATCGATGATGATAAAAGTGATGCTGTGCTAAGGAGGGCATATCTGCACTGGCGAGATTTTTTAGTTCCTCATTTTGACTTCCAGGTAGGCAGACAGAGAATAAAAGACGATAGAGAATGGATTTTTGATGATAATCTCGATGCATTTAGAATTTTCTATAAACCCGTCAGATTTAGCTTTGATTTTTCAGTAAGTTCCATATTGATTGATATTGAGGATAATAGAGACAAGACCGTGAATTACATAATGTATTCAGGATATGAATATGATAAAGATGAAAGGCTTTCTATTTTTTCAGTAATTAGACAGGACAGAGACGGTACGGATGATACATACACTTTTGGGGCATCGTGGAGGGGCAGACCCCTTAACCGGAGGAATAAGGTTTGGATTGATAATGCTGTTTATATAGGAAAGAACAGGGAAAGAAAATGGGCCAAAGGATATGGAATTGATGCAGGATTTAGTAAAACTTTTAAAAAACGATTCAGACCTAACTTTACCATAGCTTCTGCCTTTGGATCTAAAAATTTCAGACAAACACGTCTAGAAGATAACAACGGAAGGTTTAAGGGAGTAACCAACTTTAAATATTATGGAGAGGTGTTTGATCCTGAATTATCAAATCTTTCTATCGGAACCTTGGGATTGGGTGTAAGACCAAAGAAGAAGAGTTCTGTTGACCTTGTTTATCATTATTTTTATCAGGTTGATAAGAGGGACAGACTTGTAAGTCCTGATATTGAGCCAGATCCTACGGGGGATCGCAGAGAGATAGGGCACGAGATTGATTTTATTTTTGGTACTAATATTACAAAATGGGTCAAATTTTCCCTGTCTTCAGGAGTCCTCTTCCCGGGATCGGCATTTAGAGATGATGATTTAGCATACTTCAGTGAAATTGAGCTGCAATTTTCATTGAGATAATAATTGCCTTATTTTTATAAGTATACAATTATGATTAAAAGGGCTCTGTGTTCTCAGAAACTGAATATGTCCTTATAAATAATATAGTGATTTCCTTTCTAACCATTTTTTAACCGCTGGTTGCACAGGTTGCATATATTGCGCATAAAGGTATTATTTGCATAGTATTTTCATAACAGGGTATTGGTTAATATTTTGCAGAATATTTAATTATTGCAGTAGGTTAGGGCGGATATTGAGTGAATCCATTACTATTTAAGTTCAGTAGATGGCATTCATGAGGCCTGTGGTTAGAATCCCTCGGCTCCAGTAAAAAGTCAATATCCACAGTCACTTATCCCACCTGCAAAATTAGTATTCTGCAGCGGTAGTGCGTTTTTTAATGTATGTCTAACCGCACATTGCACTTCTATGCACACAATGCATGTATTAAACTGGTTGTACAGTCATTTTGGGCACTGTTTTAGGGCAGTTATGAGATTCTTTTATGGTTACAATAGGTTAGGTTGTGTTTGTAATTTGGCTCGTCCTTCTTATTAAATAAAGAAACCAAAAAAGTAATACAAAGAAGACTATTGTATGACCCCATTCAAAAAAATAACTCCACGGGGCAAGAAGCTGCAGACTTGCAGGAGCAATCATTGAAACAGTTGTTATAATAAACAAAATCAGACTTATTTGCTTTATACCAATATTTAAATGTTCAAGTTTTATGAACCTGAAAAGAGTTATCATAGGTACTATTAATAGGATATTGTCATATACCCTGTGATACATCCATAGTCTTGAGAATATAGCGGTAACTGCTAGAAGCAGCCAAATATCAGCTTTTTTGTTTAGATACACCCAAAGACCAAAAATTATAAAAAATATGCATGGGGCAATTAGATTTAACTCTTCAAGGCCCAAGTATGCTAAAAGAGAATGTAGATTCGCATAACCCCCCTTAGAATTACCGACAATAGTTGCCCATCTGATATTATTCAGGATGTCAGAAACAACAGATGTAACTTCCTGCAGATTTGGCTCTCTATAGTAAAATGCGGCAAACGTTAGCAAAGCATAAGAGAAAATAGTTAATATTATTATACGACGATTAGGATAGACAATGAACAAAATCCAAAGAAAGAGGAGGGTGGCAAAAACAACAGGTGTAATTCCCTGTAAATCTGTCCCTCTAAAGTAAAATGCGGCAAACGTTAGCAAAGCATAAGAGAAAATAGTTAATATTATTATACGACGATTAGGATAGACAATGAGCAAAATCCAAAGAAAGGGGGCGGTAATTGATGGTTTAATAAGAGAGATTAGTATCATAATAGAAATCAGAATCTCTTTTGCAAAAGAAACCTCCTTTTGTTTTAGCAGCAAAATTGCAAAAACAAAAAGGAGTAGTGCATGTAGACTAAGCTGTCCGTTTCCAATAGTGACTCCAACTGCATTCATTGATAACGGAATCGATACAGCTAAGAAAAGTTCTTCTTTGTTTTTTGCAAGAGAGTTTTTCAAAAACAGGTATGCAGTTAGTATAAGTGAAGGTATGAAGCTAATTGCAATTACTACCCTTGCAGTTGAAAAGTCAATCCACCCTATAAAGGGCCATAGCATAGCATAACTTGGAGGCGGATAAACCGATGAATGAAGTTCAGCCACAATAGGCCTGTTACTAAACCATAGATTTATACCTCTCTTTACGATCTTCAAATCAATAGCGGCATTTCTGGAATCTGACAAAACAAGTCTGTAGAATTCATCAGAAATTTTTAAGAAAGCCAGGAAAGCAAGGATAGCAATGCTTAAGTTAAGAAGTGTCGATTTATTGCTTTCAATGAAATTTATTAATAGCAAAGAGAAAATACCTTACCTAAAATTATTCATTTCAAAAAAATAACATGTAGAAACTGCCCATTTGAAACACAAATTTGATATATCTGATAAACTTTTTTCATTTCTAAACTAGCTGGGTCAATTCATAATTTATGTTCATGATAATTTCGTTTTCGCTGTCCGAACCTTGCCAGTAGCAAGAAGCTAGGTGAATCCCACATATGAAGGCATATGCATTAAAAAGGCAGTATTTAAAGTCTTCCATCAATTCATGATCAACTATAATGTAATTGTTATCCATGAATTCCAATATCATTGTCGTATAACTCTGCATTGAGTCAAGAAGTATTATCTCTGAGGACAAATAATTATCGTTTATATCATCATGTAAACCAAAAAACCTCACAAGGAATTCTCTGAAATTATTATCAATATATCCATTGCTTTTAATATGATTGATTTCAAAGTTGCTAATTTTATGGGCATTGTAAAGCTTATGTATTACAAAACGAGATAGATTTTTTATCGTCAAGGGTACTTTTAAATCTTTCAAGTCTATGCATACCAACGAGTGTAACAACCTATAGATAAATACAATCTCTGAAATCAACTGTCCTACATCATGGGAATAACTTGGATAATTTGGAAGAAATTTATAATAATACAAATGCTCTATATATCCCCTCTTCAGATAGTGATAGGCAGATCTATTATGTGAGTGGATGATTTTAGTTGAGCTGATCAAAGCAAGTTTATATCCGTCTCTTATTAGTCTTATCCCAAGATCTAAATCTTCGGCATATGTTCCTCTGAATTCATACTTTTTAAAGATATTTCTATTAATAAGGCAGGCAATATTGTTTAGTTGTGCATTTTTTTTAAGTGAAATATGGTTTACTATGTTTGGGTATGTCATTATTCTATCTTGATTGTCAATTTCCATAAAATTGAGATGACTCCATGAAATGGCCTTGTAAAACAGATCAGCACCAGCCCTTGGAATTTCTGCACAGGATACTGCCACAACATCATTATTCTTAATTACACTAATAAGCCCCTGAAGCCACGAATCGGAAGTTGGCTGTGCATCTTGCACGGTGAATAAAATATATTCTCCTGATGCATTTTTAGCTCCGAGGTTTCTTGAATAGGAATGAGAGAATTCTTCGGGTGAGATATTAATGAATTTAGCATCTGATTCCTTCGCAATCTCTATTGATTCATCCTCACTCCCGGAATCTACTACAATTATTTCCAAATCTTTAAAGCCTTTTTGATTTTTAAGACTGCTTAAAAGTGATCGAAATTGCTCTCCACCATTTTTTACCGGTATCACAACTGATATTGTTGTATCGTTGTAGGGATTAGTTTCGTCTTCTGGTCCCTCAATTTTTATTACCGTCTGTACTAATTTTATACCACTATATAGATAATACTTTTCCTGCCATAGCTTCTTTCTCAGCTCATTAAATGTAATTTTGAATCCAAATAGCCTAATATATTTTTTGATCCGTCTAAGATTTTTTGTTGTAAGTAATGAAGACGCGTTTTTGATGTGTAAGTTCAACATTTTACTTTGGTCATATCGAAAAAAAATTTCTTTATTTATAATGGATTAAGATTATCGATAAGATTCTATCCTTTTGTTATTACACCGTGTTAAAAAGCCAACTCCGTTAGACTTTTATATAGAATATGCTATCAAATGATTACTTAATAAATTGTAATCAGCCCTTTATATTTCTATATTATATGATATGTGTCTATTTTGGTTCGATTAGTTTTTCTCGTTGATTTATTTAATGGGTGATATTTACTACTTTAGATTCAAATTTTGAGATCAATGGTTATGGACTTGTATAATCCTTTTGAAGTTCTGATTGCCATTGATGATTGATCCCCCCTTATATTAACTATCCCATACATGTTATAATGCCGCAAAAAAATATATTTAACTGATTCGTTTAATTCAATTTCTTTATAACCACCGCCATCTCCACCAATTACAACTTTGGTATACGGCAAAAACTTAATTAACTTTTTCAAGTTTTTTATATGTGTTGTTCCGCCAGTAAGAATTATAAGCGGCTTTTTAAGTGTTTTAGTTCTTTCAATAATATTATCAATAATGTGATCATTACGTGCAAATGAAACGTACTCTAGTGATAAAATAGCCACATTATCGAAGATAGTTAAATGATGAGCACTGTTTACAATGTATGCGTATGGTAAAAAAACTTCAAAAATCCCGGTTGTGTTGAATACGATAATTCAGTATGTGGCAATCCAATGTAATGGTTACTAAAAGAAAGTATAATTGGGCCTGATGGTGAGAGTTTTCGAAATATATTTAAACTTTCCTGTTTTATTATTTCAATATTATAGACCGAACTTATTATGTCACCCGAATGAAAAAGGTACTGAGGATCAAATTATAATATTTTATCTATCATAGACTTACTACAGGACTCATACTTGTCATTATTTATCAACTCGGCTCTCGTATGATTTATGAGGGCGAAGCTGTTTAATATTTTTGACTCAGAAGGGCTTTTAAATATATTAGAAAATTGTCCCTCACATTTCTACACAGATTAAATTTTCTTATTCTCTCTTTACCAACTCTGATGCGGCGGTATGTCGAATTAAATGGAACTTTCAATGACCAATCTATGGATCCGTGGTTAGTTAGTATCATTTGACTATACAAATCTTCTGTAATTTTCATATTTTGTTTCTCAAGCTTTTTGATGTCCGCCTCACCTAGATTCAGAAGAGGTTCTTTATTCTTAAAAAAAGGCTTTTTGACAAGACTTTTCAGTAAAATAATTAAATATAAGGTTATTATTATTTTTTACTAAATAAGGGATTACTTCATCGGCTTTTATTTTATTATACAACATTATAAACTGCACGATAAAGATTTGTAATATTATACCGTAAATGTAATCGAATTTTGCTCCAGTCATTGATTTCTATATTTTCGATTATTTTATATCTGTATAGTTTATAAATTGTTTTTTGGAAACGTTTATTCTTCAGTAATCGATATCACTTTTAGAGGCTATTAGTGTTATTTCGGAAACACCTTCTACTTTGGCCATAGCTGAGGATAATTGGTCAGCAGTAAACCCCTCTTTCAGTATGATATCATAAGTAAGATTTAGATAATTACCATCCCCAGAA
>JABAHR010002209.1_pt11 | contig 18520 bp, 19 predicted proteins | sample 7062101 | NCBI WGS metagenome assembly JABAHR01 (sample SAMN14534553, study PRJNA622989) | marine sediment metagenome | biome: marine biome [ENVO:00000428]; feature: marine pelagic biome [ENVO:01000023]; material: deep marine sediment [ENVO:00002113] | place: India: Gulf of Kutch | collected... | reverse complement strand
TCTTCATCAAGCACAAACTGCCGCCCATCGGGCAGCACCAGCAAGTCTAGGGCCAGATCCCGGTAAGAGACCGCATGCGCGTCGATCTGCGCAGGACAGCCGATATTGCAGTAATAGGCTTTCAACTTACCGCTGTCATGGGCATATATTTCAAAAATGTTGTACCAGCGGTCAGTGTAATACGTCTCAATAAACCTGTCCCCGCGCTGCAGGATCACCTCTTCCACTGGAGTGTCTCCCCACGAGAAAAACGCCTCGAGGGTAATGGATCGCGCATCGCGCGCCAGCACCCAGCCAGGGTAGCGGAACACCTCACGACCGGTATGGTCAAGTTTCACCACGTCAATCGAGTCCATCGTCCTCTGCTGGGAACCACTGCAAACCCTGCCCCGGATCGATTGAGAAATGCACCTCTTCTCTTGCTGATGGGAGGTGCTGGCTGGACGGCAGTTCGAAGCTCAGGTTTAACCCTTCCTCACCAACCCTCATTCGCACCAGGGAGGTCTCTCCCCGGAAAACCACTTCCGTCACCCGGCCGCTCAGGTCCGGATTCGATGGATTAAGCTGGGCTGTATCCGGGCGCAGCAGCACCTGTACTGCTCCTTGAGCCGGGCTTTGAAGCGGGAACTCCCCCAGGGCAGTGAGCACCCGGTCTCCACTCGCTTCACCAGCCAGCAAGTTGTTCAGGCCGACAAAGCGGGCGACAAAGGCCGAGTTCGGGTGGTGGTATATCTGCTGCGGCGTGCCGACCTGGACGACTTCCCCGGCGCGCATCACCACGATGCGGTCTGCCAAAGCATAGGCTTCTTCCTGGTCGTGGGTGACATACAAGGTAGTCTGTTTGGCCCGGCGGATGATGGTCCGCAGGTCTTCCAACAACTGCTCGCGCAGCGCACGGTCTAGCGAGCCGAGCGGCTCATCAAGCATCAGCAGTTTGGGCTGCGGAGCTAAAACCCGCGCCAAGGCTACCCTCTGCTGTTCCCCTCCCGAGAGGTTGTTCACATCGCGGGCATCAAAACCCGGCAGACCGACCATCTCGAGCGTTTCAGCCACAGTGCGCTCAACCGCCGCGCGCGGCAGCCCCTGCATGCGCAGCCCAAAAGCAACATTGCTGCCCACGTTCATGTGCGGGAACAGGGCATAATCCTGGAACATTAATCCAAAGCTGCGTTTATGGGGTGGGACATCGGAAAGGTCTCGACCATCCCATGAAACCAGGCCGCGATCTGGTGGGGTCAGGCCAGCAATCACCGACAGCAAAGTCGATTTACCGCACCCGCTGGGGCCCAGCACAGCCAGCACTTCGCCCGGTTCCTGCTGAAAACTGATCCCGGTTAATACTTCTTTCCCCTCGTAGGATTTATAAATGCTGTTGACGGAGAGACCGCTCATCTTAACCCTTGAAGATTTTTCTTGTCGAGACCCCATCTATCTTACCTCAAAATTCTTCCCCTTCTCCTACCCGGGCGCGTTCAATCAGCAGCATCCCCAGGGCAGTTGCCAGCATCAATATCGTGCTGAGCGCCAGTGCCTGGCCGTAATTCAGTGCGCCGGGCTGGGAGAGGAATCGGAAGATCATCACCGGGACAGTCGGCCGGTCCGGCCTGCTCACCAGGGCGGTGGCGCCGAACTCTCCCAAAGAAATGGTAAACGCGAACACCGCAGACACCAGCAGGGCGCGCCCCACCAGCGGGAGGTCCACCAGCCGGAAGACATCCCAGGGACGCGCGCCGAGCACAGCGGCAGCCTGGCGCAGGCGCGGCTGGATGCTGCGCAGGGCGGGTGTCAGGCTGCGCACGACAAACGGGAACGCCACCAGGGTATGCGCCAGCGGAATCAGCAAGGGAGAGGTGCGCAAGTCGAGCGGAGGGCGGTTGAGCGCCACGATGAACCCCAGCCCCAGCGTGACGGCTGAGGTCCCCAACGGCAGCATCAGCAGCGGGTCAAGGATGCGGCTCAATACATCCTGCTGGCGGTTGGCCAGCATCCAGGCAGCGGGAAGCCCCAGCAAAATCGAGAGCACCACGGTGCCCCCGGCATAACCAAGGGAATTGCTTAGCGCTTCCACTGGAGAGGCGTAGAACACGGATCGGTTGTCATTTTCTCCCAGGGCGCGGTAGAAGGCCAGCGTCATGCGCGGCCCCTCAAAATCGCGCTGCCTGCGCTCCGGCTCCAGCTGTACCACTGACCGCATCCCCAGAGAGAGCAGCGGGGTGATGAACAGGACCAGCAGGAAAACCACCAGCGTCCCGGCCAGCAAGCGCTGCCGCCAGGTACGGAGTTTGAGCTGGGTGAGCGCTTTGGGGCGCAGGGACAGCGGGCGGGAGAGGCGGGTCACCAGCCGGGTATAGATCACAGTCAGCACCAGGGTGGTGAGCAGCTGGAGCATCGCCAGTACGGCCGACAGGGGCAGGTTGAAAAGACTGATCGCCTGGTAATAAATCTCCACCTCGATGGTCGAGAATTTCGGCCCTCCCAGGATCAAGATAACGCCAAAAGAGGTGAAATCGAAAATAAATACCAGCAGGGCGGCCGCCAGGATGGCTGGGGCCAGCAGCGGGAGCGTCACCCGCAGCCAGGTCTGCCAGCGGCTGGCGCCCAGCACGCGCGCGGCCTGAGGCAGGCGCGGATCCAGATTCGCCCAGAAATCCCCCACCAGGCGCATCACGATCGTGGTGTTGTAAAAGACATGCGCCAGCAGGATGGCACCCAACGTATTCGAGAATTGGATTGGCGGTGCAGCGAGATCAAAGATGTGCATCAGGCTCAGGTTGAGCCAGCCGCGCGCCCCCAATAAAGCCTCAAAAGACGCCGCAACCACCAGGGTAGGCATCACAAACGGCACCCCGGTTAACGCCCGCAGGATGCTCTTGCCCCGGAAAGTGTAGCGTCCAAACAGGTAAGCCCCCGGCAGCCCGACCAGGAGCGTCAGCAGGGTGGAAAGACCCGCCTGGTAAAAGGTGAACCCCACCACCCGGCGCAGGCTGGAGGCCTGCCACAGATCGATCAACGCCTGGCGCAGACCACCCTCAACCTGATCAAAACTAACGAAGAAGATGCTGCCCAGGGGATAGAAAAAAAATACGCCCAGGAAAGCCAACGGTACCAGCCATAACAAAAATGCCAGTCCCCTTCTCATTCAGTCCGCCCCAGCCATTTTTGCAGCAGCGTGGAGACCTGCTCCGGTGTCATCTGAACCAGTTCTCCCCCGGTAAACGCCAGCTGGCCGGTCACCTCACCTATCGCGAAGTCCGGCACAGCGCCATCAGCCAGCGGCCCCTGACCAGCATGGAGTTCGGCCAACAGCAGCCCCTGTAATTGGCCTTCAAAAACATCGATGCTGTAGCCGCTGCCGCGGTGCAAATAGCGGTGGCGGGTTTTGCTCAGTACCTGCCCTTCGATCTGGGAAAGCAGGGCAAACTCCTCATCAGAGAGGTAGATGTTGGTAATCACGGTCTCCTGGGGCGGTCGCTGCGGGTCGAGGTATTTCTGGGTCAGCTTTCGCTGGATGATCTCACCATCGAGTGTCTCGATGCGGCGCAAGCGCATGCGCGTCCCGCTCCAATAGATATCCATGATGCGTTTGGGCTCGGGGTCGGCAAGGTCGGGCGGCAGGCGGCGCAGCAAGAAGCGGCGTTCGTCCTCAATCCGGGCGTATTTATGAGCATGTGACATTTTCATACTCTCTTTAATCATCGAAATGCCAGCGGGTCGCCGAGGTGGGGAAATCATGTTCCCGCCAGGCCATCGCTTTATGGGCAACCAGCCGGTAAACCGGGTTGTCCGTTGTCAGGTGAACACCGTATTTTGCAAAATAGGCTTCATCCAATCGATCGAACTCCGATCCAGCCGGGACAGTCTCCACCATCCCTTCCAGGATGACGACTTCATCGCCGCTTTCCAGGTGCAAGACCAGCCGCGGGTTAGACGCCAGGTTGCGCCCCTTGCGGGAACTTTGGCCGGTGCTAAAATAGAACCGCTCCCCGAACCAGATTCCCCAGACCGGTGACGCATGCGGAATCCCCTCTGGGCTGGCGGTGGCCAGCCAATAATTGCGTGCGGCAGCCATCCGCTTGCTGATAAAACCCCACGGGAGCAGTCCGGCGTCCGGCTTGGGAGGCTGTAGCCCGTACCCGGGCATGTGTGGACGGTCTGTTTTCACCGTGTTCCCCCTATTGTAAGACAGTCTCGCGCCAGTCGTTGATCCACTTTTCCCGGTTCTCGGCAATCTGAGCAGGATCAAGCATCACCGGGTTGTCCGGCACTGCCAGGAAGTCCAAAAAGACCTGGTCGAGCTGGGCCTCCGGGTTGACCGGGAAGACATACATCTGCAGCGGTAGATCCTGCTGGAATTTGACAGAGATCATGTAGTCGATCCATTTTTCAGCCAGGGCGCGCTGCTCGGTCCCCTTGAGGATTCCGGCAAACTCGATCTGCCGGTAGCAGGCACCATCGGCTGTCAGCACCCCGGTGGGAGGGGTCTCCATCGGTTCTTCTGCAAAAATGACCTCAAACGGAGGGCTGGACCCATAAGAGACCACGACCGGGTAACTCCCGCCCCAGCGGCTGAACTCGGTGTAATAGACCGTTTCCCAATCATTGACCACTTTCAATCCGTTCGCTGCCAGGCCCTGCCAATATTCCTGGTAGCCGTCCTCACCAAAATGGCCGATCGTCGCCAGCATGAAAGCCAGCCCCGGGGAAGAACTGGCCGGGTTAGGCACCGCCAGCATGTCGGCGTATTCCGGATCGAGCAAATCCTCCAAGGAGGCTGGCGGTGTGATGTCGCGCTCCTCGAAGTACAGCCGGTCGTAGTTCAGGCAGACATCGCCATAATCGACCGGCGTCACGCGGTAATCTGGGTCGAGCCGGAACTCCTGCGGGATTTGATCCAGCATGGGAGATTGATACGGTTCAAAAATATCCCCCTCAAGCGCCCGACTGAGGAAGGTGTTATCGACCCCGTAAAACACATCCGCAAACGGTCTACCCGCCGCCAGCACCGCGGAATTGACCGCTGTGCCGGTATCGCCGGAGCGGATAAATAAGACTTCCACACTGTTTTCTTCCTGGAAAGCTGCAAGCACGTCTTCAGAGACCGCAAAAGAGTCATGCGTCATCACAGTCAGGATTGGAGTTTCTGAAGTGGGGGTTGCCTGACTTTCAATTGTCGCTGACGGCGCGCTTTCTGTTGCCGTCACTGGCTGAGCGTCTGCCCCTCCACAGGCGCTCAGCAGGAGCATCACCATCATCAAAATAACATAATGGATTTTCATCATTCACCTCTCATCTGATTAGGACGGATCCATCCCGTCACCATCAAATATAAAACATAGTAAATAGCCCTCTCTGATCTGCACGACGGCCTTTTCATCAGCGAGCAGATTGCTGACCCCGCGCGTGGCGCCAAAGGTCAGGGTTTCGTCATCCAGCGGCCATTCCAGGCCTTGCGTACTGACTCCATGCACATCGCCCCCTACCGGAATCAGAGAGAGGGTTTGCCCAACCTGTCCGTGCAATTCCCGCTGGCTGCGGACCAGATAAATCCACAACCCATCGTGCCAGAAAGTCACCTTAATGTCCTCAAGCAGATGGTAGGCCGGGAGCAGGATGTTGGCAAAAGTCTGGTCCCAGCGCCCGCCCAGCGCCCCCATGACCAACGCTTCTTCACGTCCCAGACCCTGGGCGCGCAGCAGCGCCAGTTCCAGGTCGGTCTCATCTTTGCGCGGGTCGTGCCGGATAAACTGCACCCCCTGCCGGGTCCAATCGTCCACATCCTCTGAACTGAGCGAATCGAGGTCTCCCACGATCAGCGCGGGGGTCACACCAAGCTCCCGGCAGTGCGCTGCGCCCCCATCTGCGGCGATGATCGTATCATCCGGGCGCAAAAGGGCCAGCGCTCCCTGGGGATCGTTGATGATTCCGTTGGCGAAAATAACTGCACGCATAAAATAACCTCCGGCGGGCTGCCGGAGGCTTTTGGGCAATGTTTCAATCCCTCCGCCGGCATTACCCGGATCAGGTCTGCGGGTCGTAAGCTATTGGCTTACCTCTCAGCCCGGCAACACCGAGCTCCCCGTTTGTACGTTCTAGCCTGAGTATACTGGCCTGACTTTAAGCCGTCAAGGGCACAATCTCAGGAATATGATTAATGGGACCATGATGCTACCCTTCCGATCTCACCATTTCCGGGGAGGCCGTCTCCCGGGCAGTTTGCGGTCTTGAGGCGACCATAAAACCAATAAACATCAGGATGGCGGAGAGCAGTTCACCCAGGTAGAGGAACTGGCCATAACCCAGGCGGGTGAGCGTGCTGGCAAAGCCGATCAGCAGCGCTCCGGCGGCGATCAGCACATTCGCGATCACCCGATTGGGCAGCACCCGCTTGCGCCAGAACAGGTAAGCAGACCAGATGGCACCGCCCACCAGGGTGAACAGCCCGTAGATGTTAAAGAATGGGGTGGTGAGCCGGACGGGGGTTCCCAGCGGCAAAATCCCGCGGACGACGGTCACCTCTTCCCCCTCGTACATGATTTGTGCCGTCTCGGCTCCGACGGGCACTTCATCGCCCGGTTCCAGCTGCTTCGTGCCATACTGCTCGCTGATCGGTTTCGCAGTTGTAAAAATACTCGCATCCAGTTTCTGGGTGGCGTCCAGCATCAGATAAGTGGTGAAAAGACTTCCGATCACCAGCACGACGGTGACATAATGCACCCATTTTTTGCGCACCAACAGGTTGAGCGTACCATGCCCGATCCAGGCGGCATTCAGGGCAGCCCCAAACAGGTACCAGACAAAGAAAATCCACCTGTTCCATGAGAGGGCTAAATAGGCTTCTGCAAAGCTGCCAGACCCAAACATTGCCAGACCGATCCCCCAGTAAAGGAAGTGCAGCTTTTTGGTTGCCACATAACGCTGCAGCACGAAGATCACAAAGACCAGCATGATCACCGTTGAGGCAAAAGGTAAAAGCAAGTTCAAATCCATTACAAACCTCCTTATTTCGTCCTACCGTTAAAAAGATACAAGGCCGACCAGCACGCCGAGAGCAAAAAGGATCAGGCCGACGGTTACGACGGCCATCACGATCAGAAGTGCAGGAACCACCTTTTCAAAAAACGGTGAGTTTTGCGGCATGCGCGAGGCCTGACGAGTTTTTTTCGTTTGGGCTGGTTTTTTATTCATAAGGTTGAAGCATCCTGGTATTTATTTTTTGATTATCTAATAAATATTATCTACTATCCAGATAAGATTTGTAATTTTTAATAATTTTCCCCAGATTTTTGTCAAAATTTATTTCAGGTGTATACCCCATCCAAGATCAGATGTACCGAATTTAAATAACAAAAAACCGGGGTACAATTACGCCCATGGACAAACCAGGACCAAAAATAGCTGATGGACGCACAGCTGAGATCTTTGCCTGGGGAGAAGACCAGGTGCTGAAGCTCTACCGGGAGGGATGGTCGCGCCGCACGGCTGAATTTGAGCACAGCCAGGCCCTGGCCAGCCAGCAGACCGGCTACCGCGTTCCCACAGTGGGAGAGATTATTGAAATTGATGGCCGGGTGGGGATTATCTACCAGCGGGTGGACGGGCCGACCATGCTGCACCGCATCATCGAAAAGCCGTACCGCTTCTTTTATTTTTCCCGCTTGATGACCGACCTGCACCTGGAGATGCACGCGCGGGAGGCCGCAAACCTCGAGCCAGTACGGGAGCGGCTGGCGGGTAAAATCCAAGCTGTACACGCTTTCGACCAAACTACCCAGCACATTATCCTCGGGCACCTGTTCAGCCTGCCGCAGGATACCAAGCTGCTCCACGGGGATTTCCACCCCGATAACATCTTGCTGACTGCCAACGGGCCGGTGATCATCGACTGGATCGACGCCACCCTTGGCCATCCCCTGGCGGACGTCGCCCGCACCTACGTGATCGGCAATTTTGGCGTTCCTCCGGAAGAAAAATTCGGCCGGTTCCTCTTTAAAACCATGGTGAACCTCTACCTGAGACGCTACTTCCGGTACAGCCCGTATTCACGCCGCGAGCTGAAAGATTGGCTGCTGCCCGTGGCGGCCGGGCGGCTGAGCGAAGAAATCCCCCATGAAACGGTCCCTCTTCATCAGTATGTCAAACAATTGCTTGAAGAACTTAGCTGACCAGCCTTAATTTTCCACCTGGATACCGTTCAAGAGCTTAAGCAGGGCCAGAGTCTCCTGCTTGCTGCCCGCGCCCTGTTCTCCCCCCGGGCCTACGCAGGACGGGCAGCCGTCCGCGCATTCGCAAGCCTCCACCAGTTGGTAAGTGCGCAGCATGATCTCGTCGTGCAGCTCAAACAGCCGCTCGCTGAACCCCACCCCGGCCGGCACCTGTTCGTAAAGCACCACCACCGGCTGTCCATCTGCCAGGGCAGATTTCGGGTCGGCATGCACCCCTAGGTCTCCTGGGGCACACATCAGGAACAAGGGGGCGATATGTCCCAGGGCAAACGCCAGCCCGGAAAGGCCGCTGCGCACCCGCACGACAGCTTCCGCCCGGCGGTGGCAGGACGGGCAGAGAGTGGTCAGGTTGTCCAGCCGGTTGGCGTCCAGGAAGCCCTCAAAGGCTTTGAACGGAATCTTGTGATGGACGTCATGTGCCCGGCCGTCTTCCACCACACCACAGTTCTGGCAGGTGTAGCGGTCGCGCTTACGGGCGGCATCGCGCTGCTGGAGCCAGTTCGGGCCGTACCGGTTGGGGTCGCTGTTCCACAATTTCTGGTCGCGGAGCACATTGACGGTCGCCTCGTGGAGGGAAATCCAGTATCCGGTGGTCTGGAACTGTTTTTCCGGCATCTCCAACAGCCCAATCCCCAGCCGCTGGTGGGTATGCCATTCGATCTTGTGATAGCCGGTCACCTGGCTGGTGATATTGATTTCTCCGTAAGATTTGGCCGCACCGCTAGACTCCGCATGGGCGAAGACTTCCAGCAGGGTGACCTCTGATTCCTGACGCGGCTGGGTATAGTAATCCACCTCCACCGGCACCAGGTAAGCCAGCTGCTGGTCCAGATCAAGGTCTTCCACCAGGTAGCTCTGGCCCTCGTGCATGTATATCGCCTCGGGGTGGATGAACCAATCAGCGCTGGATGAGTCGACTTCCCCCACCGTTTTCCAGCCATCCTCCGTCTGGGCGTGCAGAATGACAGTGTTCGGCGAGGCCGAGCGCAGCGAGATTGCGTGCGCCGGATAATCATCGGACATCCAATAATATTTCCCCTTCGATTCATGTACTTCGTTCGTCTGTTCGAGCACATGCAGGAACTCTTCCACTTCTTGCGCAGGGACATCCCCAAACCCCTCGCCGGCATGGAAGGGAAGCTCAAAGGCCGCGCAGCGGATATGCGCCAGCAGGATCAGCAGGTTGTTGGGATTGATCAGTGCCTGCTCCGGGGAGCTGCCAAAAAAGAACTCAGGGTGCCGGGCGAGGAACTGGTCCAAAGGGTTGGCGGAGGTCGCCAGCACTGCCAGGGAGACATCACGCGCCCGTCCGGCGCGCCCGGCTTGCTGCCATGCGCCAGAAATCGTTCCCGGATATCCCGCCAGCACGGCGGCGTCCATCCCACCGATATCGATACCCAGTTCCAATGCCGGTGTGGCCACTACTGCACGCACTTCGCCAGAGCGCAGGCCGGCTTCGATCTCCCGGCGCTGGCGGGGCAGATAGCCGCTGCGGTAGCCGCGCACCGCCTCCGGGCTGCCCGATTCCAGCCGCAGGTAATTGAGCATCACCTCGATGGCCCGGCGGCTGCGCCCGAAAACAATCGTCTGGATGCGATATGCCAGCAGGTCGGCGGCCAGGCGCACGCTTTCCTGCAGCACGCTGCGCCGGATTCCCAGGTCCTGATTGACGATCGGGGGGTTGTAGATCAGGAAGTGCTTCGGGCCGCGCGGCGATCCGTCCTCATCCACCAGCGCAACCTGTCTCTCGATCAGCTTCCCGGCCAGCTCCACCGGGTTGGCAATGGTGGCAGACGTAAGGATGAACTGCGGGGACGCGCCGTAAAACTGCGTGATGCGCTTGAGGCGGCGCAGCACATTGGCAACATGCGAACCAAACACGCCGCGATAGATGTGCATCTCATCGACCACCACGTACTGCAAATTGGCAAAGAACTCCGCCCAGCGGGTGTGGTGCGGCAGGATGCCGGTATGCAGCATATCAGGGTTGGAAATGATAATGCGGGCGTTCTGCCGCACTTTGGGGCGCGCCGACTGCACGGTATCACCATCGTAGGTGCCCACCGGTACGTGCAGTGCATCAGGCAGGTAGTGGTTGAATTTCTCAAGTTCGGTTTTCTGGTCCTGGGCCAACGCCTTGGTCGGGAACAGGTACAGGGCGCGGCCTTCAGGGACGCGCAGCAAGCGGTCGAGCACCGGCAAATTGTAGGCCAGGGTTTTCCCGCTGGCGGTGCCGGTCACCAGGGCGACATGCTCACCCCCCTGGGAGGCCTCCCACACTGCGGCCTGGTGGCTGTACAGGCTGGGAAAGCCGCGCCGCACCAGCACCTCGGCCAGGCCGGGATGCAGGTTCCCCGGCAGTGGGGCCAGCCGCTCGCTGCGCGCCGGGAGGGTGTGCCATTCGATGATATTGCCGCCGACCGTCGGCTCGGCCCGCCAGTGAGAGAGAAGGGAAGATAAAGACATGACGATATTATAATTTAGTTGGTAGCGGTGAGTAGGGAATGGGCAGTGGGAAGCGGGCATTAGATAGTTGATAGTTTCTAGTTTTTTGTTCTATGTTTTTATTTCATAATTTATCGTTGCTGGTTGTTCATGTGAGTCCTTAGGACTATAGAGTCCTGACTGCATCCCCACACAACCCGCTCTGCCACTTGTCTACTATCAACTGCCCACTGTTTACTATCTACTGTCCACTGCCTACTCTTCTTAGTGTTACAATGATGGCTGGTTGTATCCTAATCAAACCGGAACAGATCACCATGCAACTGACCATTTACCAGCTCGGATTAATTGAATATCCCACCGCGGAAGAAGTGCAAAAATGGCTGGCCGCTGAGGTCGCCGCCGGGCGACACACCCCTGCCCTGCTGCTGCTGGAGCACCCCCATGTCTATACCTTCGGCCGACAGGGCAACCGCGAAAACCTGCTGTGGTCTCAAGCAGAATTAGAAAAAAGAGGAATCACCCTGCACTGGACCGACCGCGGCGGGGATATCACCTACCACGGGCCAGGGCAGCTGGTGGGCTACCCGATCATTCCACTGGAAGACCTGGATACCCTGGGCTACCTGCGCAAGCTGGAAAAAGTTATCATCCAGACGCTGGGCGCTTTTGAGATTCACGCTGTAAGGGTGGAAGGAGAGACCGGGGTGTGGATTAGAGGAAACCAGCACAAACAACCGCCTGCTAAAATCGCGTCGATCGGCGTGCGGGTGGACGCCAACCGCATCACCCGGCACGGGTTCGCCCTCAACGTGGTGCCGCAGATGTCCTACTGGAATGGGATGGTCGCCTGCGGGCTGGAGAACCAGGCCAAAATCAGCATGGAAGCACTCCTCGAGGCGCCGCCAGCGGTGGATGCAGTCATTCCCCATGTGATCGAGCATTTTTCCTCCACCTTTTCGTTCCAGGCCATTCAGGCGGCAACCTCAACGCTCCCGCATATAAGGGCGGAGACCTCCTGACCCTAGAACGGGCTGGAAGTGTTTGACACCCCAACAAAAAGTTTGTAAACTAAAAAGGCAGATCGAATCGAAACAAGATTCATTCAAACTAGGAGAAAATAATGGCGCAATTCCAATTAGTTTTGCGAGTAGGCCCTTCACCGGGGAAAGTGTACCCGCTGCTCAAAAACGAGGCTTCCATAGGGCGTGACATCAACAACGATATCGTAATCAACGACGCCGAGATTTCTCGCAAGCACTGCCGCCTGAAAATGGTCGGCAATGGGTACGTCATCGAAGACCTGGGCTCCACCAACGGCACCTGGGTGGATGAACAGCGCATCAGCGGGCAATACCAGTTGAGTCACGGCAATACGATCCGACTGGGGGACAACATCAGCCTGATGTATGAGGTTGTCGGGCACGACGCGGATGCCACGGTGGCATCTGCCAGCGCTGCTCCTGCCACGGCACAGGCCCCGCCAAAACAAGAGGTCCAACCTCCTCAGCAGCAGTACCAGCAGGCGCCGCCCCAATCACAGCAGTACGGCGGAAATATCCCGGAACCCGCAGAACCCCCCAAGTTTCTCGGCATGAACCGCACACTGGCCCTCGCTGTGGGTGCGCTGGCTGTGATCGGCATATGCATGATCGCTTTCCTGATCTACGTGGACAGCAACTGCCTGTGGTGTGAGATCACCTGGGATCTGCTCCCGGGCTGCCCCTACCCACCCAACAACATTTGTCCGTAATCAATCAAAACTCACCTGACGCCAATTTGTGCGATCAGCAGATGCACTCCCCTGGTTGAAGATACTCGCCAGGGGAGCGCCGGTTAACCGATTACCAAGCTGCGCATCCTGAACCTCAGAAAATCCGGTAAAATTAAACCAGATACGCTCATAAGACTGCCTCTGACATTCAGAATGCATCAAAGCGCCCGGCATCCAGATATCTGGACCGATCCAAAGCACACTGAGTCTTTGATCGTCAAAAAGGCAGCAGTTTGGGCAAACAGGATATTATCCATATACAGACAGTGATCGAATTAATTGGAGCCAACCTATGAGTCCATTATTTATTCCCGGCCCGGTTGATGTGCATGAAGACATCCTTGCCGCCCAGGCCCAACCCATGCTTCCCCACCGGGGAGCACAGTTCGAAGAAATCTTTCACCGCACCGAGAAAAAAGCCCGCAGGCTTTTTCAAACCAAATCGCGCGTGTTTCTGCTGGCATCTTCCGGCACCGGATTTCATGAAGCGGCTGTGCGCAATCTCGTCAGCGAAAGGATGCTGGCCTGCGTCAACGGGGCTTTTTCCCAGCGCTGGTATCAGGTGGCGCAGACCAACGGGAAGCAGGTTGACCTGCTGGAGGTCGATTGGAAACAGCCCATCACCCCTGAACTGGTGGCTGATCAGGTCAAGAAACACCAATATGAGATTTTGACCATCGTCCATAACGAAACGTCGACGGGCTTGCTCAACCCGATTGCTGAAATTGCCGCTGCCGTCCACCTCACCAGCCCGGAAACGCTGATCTGCGTGGATGCCGTCTCCTCCCTGGGGGGCACACTGATGGAAATGGACGCCTGGGGACTGGACCTGGTGCTGTCCTCCTCGCAGAAGGCGCTCGCGCTGCCCCCAGGTTTGGCCCTGTGCGCCGTCAGCGACCGGGCACTGGCCCGCACCGAACAGGTACCTGACAGAGGCTGGTATTTCGACTTCCGGCGCCTGGAGAAACACCGGACATCAAACTCCACCCCGGCCACCCCGGCCATGCCGCTGATCTTCGCCCTCGAGATGCAGCTCGACCGCATCTTTGAGGAAGGTCTGGAAAACAGATTTTCCCGCCACCAGCAGATGGCAGATCACACACGCGCCTGGGCACTTGGGCGCAATTTCAGGCTGTTTGCCCCCAAGGGCTACCGCTCCCCCACGGTCACCGCAATCGAAAACACCCCCCAGATCGACCTCAATGGGCTGATCAAACACCTGTCCGCGCGTGATTTCATCATCGCTTCGGGGTACGGCCGCCTGCGGGACAGCACCTTCCGCATCGGGCACATGGGCGAGATCGATATGGCAGACCTGGACAATCTGCTGGAGGAAATCAACCAGTTTTTAGACGAATAGGAACTTCCGATGGATGGAAAAGAGAAAACTTTTGAGATCAGACTGGAAAATTGGGCGTACGGCGGTGAAGTGATCGGCCGCCTGCCGGACGGGCGAGCGGTGTTCGTACCTTTTGCCATACCGGGAGAAAAAGTGCGCATTGAACTGGTGGAAGAGAAGCGCGGTTTTGCACGCGCCCGGCTGCTGGAAGTCCTCGAACCCGCTCCCGAGCGCATCTCCCCTCGCTGCAAGCATTTCGCCAGGTGCGGGGGATGCCATTACCAGCACATGCCCTATCACCTGCAATTAAACGCAAAAAACGAGGTACTCAAAGATACCCTCCAGCGTATCGGGAAGTTTTCTCCGGAAGAACTTACCCCGCTCATGCGAACACCGATTGCCTCTCCCAATCATTGGCATTACCGCAACCATGTCCAATTCCACCTCGACGGCTCCGGCAAGTTGGGATACCGGGCAGCAAAGTCAGACCAAATTGTTCCTATTGAAGAATGCCATCTCCCCGAGGAGACTCTCAACGCCATCTGGCCGCAGCTGGAACTGGACCCCATCCCCGGCTTACAGCGGGTAGCTCTGCGCAGCGGCGTGGAGGAAGACGCCATGCTGGTGCTGGAAACCGAAGACGATGAGGGGCTGGAGTTCTCGCTGGATATCCCGATGGCGGCAGTCCAGCTCGGGCCGAGCACCGTCCATGTCCTCTCCGATACAGTAGAAATGGAGATGGAGGTGCTCGATTATTCCTTCCAGGTCTCGGCCGGATCCTTCTTCCAGGTGAACACCCCCATGGCTGCCGCTATGGTGTCCCACCTTCTGGCCCACCTGCCGCTGAAACCGGAGAGCGTTGTGCTGGATGTGTACTGCGGCGTGGGATTGTTCAGCGCCTTTATCGCCCCAGAGGTCGCCCAGCTGATCGGGATTGAAGAGAACCCGCTGGCGGTGGAAGATTTCAGCGCCAACCTGGACGCCTACAACAACGTCTCGGTTTACGAGGCTCCCGCAGAGGAAGTGATGCCTGCCCTGCAGGTACAGCCGGATATCATCCTGCTCGACCCGCCGCGCGCCGGGCTGGATTTACCAGTGCTGGATGCAATCGTCGAAATGAAGCCCAAGGTGCTGGCTTATGTGTCCTGCGACCCATCCACCCTGGCGCGTGATGCCAAACGATTGCGCAAAGCAGGGTTTGTGATGGACCACATCACCATCTTTGACCTGTTCCCGCAGACCTACCATATCGAAACGATCAGTTTATGGCATCAGTAGTATAGTAGTTTGATTGTTTGGTGGTTGGTGTAATAACTGGGGAATTGTCTACTGCGCAGGCTTTCGGGCGAAGATGTTGAGCCAGGGTGCGTCTTCTCCGGGGTTGATCACGACCCGGTGAATCTCAAACCCAGCGGCTTGCAGCATATTCCGCATTTCATCTTCCTGAAAAAGCGTGAAAAAGCGCTCCCCCTCCTTGGTGTCCCAATAATTGCCCTGACCTTCTTTCAACGCCAGGTATAAACTCCCCTGTGGTTTCATGATCCGCCAGATTTCCGCCAGCACCCCGGGAGCCTGATCCCTCGGCAGGTGCAGCAGAGAAGCACACGCCCAGACGCCCTCAAAAGACTCAGGGGCATAGGGCAGAGTGCGCATATCTCCCTGCAGGTAGGGAGCCGGGGCGCGGCGCATCGCTTCCTGCAGGATTCCGATCGAATAGTCCAGCCCCGTTGTCCAAAAACCGCGCTGGTTGAACTGGGCGGTATCGCGCCCCGGTCCACAGCCGATATCCGCCACTTTCGCCCCGCGCGGCAGGGACTGGTCGAAGTCCTCCCAGGTCTCGGTGAGTTCGAAACCCCAGAAGCGGTCTGCCGCCTGAACGGCGAATTGGTCATAGCTTTTGCGGGTAGGATCTATCTCAGGTTTCATGTTTGGATCTTAATTAAATCTATCTTTACCAACTGATGAAAGATTTTATGATTGTATCACCTGCAAAAACACCCGAGATGGAAATTCATCTCGGGTGTTGGATGGTTAAAATAATCCTTTACAGCATCAGGCTGACCGGGTTTTCGATATACTCCTTCAGCGCCTGCATAAAGCGGGCCGCCTCGGCGCCGTCACTGATACGGTGGTCGACGGCGACTGTCGCTTTCATGCGCCAACCGATGGCCAGCTCTCCGTCCTCCACCACCGGGACCTGGCTGGCAGCCCCCACCGCCAGGATGGCGGCCTCCGGGGGGTTGATGATGGCGACAAAGTTCTCGACATCAAACATCCCCAAGTTGCTGATCGAGAAGGTCGAGTCGGAGATGTCCTCCGGCTGGATCTTTCCTGCTCGGACTCGCCCGGCTTTGGCGCGCACCTCCTGGGAGATCTGGCGCAGCGTTTTACGGTCCGCGTCATGGCAAACCACGGTCAGCAAGCCGTTCTCGACTGCCACCGCGTTGCCGACGTTCACCCGGCCGTACTGCAGCACTGCATCCCCGTCCAGCTTGGCATTCAGGTTGGGGAACTGGCGTAACGTGAGGGCCACCGCTTTGACCAGGAAATCGTTGACCGAGAGTTTTTCTCCCGTACCCTCCAGCATCTGGTTGATCTGCTTGCGCAGCTCCATCACCGGACCCATATCATATTCATGAGTCACGTAAAAAGAGGGATAGTTCTGCTTGGAATCCGTCATGCGTTTACCGATGGTCTGGCGCAGCCTGGATAGCGGAACGCGTTTGTCCTCCGGTGTTTCTCCTACCGCGGCGGACGCTAAAGGCGCCAGGGCGGGGCCGGTAGGTTCGGGGCTGGGCTGGGCTTCTGCGGGGGCAGGTTGGGCTGCAGCGGGAGGCGCTTCGGCAGGGGCCGCTTCCAGGGCGGCTTCCACATCTTTTTTCACGATCCGCCCCCCGGGGCCGGTTCCGTCGAGAGACTTGAGATCAACGCCCTTATCCTCCGCGATGCGGCGGGCGAGCGGCGTGGCGCGCACTCCCCCCGGAAGCTGGGGATCCCCTTCTGGTGCTGGGGCGGATTGAGCTTCGGGTTGAGGGGTTTCTTCTTCGCTTTCCTCGGGTTCTGCGGAGGGTTCTTCAACATCCTCTGCGCCTCCCAGGGCATCAAAATCGATTTCCTCTTCTTCCCCGCCAATCACGGCGATCGGCGAGTTGACCGGCACAATCGCACCTTCACTTACCAGATGCTTGCGTACAGTCCCAGTAAAGAGTGATTCGACCTCTACTGTGGCCTTATCAGTTTCAATCTCGGCGAGCAGTTCGCCTTTATCGACTGCTTCGCCCTCTGCTTTGGCCCAGCGGATGAGGGTACCTTCGGCCATATCAAAGCCCAGTTTGGGCATCGTCACGACATCAGCCATTTTACAAGACCTCCTTGACAGCCCCGATGATATCCTCCACCTGAGGAAGGGCCATCTGCTCAAGGTTACGGTTATAGGGCAGGGGAACTTCTTTCTGGGCAACGCGCTTAATTGGTGCGTCGATGTAATCGAAGGCATCTTCATACAGGCGGGCAGCGACTTCCGCGCCAACGCCGTACGAGCGCCAGCCTTCCTCCACAATCACCGCGCGGTTGGTTTTCTTGAAGGAGTCGATCACCGGTTCCATGTCCAGCGGGCGCAGTGTGCGCAGGTCAACCACTTCAACATTGATCCCGTCCTTTGCCAGGGCATCAGCAGCCTGCATGGATAACTGCAGGCCTTTGCTGTAGCTGACGACTGTCACGTCATCACCGGAGCGCTGAACTTTGGACTTGCCGATCGGGATGGTATAGTCCTCTTCAGGCACCTCGCCGCGCCATTGGTACAGGGTGGCGTGTTCAATGAACAAAACAGGGTCATCAGATCGGATAGCCGCTTTTAGAAGACCTTTGGCATCCTCCGGCGTTCCGGGAGCCACCACCTTGAGCCCTGGAAAATGGGCAAAAATAGCATCGGGAGTCTGCGAGTGCGTGGCACCCAACTGCCTGCCGCCCCCACCGACTGCCCGGATTACCATCGGCACTTTGAACTGTCCGCCAAACATGTAGCGCAGCTTGGGCGCTTCGTTGACGATATGATCCATCGCAGAAAAAGCGAAATTGATGGTCATCAATTCGGCGATCGGGCGCAGGCCGACCATAGCAGATCCGATCGCAGCGCCGATAATGGCCGCTTCTGCGATCGGGGTATCACGGACGCGTTTTTCTCCAAACTGGTCGTAAAAGCCGCGCGTGACGGCGTAGGTACCGCCCCACACGCCAACTTCTTCACCTAAGATAAATACCTTCTCATCGCGCTCCATTTCTTCTCGCAGCGCATCAGATATTGCCTGTCTGACAGTAATCTCAGCCATGGAAGACCTCCTCTACGTAAACATCCTCGTAAAGAGCTTCAGGGTCAGGTTCAGGGCTGTTTTCGGCAAATTCAACTGCTTCTTCAATTTCCTGCTCCACTTCCTCAACGATCTTGTCTAATTCTTCTTCCGATGCTTTTTCATTTTCCAGCAGCCACCGGTGGTAGATACCGATGGGATCATTTTCCTGGAAGCGTTTGACCTCATCGGACTCCCGGTAGCGCTCAGGGTCTCCCATGGAATGCCCGCGGAAACGGTAGGTCATGATCTCAAGGAAGTATGGACCGTTCCCGTCGCGGATATGCTTGAGGGCTTTCTCGGACGCTTTCTTCACTTCCAGAACATCCATCCCTTCAATGCGTTCATTGGGGATGCCGTATCCTTCGGCCTTTTGTCGAATCTCGCTGAC